>Ga0075469_10001231_pt1 | contig 11608 bp, 8 predicted proteins | sample DEB08_DNA_13_FD_77577 | JGI IMG/M metagenome (GOLD analysis project Ga0075469, IMG submission 77577) | Aqueous microbial communities from the Delaware River and Bay under freshwater to marine salinity gradient to study organic matter... | ecosystem: Environmental > Aquatic > Marine > Coastal ...
CATTTGGTGCATGGAAAGGTAGAATTTATAAAAAAGGGAATAATATATTTAAGCAATTTACACTCAAAAAAGGCGAATATTTAGGTGATATATGGATATCTATTTTAGATACTTATTTGAATGAATGGACAAACGAACACAAAGTCTTATTAGATTGGAAAGCAGGAACAGGAACAGGCAAAAGTACAGTAGTAGCCGAAAATTTAGCTCCAGCCTTAAAAGAGTTTACAGGACTTAGAACTATTATAGTCTATCCTTTAAATTCCTTGACAGAAAAGCAAGCTATCAAATACGGAAAGCATTTTTTAACAGGCGAAGTTTTAGACCCAGAGCAACAGCAAGCGGCACTCCAGCAAAATATAATTTTTTGCAATCAAAATACATTCCCTAGATTAGTTGATTTTTTTGAGAGTACAGGTGAACAATTCCATTTGTTTTTTGATGAATCACATGATTTACCAAACGGCACTAATTATAAATTTGATGTTGTCAGCGAGCTTTGGCACAAAAAAGATAGAATAGCGGCAAGTATTACCTTATTGAGTGGTACACCGACCGAATACTTTAGCGAATTAGGTTTTAAGCGCATCGAGTTTATACAGGAATACAGACCAACTATTAAAATGATTTGTAAGGAAATGGTACAAGCTCCAGACTTGACAGCTTTACAACATTGTTTAAATTCTGATAGTAATAAGCAAGTTTTACTCCAGTTACAAAGTAAAAAATCAATTGATAATATTACGCAATTATTAGGTGTAGATTATTCTAAAGATGGCGAAGTTTTAAAGTTCTATTCTGAAAAACATATTAAGCAACAAAGCTATTACGATGATTTAGTAAAAGCTAGTTCAATTGATAATAGTTTTAGGGATGCAAGATTTATATTTTGTACTTCTTTTATTAATACGGGCGTTGATGTTTACCAGAATGATAAGGAGCTGGAGGGGGTTTATATCAACAAAGAATTTAACCATCCTTTAAACGATTGGCTACAATTTGGCGATAGGTGGCGAACTGATAATGATAAAACAGTTTATTATTATTACAAGGCAGATAAATTGCCGCAAAAAATAGAGAATCTAACAAAAGAAATTGATAGCTTAGTAGATAACGAAACGGACGAAGCAAAGAAGTTAATAAACGAGCTGGAGCGGCTGCAAGCATTAAAGAAATTTCAAGAAAAAGAATATAACTCTAAGTATGAATTTCAGAAGCTACTAAAAGAATATAGATATAGGGCAAAATGGTACAATAAGAGGTTTAATAAATTCGCTGGAGATATTACCATGACAGATGCCTATAAAAGCGAAATATCAGAAAGTAATGCTTTTATTTTGGATAATGACGGGGTACACGTTAACGAAATGTACTTAATGAAATTAGTACACCATAAAGCGCAAAAGAATATCACTTATAAGCGATTTTTAGACCGTATAAGAAAAAATTTTAAATACATTGATATAGTAGAAGATAAGCAAGCAAATGAAGCTCCAGAGGATGCAGAAAAGGGATTAACGAAACTAAAGAGAATTGAAAAGGGAAACAAGAACAAAGCGCAAAATAAAATCTATCATTTTTTAACTGGAAGTGAGAAGCAAGTGTTTCTCCAAGCGGTAAGAATCAAAACAGATGATAGTAAATTTAAAAGAATTGTAAGACCTAATAAAGTGCTAAATGATGCAGCTTTTCAGTTAATTAGTGACAATAGAATTTTGTTTGATAGATACCTTTGTTATGCGGTGACAGCATGGAAAAGAGTTAAAGAGTTGGAGCAATTGCACCTTGCAGAAATTGAAGCTTTAGAGATAGTTTTTAATATAAAAAAGTCAGGTTTAACGACAATGGCAAGTAATAGAGGTTATTCTTCTTTTATCAAAAAATATAAGATTCAATTAATACTTTTCCTTTACACCTTGGAGATTCAAACAGGGCAAAAATTACTTACAAATTTTCAAAGGAATGACGTAAAAAGGTATCAATCATTTAGGGATGCAATAAGCCACAAGGCACAAGAAAGCGGCATAAGTGCAAAGGATATTTTATTTACTGCTTTGGGTATATGGAATAAAAGAGGAGCAAGGATAACAACGGGTATAACTCAAAATATATCGGTGACGATATTTAAAAGCCTGTATTGCTCAAAGTACTCAAACCACTTGTATAATATTGATGCAGAACAGCCACTTTTAAAACTTGATAATATTTTAAACAACTATAATATTGATGCTTTTAATGTCAAAAAAAGAATAGAGAAAATAGCACAAAAAAAAGAGTCTATTTTATTGTGAATCAGTTAGTTATGCAGCCACTTTTAGAAATGCAAATACTTATATTTAGTTTTTTAAAAGTGGCTGATAAAAAGCTAATAAAAACAAGCAACAACAGCAACAAAAATAGAACATGAATTTAATCAAACATATCATAGAAGAAAATGAGTCACTACAAATACAAGAAAGTGGAGTTTTGAAAGTAGCAGCAGCACTAGAAAAGTATTTCCTATCAATCCAATTACCGCAGGATATTCAATTGAATAAACACACTTATCTTTTTGATATAGGACTATTCATAAAATCACATTTAACTTTTGTCAGAGCAAATGAGAACAAAGCTACATACCTGCCTTATTTGCTTCGATTGGTTGAATTAGAAAAACTACTAATAGCAAACGGAACGAAATGGAAAAACATAATACCACCCCCCTAACAATCCTTAGAGAATACATTATGAACAACGCCGCCCCAACAAACTTTGTGTGAGGTCTATTTTTTCCATAGGGGGGGGGTAAATATTTCTAAAGCAGTTACCGCACACATTGACAAAAATCGAAGCCGTTTTTTTTATATATATAAAGGAATATTAAATAACCTATAAATTAGAATTAACTATGTCAAGTTTAGCACAAACAAAAGAGCCTACTAAAATTAATTTTGATTTAGCAGGAATAACCGAATTGAAGGATTTATTTGAGTCAGGCAACTTGGATAAAATAGACCAGTTAGAAGTCGAGCCGTTGAATATAGCAACTCAATATTATGACTTTGAGCAAAACCATCCTATCCGATTTGCTTTTTTAGGAATTACAGAACAACCAACCAATGAGGGTGAATTGATGCCAGCAGTTGTCTTGATGGACAAACACAAAAATACGTTTGTTAATATGGGTTCAATCCTAGTTGGGGTACATTCGGGATACGCCCTCAAAGTTGTCACATCTAAAAAAAGATGATATTGAGTTTCGCATAATGTACAGAGTGCGAAGTATTTCTAGGTTTATCAGGTGATAATCGCTTTTATTCTGCTCAAAGCAGCTGTTTTTTCGCTACCCAGAATAGCACTACGAAATTGAGATATGCCACAATTTGTTCATAAACAATCACTTATGGCTAAGTGTGAACTTTTTGGCTGTATCCCGAATGTACCCCATTAAGAAATACTACATTTGTATTTTTATTGTGAGGTTTCTGTTTATGATAAATTTCACGCTCTAAATGTCTATCAAACCTAAATAGAAGCTTAAATGACAGTCACAAAATACATTGATAATATCAACCAACGATACAAACTAGGGAATGCTACTGAACATACATTTCGTGGCGACCTCCAACAACTCCTTGAAAGTTTAATTCCTGAAATAAGAGCGACCAATGAACCCAAAAGACAATCATGTGGTGCGCCTGACTATATTCTCACAAAGAAAGATATTCCTGTTGGTTTTATTGAAGCAAAAGATATTGGCGACAAAGACCTTGAGGGCAAAAAGAAATCAGGAAATAAAGAACAATTCAACCGCTATAAAGCATCACTAAATAATCTGATTTTTACAGACTACTTAGATTTTCATTTATACAGAGATGGCGAATTTGTAACTAAAATTGCAATTGGTGAAGTGACGGAGAGAGGCATTAAAGCTTTACCAGAAAACTTTGCGACGTTTGAGAATCTTATTAAAGATTTTTGTACACACATTGGACAAACCATAAAAAGTTCAAAAAAATTAGCAGAAATGATGGCAGGTAAAGCTCGCCTTCTTTCTGATATTATAGGTAAAGCCGTAACAAGCGACCAAGACAACCACGAGGACAGCACACTTAAAGAGCAAATGACCGCTTTTAAGGATATTCTAATACATGACATTACGCCTAAAGGGTTTGCAGATGTTTATGCACAAACTATTGCCTACGGGTTGTTCGCCGCTCGATTACATGACCCAACTTTAGATACATTTAGTCGTCAAGAAGCGGCTGAACTTATTCCAAAATCAAATCCCTTTTTACGTAAATTGTTTGGTTATATTGCAGGACCCGATATTGATGACCGAATTAAATGGATTGTTGACAATCTTACAGAAATATTTTTAGCGTGTAATGTAGAAGAAATTTTAAAAAACTACGGCAAGTCAACAAAAATGGAAGACCCTATCATCCATTTTTACGAAACATTTTTGAGTGAATACGACCCTAAATTGAGAAAGGCTCGTGGTGTCTGGTACACACCTGCACCCGTTGTAAATTTTATCGTTCGTGCTGTTGATGATATTCTTAAAACCGAATTTGATTTACCCCAAGGACTAGCGGATACATCAAAAACAAAAATTACAGTAAACACACAAAATCCTGATAAACGCTCCAGTACAGGATACAAAAAAATTGAAAAAGAAATACATAGAGTACAAATACTTGACCCTGCTACAGGTACAGGCACATTTCTTTCGGAGGTTATAAAGCACGTTCATAAAAGATTTGTTGGACAACAAGGCATTTGGAGTGGGTATGTAGAAAACCATCTACTCCCTCGATTGAATGGTTTTGAACTGCTAATGGCAAGTTATGCTATGGCACATCTACAATTAGACTTATTGTTAAAAGAAACTGGTTTTAAGCCAACCAAAAACCAAAGAACAAGAGTTTATCTAACGAATAGCTTAGAAGAACATCATCCAGATACAGGAACATTATTTGCCAATTGGTTAAGTAGTGAAGCCAACGAGGCTAATCATATAAAACGTGATACTCCCGTTATGTGCATCATTGGTAATCCACCGTACAGCGGAGAAAGTGCCAACAAAGGCGAATGGATTATGAAGTTAATGGAAGATTACAAAAAAGAACCAGAAGGGAAAGAAAAACTTAAAGAACAAAACTCAAAATTCATCAATGATGATTATGTAAAATTCTTGCGTTACGGACAACATTTTATTGAGAAGAATGGAAGCGGTGTTTTAGCTTTTATTAATCCTCACGGATTTTTAGATAATCCTACTTTTAGAGGGATGCGTTGGCATTTACTAAAAACCTACGATAAAATTTACACAATAGATTTACATGGTAATGCAAAAAAGAAAGAAATTGCACCAAATGGTTCGGCTGATGTTAATGTATTCGACATTGAACAAGGGGTATCAATTAATTTCTTTATCAAAACAGGCAAGAAAAAGCCTAATGAGCTTGGAAAAGTATTTCGTTACGATTTGTATGGAAAGCGAGAAGTTAAATATGATTTTCTAACCGAAAATAATTTAAAAACAACTCCATATGAAGAAATAAAAATCTCAAAGCCAAATTATTTCTTCAAATATATAGATTTTGAACAAGAAAATTTATACAATAAAGGGTTTTATATTCCAGATTTGTTTCCATTAAAATCTCTCGGTTTGCTTACAAAAAGAGATAATCTTGCCACAGGTTTTAATTCTCAAGAATTGAAAACCAAAATAAATTACTTTTTAGACCAAAGCAAAACTGTTGAAGAAGTCTGTAACCATTTCAATTTAGTTATAAAAGACAAAGATAAATGGGATGCCCATCAAACAAGAATAAATGTTTTACAATCAGAAATTCCACAACAAATAAGTACTATTCAATATAGACCATTTGACAATCGAAAAATTTTATATAATCCTTATTTTGTTGCAAGACCTAACCCCAAAGTATTAAGTCATTTTATAAAAGAAAATGCAGGCTTGATTATTTGCAGACAAGGTCAGGCAGTTGGTGGAGATGAATGGAATGTAGTTTTTACATGTAAGTCTTTGACAGACCAAAATATATATAGAAGGGGCGGAGGAACAATTTTTCCGCTTTATTTATATTCAGAGAATAATAAGCAACAAACCCTTGAAGATATACCAGAGAAAAGACCAAACCTGAATCAAAAAATCGTAGATGATATTACTAAAAAAATTCATCTAATATTTACTGTAGAGAAGGAAGATACAGTAGATACATTTTCACCTATTGATATTTTAGATTATATTTATGCGGTCTTACATTCTCCTACCTACCGAAAAAAATACAAAGAATTCTTAAAAACAGATTTCCCTAAAATCCCATACCCAAAGGGTAAAAACACTTTTTGGGAATTAGTAGAATTAGGAGGTCAAATTAGGAAAATCCATTTATTAGAATCTCCAAAAGTAGAAGATTATATTACAAGCTATCCGAAAGATGGAAGTAATACCATCACAACCAAAATTGGCAAAAAAGACTGGGAGTTATTTGATGAAGAAAACCAGTTAGGTAGAATATGGATAAATGAAGAACAGTACTTTGATAACATTCCATTGGTCGCTTGGGAATTTTATATAGGAGGTTATCAACCTGCCCAAAAGTGGCTCAAAGACCGAAAAGGTAGAACTTTAGAATTTGATGATATTTTACATTATCAAAAAATAATTGTGGCACTATCAGAAACCGATAGGCTTATGAAAGAAATTGATAAAATAGAAATTGAATAATACCTATCGATATTCAAAGTTCGATAAATGCTGTTATGGGAAATCTGGCGCAGTCTGTTTTGATTTGCCGCCCATTGATGGGGCTGCTGATGGCGGCGCACGTTCGCCAGAATAAACCTCAATATTAGGGTACTACGAAGATTCATGTAAAAATATACGCTAAAAAAAACCTAATGTGGGGTTGTTTGCCCATTGCGTGGAAAAGGGAAAGTACGATAACAATGCTCTTTCAAAACAAGTGTTTTATTCGTTGATTTACAATACTTTAACTTTTGAAAATTAAATTTAAAGGAGGGTTTAAACAATAATAATAGTTAAGTGAAAGTCATTGATAAAACAGTAATAATTATTACTGAATAAGCCTAAAAATAGGGTTTTTGCTTAATTCTGCCCTCTAACTTTACCAAAAACACGCAATGGGCAAACAACCCCTATTTGTACTTTTGAGAAAAATAAAAACGATGGCTAAGAAAAATATAACGATAGACGGCACAACGGTAGGCATTGACAAAAACGGCTTTATCTCATTAACCGATATTGCAAAACGTCGTCAAGATTCAGAACCAAGATTTATTATTAGGTCGTGGTTTAAGAATAGTAATACTTTGCAATTTTTGGAAACATGGGAAACTTTAGAGAATGCTAATTTTAAACGTGACCAGATGATAACGTTTAGAATGTCTATGCAGGATAATAGCATAACTCCGAACATTCAGAACTATATCAACCAAACAGGTGCAACGGGTATAGTGTCCAGTTCGGGGCGTTATGGTGGTACGTATGCTCATAGTGATATAGCCCTAAACTTTTGCTATTGGCTTAGTCCAAAATTCCAAGTTTATTTAATGAAGGAGTTTCAAAGGTTGAAAGCAGATGAACAACTAAGGATTGGCGACCCATTTAATATAAAGCGTTTTTTAGCAACAGGTAGTTATTCTATTCTAGTGACAAGTATCTTATCGCAGATGGATGAAAGGTTGTTAACCCATCCACAACCATATAAAAGCCGTCTACCATTCGCAGCAGAAGCGGACATCTTGAATAAAATAATCTTTGGGCAAACTGCAAAACAATGGCGAGCAAACAATCCAGACAAGCCCACCGACCGCAACCAACGGGATTATGCTAGCATCTTGGAACTGACTATATTAAACCATTTGGAATTTTTGGACGGGATGTTGTTCCAATGGGATGTGGTGGAGATTAAGGAACGGGAAACTATATTACAAAATACTTATGATTTTATTTATCCAATCCTAAAGCGTTCTAAGACTATCAAGAAATTACAGGACTTAGCGGATAAGATGTAAGTTGTTATTTGTCTTTTATTAATTAAGTGTTATTTAATGGTTATTTAATGATTAAGTAGTTTTATCGAAAAATATTACGTAATACTTAATTGTCAATTACATAATATTAACTTTGAATCCATGGGAACTACAATAGCTATATCAAATTTTAAAGGTGGGATTTTGAAAACAACGTCAACAGCTAATACTGGAGCTTGCCTTGCATCTAAAGGATATAGGACGTTATTAATTGATTTAGACCCACAATTTAACCTCACAACGTTTTGGGGTATAGATAATCAAAAGACCAATATTTTTAAAATCCTAGTTGAGGGGCAAAAGATAGACCCCGTAAAACTCCGCAATAACTTATACATCGTACCTAGTGAATTAGAATTAGTTAGGGGTGAATTATCTATTTTTCCGATGATGGAACGTGAAAGCAAGTTATTAAAGGCACTAAAGCCAATTAAGGATGATTTTGATTTCATAATTATTGATTGTCCACCGTCTTTGGGATTATTGACTATTAACGCTTATTATGCTTGTGACCTAATATTTGTGCCTATTGAATGCGAGTATCTAAGCTACAACGGTTTAAAGGTTTTGGAGCGTGCTTTGGATGCTTTAGATATTGATATTGATAAAATTTTTGCAACAAAATACGATGGTAGAAAAGTATTGCATCAATCAATATTAGAAACCATTCAAGCGGATGACAGGGCATTCAAAACGCCTATTAGAACAAATGTAGCAAGTGCCGAATCAGGAACAGCACACCAAAGTATATTTGAATATAGCCCAAACAGTAACGGGGCAAAAGATTATGAGAACTTAACAAAAGAAATAATTGATTATGTCAAAGCGTAAAGGATTTAAAACAGCAATAGACAAAGTTAGCGAGTCAATGAAAAGTCCAGCAGAATTGCAAGCTGATTTGAATGAGTTAAAAGAAGATGTAACGAAAACTAGTGATACGATGAAACAGGCAATCAAAGAAAACGACAAGACTATTTCAAAGCATACCCCATTGAAAAAATACACCTTAGAAGATGCCAAACCTCCAGAAAAGAAGGTATTAGAGAAAAAGCGCAGACCCACCACATTGATGATGCGACCAGACATAAGGGTGCTACTAGACAATATTGCTCAAAATAATAATGTCAGTTTGTCACAGGTACTAGAAGATATACTAAAAGAATACTTTGATATAAGGAATTAAATTAACTTCTCAAGCAAGTTGTTTGTAATTTTCGTATCTTTGTTACGTAATACTTAATTAATACTTAAATAATTAATTCTACCATGAAAAAATCTTTTAAATTGTCCGAAACATTAAGCAAGATAGACAAGCAGGACTATCTCACAAAAGACGGTCGCAAAAAGTTTACTAGTATGCTAAAGCCTTGTATTAGAGAACGTTTAGCTAATATTGCTCACAACAACAACAAAAGCATAGCGGACGTATTAGAGACGATTGTACAGGAATATTTAGGTATTAGTGTATAGTTTTTTTTACTTATTCATTACGTAATAATTAATTAACGTTTAATTATTAGATAACACTACCCTATTAATGTAGGCAGCACTAACTGAAATTAAAAAAGCCTTAACGGTTCATAGAGAAATGAATACCGAAAAGGCTATGCGCTAAATAAGATTTTACAGTACAAAAATGCTTTATAAAAACCTTATTTCCAAAGATTTGGATACCTTAAAAATTTTCTCATTAGACAGTAGATTAAAGAACGCTTTAGTAATATTTGCTTTTTGTTGTCAAATAATAAGTGGTTTTACTGAATGGCTTGGAATAGCACCGTTTTTAATAGACCTACTAAAACCTTTCTTTAGTTCTACCCTATCCAATAGTTTAGGAAACCTTATGGCGGTATCATTGGCGTTATTCTTAGAGTTCCTAGTATTCTATTTAGTTGGTTTTATAATTCACGCAATTAGGGCAAAGTATTGGGAAATGGATGGTGACCGAATAGATAAAGCTTTCAATCAAATTAAGTTTGGGAGTGCATCTTGCTTGCTTGCTGTTCTTATTTTCGTTTCTATGTTTCTATCTAAGCGGAATGTAAAATATCAGATAGCAGCAACTAGCATCGAGGTAGAACAAACCGACCTTGACCAGTACGACACTAAACAGCAGGAAGAGACCGCAGGAATTGAAAGCCGATATTTAAGCGATAAGCAGGACTTAGATAAAAGCCTAAAGGAATCTAAGGAGTTAATTAAAAACGCTTATACAGCTAAGATTAACGCTATACAAGGACAAATAAATATCCTAGTCAGAAAGGAGCAGCGGACGGGCAAAAGCTATATTTCAAAACGAACCTTTCATAAAAAACAGATAGACCAGCTCCGCAGTAGTCAGGCAGATGAATTGCACCAATTAAGGGTAAAATATGATACTGATTTACAAGGCTTGAAAAATAGCCGTAATTCTAATATTGCTATCATACAGGCAACGATTAGAGCAGACAGGGGCAAAGCATTCACAAACAACGATAAGACCGCAGTAGCAACTGTAATACGTAATAATTGGATTAGTCAGATATTACAATACATTGCTTCGCTTAGTGTGTTGGGGTTTGTTGTTGCCCGTTCATGGGTAGAAATGTCAGACGCAACAGCAGGAATAGAAGAAAAGGCAATGCCATTGCAGGAATCACAAGGCAGTAACTTTTTTAAGGAGTTTATCTTGCTTTGTCGTTTATCTATTCAGCGAAGGGCGCAAAACGCTATCAGAAAGAAATTAGCCAACGTTCCCGACTTATTGCCAATTGAGGGTAAAGGGGCGGTTATTGCTTTTGATACTACCCTACTCCACCAGAAACAAAAAAGGGATTTATCTAAATTGTTTTGTGCTGGAAGTAGTACCGATGTGTACGATTTTACAGAATTTTCAAAGAATAAAAAAAGTAGCGAAGATATAACCGCAACGGTGGAAATTAACGACCCAATTTTTAGCGAAAAAGATGATAGTTTTTTTAGGGTTGTAAAAAGTAATAACGTTCTGATAGACAAAAACAAAGAGGTTGTAAGCGATTCAGAAAAAAAGTATTGCCTACAATGTAAAAAGGGGTTGCATAGTTATGACCGAAAAGATAGGTTGTACTGCTCAAAAAAGTGTAAAAACAAAGCGGCTAATTTGAGACGAATAAAATAATATTTGTTGTAACAAATAGTTTTTTAACAAATAAAGTTTTATATTTGGGGGAACATCTTTAATCTTTGAAAAACCCACAAGCGCCACGTGGGAAAACAACAATACGAACTAAGAAGTAAAAGAGTTATTAGTGACTTTAACTCCTACCCAATCTGTAATTTCAAATATCAATTAAATCGGACACATTAAATAGTTTAACCTAGGTTTATTAGTTTACGTTTTTTAACGGAAAACTCGAAGAATCGGAGGGGCTAAAAGAATAGATTTAGCTATAGCTGTTTAGAATTAATTGAAGTTTTACGTTGTAAACAACAACAAAAAACAATAGTATATGCCATTTCAAAAAGGTACAAGCGGCAACCCAAACGGACGAACAAAAGGAGTTGGTAACAAGATAGGAGCAGAGGT
>Ga0075469_10001248_pt1 | contig 11551 bp, 19 predicted proteins | sample DEB08_DNA_13_FD_77577 | JGI IMG/M metagenome (GOLD analysis project Ga0075469, IMG submission 77577) | Aqueous microbial communities from the Delaware River and Bay under freshwater to marine salinity gradient to study organic matter... | ecosystem: Environmental > Aquatic > Marine > Coastal ...
CGTTTAACGCGATGGACATTACACCTGGAACGTTGACCTATGGGTCGGCAAAACCACCTGCTATTCAGCCACCAAAAGAAGAGCCGGCTGCCTCCCAACAACCGGCTAAGTCCCCTTCACCGGAGGCGTCCAACCCAACCGGCATTCCAAATGTAGCTCCAGAACTGCCATGTCCGCCACCGGACGCAATACCTATAGGAGCTAAAAATAAGCTTCAGACTGCTGTCATCACTGGTTACAAGCGTGTTGATGGAGAATGCAAAGCCCAATTCAAGCCGTTGGACATACCAGCGATTCTCGGCAACCATTTACCTGGCTCGCCTGTTGTGGTCACGACTGCAACGATTGCGGTTGTCGCAACAACAGCGGCAGTCCTAGCCAAACCATTAGGCGATATTTTGCTGAAGGTGATCAAGCCTCTTGTCAAAAAGACAATCAAGAAGATTAAGGAGAAGCTAGGGAAAACTACTGCTGTTGAGTCAGCTTGGCAGCGCCGGAAGTTTCAACGGTCTTTGAAGAACTAGGGATTGAATGGATGTGGGGCGGAAGGACGCCAGGCGGATTGGTTAAGACAACATCAGCACAGATCCGAGAGTAGGGCGATTTGGGGTGGAACATTACACCTTCCTTCATCAGGTTTGCACAGTTCTTCAGCCTTGCAATTTCATAGTTGAGCCTTTTATCTGCAAGTGTTGCGTCTAAAAGCGCCACTTGTTTTTCGGCGGCTTTGCGGCAAGTTCGTACGTGATGACGATCCAGCGGTATCGAAATTGTGGCAGTGATGCCGCCGTTAATCGAGAAGTTAGTTTTTTGCCCTGTCCGCATTGGCTTGTAAAAAAGGACATCGCCTGGATTATCGGGCCTGCCATCTGGGACAGGATTGCCTTCAGGGTCAAACGCACCAACAACATCAATCGTGTCATAAACAGGCTCGTTGTAATATTTCTCGTAAGGGTCCGCCCAACCTGTTGTTGTACTTATGAAGGGGTTGATATTTAGCGTTGCACCTTGGCAACTAATGCCTGAGCCATACGTGTTAGTGAATTGCCTTGCTGGCACGACTTGAACAGCTTGGTTTGTAACTGATCCAGAGCTGTTTGCGACTGGAGCGGCAGTGCTTGAGACCTGTGCTTGTGCTGGAGCGGTTAGCAGCAAAAGCGTTGCGATGACTCGCTTCATTGACTAAAGGTGCTGGTCGTCTCTGTTAAAGATTCAATGTCTGTTTCCCTGTTAATCAGGGTGTGATTTGTGAGTCCTGGCCCTTGGAGCGTTTCAACAAATTGGAACGATGCGCCTTGGTTGACGATGTTCCAGACAGGTTTGCTAGCAGGGTCAAGACCAGTCCAACGACTAGAAACACCATTTAACGTGTTTGTTGTTGAAGTCAGACTAGCCGGAGCAATTGCGCCGCCAACAGGAGCAATGTTTGTTCCGCTTGCGCTGTACTCGTAACCTGTTCTGTACTCGTAAGAGTTAATCACTTCAGTGACTTTTGTTTTGGTGCTTGTTGTGGAAGACAACACGCCTTGTTGAAAGTTTGGAACAACAGGAATTGCCGCTACTGGAGCGGCAGTTGCTAATAGATCAAAACCTGCATAAAGAGCAAGCAATAATACGCGCATTATTTAATTGTGAGTTCTTGGATAACTTGACCAATCGCAGTAGTACCAGCTCCACCAGCCGTGACAGTTAGCGCACCGTCTGTTGCAATTGTTCCAGCCAGCGTTCCAGCAACTCCGCCTGCTGTTGTTGTCGTATTGCCAAAAGTAGGCAGTGCTGGGACAACTCCTGCCGTAACTGTTGTTGAAAGAACAGTTGGCGTATTATCGCCGCCTATAAACGACTCTGAATAAGAAAAGCTGTCACCAGCAGTAGTAACAGTAAACACGCCAGGAGTGTAACCAAGAGCGGTCCCGGCGCTATAGCTCCCGAACTTAGGAGCAGTACCCAAAGTGACGTTAGAGCCAGATACAGATAATGTGCTCGGAAGTCTGACTGCTTGGGACGCTGCTCCATCAACAGTTAGCGAAATACTGGATTGGATCCTGTGCGTCATATCCGCTGACGCAGGACTTATCGCAAAGAATGTTAGGCACGATACAAAAAGAAAACGTCTCATTTTGGCTTGGACGTAGGGGTTTGTTCCTTAATTGTAGGCTCTTCTTTTTTTGCTTTCTTGTTGCCGCCAACGGCTAGACCAAAGGAAGCTGCCGTTCCACTCAATATGGAAGCGGGGTAGGTAGGGTCAAGGGATTGCTTGAAGACGCCAAGGTAGTTTGCCGTCAGGATTGCCATTGCCCAGCCGAGCAAGACAACCTTGATGACATCACCTAAGCGTGAATTGTTGTCCTGTTCTTGCTCTTGCTTAGCCTGTTCTTCTGCCATGATGAGTTCACGCTAGAGGTCGAATGGTGGTTGAAATCTGGGCTGCTGTTGCTGGTGCGTCAATAGGCGTGGCGGCTAGCGGTGTTCGGGGTGCAAACCGCGAAAGCCAAAACGGTAGGGACTCGTTGGTGCGTTTAACCTCGGCTGTCGATAATTTAGCGAGCCGCATGGATGTTCTCCATGCTGATCTCAGGGTTAGAGATCAGGAGTTATTCGCTCGAATCTCAGATCTAGAGCAAAATGTTGCCAGGCTTGAGGGTCATCAAAACCGGGTCTAGAATTTCGGCACATACAGCGATCCCATGGTTTTACTTCTAAAGCCAATCCTGTTCAGCTTCATCAAATCAAAAGCTGTAAAACAGTTATTGATGGATTGTCTGATCAAGATCAGCGAGCAAACCGACAATCAGCTTGACGACGTTGCTTGCAAGTATGTGCAGGATCTACTTTTCCCAGAGGCTCGCGTTGAAAAGTAAATGTGGTTTTGGTTCGTAATCGTGGCCTTATCATTACTGCCCTTCTTCCATTGGTTCCGTGGCACTCCTCACCAACTTGCCGCTATTAAAGAGCTTGAAGACTCCTTGCCGGAGGAGTTACTTGATGACGATGCCGCCTGGTTTGATGCGTGGAAAGCATCAGGAATTGACCAAGAGATCTATACCCCTTATTTCAGCCAGCTCGATAACGCCAGTGGTCAGGGCTACCGAGAGTGCTTCAGTTCAGCAGCAGCAATGGTTGCCGCAACGTATAGGCGTGTTGGAACGGATGATGAATACAATCAAATCCGTGAAAGGTTTGGCCCATCAACAGCTGTTGGAGCGCAAATTGAAACGCTGAAAAGCTTGGGTTTGAATGTTGAGTTTCGGATTGACGGTGATGCAGAAATGATTGAGATGGAAATTGAAATGGGCAGACCGGTTTTGGTTGGTTGGTTGCATAAGGGCGATTTGTCGCAAGGCGAACGACCACAATGCGACAGCGGCAACTGTGGTCATTGGTCTTTGATTACTGGTTACAAGGGAAAGAACAGTGATGATCCACGCTGGGTCATGCAAGATCCACGCGGCAAGCCTGATCTACTGCAAGGGGGGCATTCGACTCCTGCAGGAGGAGAACAGGTCGAAGTAAGGCAGTCTGAATTTAGTCCGCGCTGGGAAGTTGACGGTGTTGGAACGGGCTGGGTGATTCTTGTAGATGAGAGCTAAGGTACGTTTTTATCTTTAAGGCGTGGCAGTTCTGTGTGACTGGGAGATTCGGTCTCATTGCGAAGGTGGCCAGATGGTGTGGCCTTTTAATCCAGAGCTAGTCAATCCAGCCAGCCTTGATGTGGTGCTGGGCAATCACCTGATGTGTGAGTCGCCAACAGAAAGGGAGTTGTTTCGGGTAGACATTGCAAAAGCAACAAAGGATGATCCGTACTGGCTATCGCCCGGCAGCTTTTGCTTGGCTGAAACACGTGAGTGCTTTAATCTCCCTGACGACATCTCCGCTCAGTTTGTACTCAAGTCAAGCCGTGCCAGAGAAGGCTTTAATCATCTTCTTGCTGGTTGGTGCGATCCAGGCTGGCACGGAAGCAAACTGACGCTTGAACTGAAGAATGAGCGTCGTTACCATGGCCTGCCTTTGTATCCAGGGTTAAAGATTGGTCAGATGGTGTTTCACGTAATGAATAACGTTCCATTGCATAGCTACGCCTTGACGGGTAATTACAACAATCATTTAACCGTGATGCCGAGCGTTGCATGAACTGGGGGTATGTCAGCGCGTTTTGGACAACAGTCGTGATGAACTGCGTTCAGCCTGTGAATTGGGAAGCTTGCTTGCCGGTGCAGGACTGGTTATTCCCGGCTATAGGTGATTACATACGTTTTAAGACGGAGGAACCGTATGCTTCCGAAAAACGAATCTTACGGTCCATCAATGGAGTGGATGGTAGTAACGCAAAGCCTTGAAGAAGAGCTGTCGTTGGAACGGAGCGTAAGGGAGATCGAAGATTGCGAGAATATTGATGTGCTGTCTCGGCTTTGTGTTGCCATGGCACGCCAAAGCTGGCACCAGGGAAAGTTGCTTAGGCAAGCAGTGGAACGTGTTGCTGAACTGGAATCAGTTATGTTCTAGCTCTTTAAGGATGGTGTCAGCTGTTGATTCAAGCGCAACCTTGTACTGCACGTGCTGGTAAACAAGATCTCTTATAAAAGAAGATGGTTTTTGATTTAAAGAGTTTGCCTCTTCGATTAAGAGTTGAGCGTAATCTTCAGCCAGTAGCACGCTAAAGCGGATACGATCTCCGTGCCTATTGGCCATTCCTAAGTGCAACAATGGATTAACATTACCATGATATTGAATCGTCAACTTTTTTCTTCCAAGCATTTGCCTGTGCTGATCGAGCAGAAGAGCGTTGACGGCTTGACCCTGATCTAATCTTTTTGGCCCCTTCAAGGAGCATTGCAGCCCTTTGAATATCAGCTGTTGTTGCTGATCTAACTGCTTCGTAAAGCCGATCTAACATCAGCTGTCGCCCTGATTTTGGAAGGGACATCTGTCATCGCTCCAGCCAGTGTTTTGTGGAACGTTATCTCAAGCGTATTTAGAAAGCTTGTTGATCCAGGCAAAGTCTTCCATAGGAGAAGCAGTGATGACGCTGACATCTACGCCGCACGAAAGAGCTGCAGAGACTTGCCGTTGAAAATAATTGGAGTCACTTTCATAGGTAACTTGCTCTACCGATAAGGGCCTGTGATCCTCGTCATAGGCAGTAAAGCGAGCAATGGCTAAAGGAAAATGATTGTCTTCGTCTTCGACCTGGCAGTAGTAGAAACTAATTTTTTGCTGCACGAAGACTTGCTCCTGAGAACTCTGCAAATACTGATGCCACAAGGCTTTCAGCTTGATGACGCCCCAACAGATAACCGCAACGCTTGCGAACCCTAACGACAGCTTTGTTGTAATCATCAGGGGTGATGTTGAAACTTGTTTGTGAATTAAGAAGCAAGTCGCGAATCAATTCTGATCGCCTTACGCCAATGCTTTCTGCTTGATCAGAAAGACGTTTGGCGACTTCTTCCGGGAGGTAGGTTTCGACTCTTTTCATGCCGTGATTTTACGGGTTTACGTTTAGGTTTTTTGGATTTGTTGGACGATTTAACTCTTGGTTTGGAGCGTACCAAAGCAACGGTTTCAAGGTAGCCCGGAGGTTCGGGAACACCAGCCTTGGTAAGGATTTCGCTCCAATTCATCGAAAGGCTTCTCGCGCGTATAGATGTAAAAAGTGTCCCTATTGGTCAAAAGCCAGTCATGCTAAAGGGTTTGCATGGGGACACCCAAGGGGGACAGCTAGAGTTGTCCCCTTTGTTCCTCAGTTAATTCAATCTCAACCGCTCCATCCATCAAAGGGGGACAGAGTGGATTGTCCCCCATGTCTTGTCCCCCTTCAGATAACGCTCCAGCACTGGGTTTACTAGTAGAAGGGGACAGTTTCTGACCCTCTCCGCACGCGAGAACAGCTTGATAATGTTTGGAGCGAGATCCTTCTAAGACGTAAGAGACGATCAACTTACGGTCTTCCATTCGTTGGAGCGTTTTCTTAATCGCGACAGCAGACCCAGCAACCAAAGGGTCAGCAAGTAGATCCGTTTTGGTGCGTGACTCAGGGAAAGCAGTGCGAAGGCGGCTAAGAACGCGACCTGCAACAGACGAAGGAGTGTTGTCCTCTGGATCCATTTCGGGCGTGAAGTCTTCGATATAAAAACCAAGGTCTTCGTTTTGCCCAAGCTTGAGCTTGGTGCCAGAGCGACCAGAGCGGCTTTTTTCGATAGTGATGAGCCGTTCATGCTTTTCAACCCGTTGGTCCTTCATTGGGCGGTTCTGAAGTTTGTTCTCAGGGTTGTGGGGGTTCTGAAGTGACCAAGTTTCATCTACAGCGTCACGAATAGCTGAAGTGCCTCTGAATCCTCCATTTTTGTTGGCATGGTGGATGATCAAGATTGTGGTGGCAGGAAACAGCTGACCATTGTTTTTTGTGAGCCAGTAAAGGGGGGTTGCGAACTCGGATTTGTTCTCGTCAAAAGCTGCACCGCCAGAGCAACCAATCAAGGAGTCAATGACGACAAGCTTTGGCTGATACTTTTCCATCAGCTTGATGAACTGGGCGTAACGACGAAGCTGCCAGTCACTTCGGATGTAAGTGTCACTGTTGACTGGAAAATCAGCTTCGATCAACTGTTCTTTCAACTGCGGCAGACCTTGGTCGCCATTTAGCAAAAGAACAGGGCCTTGTTCGACTGGCACTTCAGCTCCGCGAACCTTGAATGGTTTACCGGAAGCTATATGCCCTGCAAGAGCCCAAGCTGCTGTGGACTTACCGTCACCACCAGCGCCATAGACCAAGACGACAGAAGGATGAGGCAAGACATCAGGGATCAAGTAATCGCGCTTAGCTTCTTTCTCCATCAACTCTTCAACAGTAAGAAGTTCAACTTTTTTCTCAAAAGCGATTTGATCAACAATGAGTTTTTCAAGTGCGCTTTGATCTCTGTATCCAGCCCGTAAAGCAAGGCTGTTGAGCTTGTAGTTGACCTCAGCAGGGTTATCAAGTTCGAGTATTTGTTTGGAGCGGCGGATGACCTCTTCAAACTCAAGAGTTGCTGTGCGGAACTCTTGGACTACTTTTTCTTCGGCTGATTTGACGACCTTGGCCAAACTATCTGAAAACCTGAGTCGTTTGGGATCCTCCCTGTCCGCCAAGTGGATAAGAGTTCCGATACCTACGCCATTGCCTTTAAAGGTGTTCCAAACATCAGCGCAAGGGTTGTCGTTTTCCCATTCAGATGCGTAATCAGAATCTTCTGCTGACCACGCAGACCAAAGCATGAAGCCCATTTCATTGGGCAAAGCAGAATTAATTGCCATGCCAATCCTGACCCAGTGATCCCTGGATCCAGCTCCTTTGCAAGGTATGACATTTAGGCAGTCACGAACGATCTCAAAGATTTCGTCTTGGGTGCGATCTGTGAAATCAGGATCACGCTTGTTGATCGCCTTGGCAGGCTGCTTCATTTCAGCAAGCAACCAATCTGGAGCGACAGGAATACTGGATAGATCACCAGAAATTGTGTACTGACCAGGCTCTGAGGTTTTGCTGCCAGGGTATTCACCAAAGATGACCCCCTGCCGCTTGGAGTTCCAAAGGATCTCATAGTCCTGATCGCCTAAGCCTCTGCCTTCAACGCTGCTCCAAAGCTCCTCAGGCACGCGGAAAAGGTATTTAGCAGCATTGCCCTTGGTTGATGTGATTGTTGGAGCGCCTTCAAGGGAGGAGCCCCAGACTTTGAGAAGTTTTTTTAAGCCAAGGTCAACGTCAAGGATGACGATGCCATTACCGCGAATGCCAGTGAAGACGCCTATGGCCTGAAGGTCTGGATTGCGCTGTATGGCAAGAGCAGCATCAGCAGCATCAAACTTGCGATCAAAGCTTGCCTCTAGAGGGTTCTTGCCAGTAGCAGGCTTGCCAGAGGCCATTTGTGCCCCTTTACGATATATCGGTGCATACACCAATCCAGCTGGAAGTGACTGGACAAACTCAAGAAGTTTCATGTAGAGTGACAAGTGAACAAGTAAACATTTCCGGTCAGCTAGCGGTAGTTGGCCGGATTTTTTTATCTTAGCCCATATTGACAAGGTGCAGCAATGTCTGTAGCTTGTTGGAGCGTCAAGCACTGACGCGACAACCTACTAGACAACCTTCACGTGAAACTTTCTGCAGGCTTCATCGAGTCTCTTGAAAAAGAGAATGACGGTAGTTCGTCAAAAGACAACTATCTTGGTTATACAAAACTAGAGCAAGGTAAGCCAGCAAACTTTGCACTTTTAGAGCAAGACCCGCTTGAATACTGGCTTGTCTGGGCAGAAGCGAAAGCATCAGGCTCCATGAAGCCATTTCGTTTTATGAACCAACCAACATCTGATGAGATTGATTTAGAGCTTGGCTCTGAGTATGTCCAGTCAATGAATTATGACAAGACAGCAATCCGTAAGCCACAACAATGCTTGACGTGGCCTGTCTACAACTGGGACATGAATAGGGTCCAAGTTTTAGAAGTTTCACACATTTCATTAGCACGTCAGTTTGCAAAGTATGGTTTGAACAAGAAGTACAGCAAGAATTTGTTGGACTGGGATTTTGAGCTGAGCAAGGTCAAGGCTGACATGGTGCGTTATGAGCTGTTGATTGTTCCCCGTGATGAGGACGAGCACAACGAGACTCAAATGGAGAAGGCTTGGCTGCAGGTGCAGAAGGGTGGATTTGACCTGAACCGAATGGTGACAGGCGAGGATCCGTTTAGCGAAAGCTAAAAGAAAGGGGGCCGAAAGGCCCCTTTTTTAGTCTTGTTTGTAGTCAGGCAGTTTTAATCCTTTGCGTTGCATTCGCAAGGATTGTGTTCTTGCCCCTTGCGCTGCTGCTGCGATAAAAGCGTGTCTACTTTGATCGGCTTGCAGTTGCTTCTGGTCTTTTTCGTTTAACTGGGACGAATCGATATGCGTAAACAGTTGGCTGGTTTTGTTTTTGTGTTTACGCAACCCCGCATTTGCTTGAGCGTTTAGGTAAGGGCCAGCTTCTGAATCAGTCAAGACTCTGAGCCCGCCATCTTCTGATCGCATGACAAGAGGTTGTAATCCCAACTCTCTGCGAACATTTTCAATTGTTGTTTTGAGTTTGTTTACAGCGAAAGACATTGGGTCTTGTCTCTCTCCACGGCTATAGGATGCAATTTTTTCGTGAACATTAGGTTCAAGAACATAGAACGCATCTTCAACTTGTTGGCGATTGTAAGAGTCGCCTTTTTTCATGCTTGTGATGTTGATGCCAATCGTCTGAAGCTTTTGAATTTCATTCATGGATTTACTCCAAAGAAGGTAGGAGTCCCATTGATCGTTGGGACGGACGATGGCGTAGCTTCGCGGTGCAATGCTCCGAGCAGTAGTGGGACGACCTGCGGCGCTTGACAGGAGTATGCAGCGCATGGGTTCACCAGCTTCACCACGAAGGGCTGCTGGTGATGAGCAGGGTTTTAGTCGGAACCCAGAACGATGGTGGAGCGGGGCAGGGCAACGGGTTGTCGTGGACTGCAATGATCAGCGCAGCGGGGCAAAGCGAAGCAACAGTTTCCCTTTCCCGGCTCATGCACCTGCAGAAAGAGTTGAAGTGCCGGTTTAATCGTGACCGGCGGACGATGGCATAGCTTTAATCAGCTCTGTAAGGTTTCGCAAGGCACCGATTCGCAGAACAACGCTCGGCCGCAAAGCGCGGTGCTCGGCACTGTGGGATGGGACTTACACCTTTCGGATGCCCAGCTCATCAAACCTCTAGTTCTTCAAGTACGGAAGAAAAGCGACCGTATCTGGGACGCCAGGTGCCTAAGCCTTCAAAACGTCCTGCTGCATTAGCGATACGTTCAAGGGAGTCAATGCTGATTCGATCGTCGTCAATAGTGACGTTAAAAGTGCAGGACCATTCAGGGATGACAATGCGAGTGCACCAGTTAGTGACTTTTTGCCTGACTACAGGGCTAGTGTTGACGAATCTGCCGTGTTCAGACATTTCTTGTGCAGTATCTGGCCCGTCAAACTCAATTTCAGGGTTGTTTTCAACAATTAGGGCGCGTTCTACTTCTTTGCCCAACTTAAAAGCTGTTGCTCCATTGCGAAGACAACGTTGAAAGTTTTGCGCTGGCATATATAGGTTTTCAAAGCCACGGAATGAAACTGAGTTTTCAGTGTCATCAATAATGACTTTGCCATCTACGCCCCAGTAGCCCGAATAAACCCAGTCAATAACACGAAGGTTTTGGTGATCTTTGTCTGCTTTAACTCGTTTACCGGTGAAATGTTTTTTGATTTTGGATGCTTCGCTTAGTGGATCGGAGCATCGATTGTTGGAGAGCAGCAGTTGTGACTCACCGTTTACCTTGATGGCAAACCGTCTAATAGACATGAACTTTACGTTGTTTAAGTTAACCCTTAACGGGCGTCCCTTGAGGACATCATTAAATTAGAACACGAGTGGCAACCAAACAGAAAGTTGTGCTTCTTGCGTAATTGGCACATAGCCTTGCGGGGAGGCGGCGATCTGGTACTTTAGTGTTGGAGCCGTATGTTTAATGCCCGGTACAACAGAACTACCCGAGACAGTCACAGAGTTTCTAGAAGATGGCTCCGTTGCTGTCGTTGTTGGTCATCTAAGGGGCTGGGTTTCGAGCGCCCATTTAGTTGAGCCAAAAGCCAACCAGTTAATGCGTCAATGGCTCAATGAAAAATCAGAGGCTCTGTTGAACGAGGATTATGACGGAGCAGCTTGACGCTCAAGACATATTGGCGTCACTGCGTCGATGGCAACTGGAACAGGATAACTCTGGTCCATTCAGGGTTTACAGAGATCAAGAAGGGCAGATTTATCACTCTGTCACCCATATCCTGAAGCACACAGCCCCTCAGACCCAGAAAGATGCATTGGCACGATGGTCCAAGAGACCTGGCAGTTCATTGGAGCGTGATCTTGCCTGTGACCGGGGTACTGTTGCCCATGAGCATTGCGAGTATGTGCTCAAGACCGCAGCCAAGCTGGCCCGTCAAAGTGCCAACAAGAAAGGAGCGTGGAAGGTTTGGGATGATGGTTTGGCACGTCCTCCAAAAGCCATCACCACCTGGGCACTTAAGAAGTCAGAGAAGGGAGCGCCCAAAGTATCGTGGGCAGCCCGTGAGTACGCCAGAGGTTTATCCGACTGGTTGGTAAGTGGAGCGGTAACGGCCATTCATGCTTCAGAATTTAGCGTTAGCCATTCATCAGGCTTTGCTGGAACGGCAGACGCCCTATTGGACACAGAACTAGGGTTAACGATCTGCGATTTTAAGACCAGCAGCAGGCAGGAAGACAAGCCTGAAGCCTGGTTAAAGGACCATCAAGACCAACTAGGTGCCTACAGCCTTGCTTTGCACGAGAGGGCTGGCATTCGTGTTGGTGGTGGAGCGGTAATCATTGGCAAGTCCAATGGGACCATTCAACTGCGGATGCTTAGCGAGCTTGAAATGCGTGGTTGCGAGGTTAGGTGGCAAGAGCGTATGGACCGATATATGGCGATGGTTGCTGTTGGAGCGGTGGGATGAAGCTTGA
>Ga0075469_10001252_pt1 | contig 11539 bp, 8 predicted proteins | sample DEB08_DNA_13_FD_77577 | JGI IMG/M metagenome (GOLD analysis project Ga0075469, IMG submission 77577) | Aqueous microbial communities from the Delaware River and Bay under freshwater to marine salinity gradient to study organic matter... | ecosystem: Environmental > Aquatic > Marine > Coastal ...
TTAGCCAACGAAAAATGGATGGCGTTGATTATACTGCTTTAGACCAAGCTATCAATAGCGTCTTTGACTCTTCTTTAAATATGGATAGCATTAAGACAAGGGCCGTTGTGGTGGTTTATAAAGACAGTTTAATTGCTGAAAAATATGCTACTGGTTTTGATAAAGATACGGAGATTTTAGGTTGGTCAATGAATAAAAGTATTACGAGTACTTTAGTTGGTATTTTAGCAAAGGCAGGAAAAATGAGTTTAACGGATGATCATCTTTATGAAGAATGGACGGATGAACGCAGCAAAATTACCTTGAACGATTTACTACAAATGCAAAGTGGATTAGCATTTGAGGAAAACTATGCGGAAGTGTCTGATGTCACAAAGATGTTATTTATGAATGAAGATATTGTCAAAGAAGTCGCTGCTAACCCATTAAGCGACCCTATTGGCACAAAATGGTATTATTCTAGTGGCACGACTAATCTAGTAGCAGGGCTTATCAGAAAGCAATTTGACAATTCGCAAGATTATCTAAAATTTCCACACGAACAATTATTTAGAAAAATTGGGATGCATTCAATGGTTTTGGAAACCGATGAATCTGGGAATTATATTGGTTCTTCTTATGGTTATGCGACACCTAGAGATTGGGCTAAATTTGGCTTATTGTATTTAAATGAAGGAAATTGGTATGGCGAACAAATAGTCGATACATCTTGGGTTAATTTTACTCGCCAACCTGCTGAACATAGTGGTGGTATTTATGGTGGTCATTTTTGGCACAACCACAACCATGCTGCTTATAAAGATGTCCCAACAGATATTTATTCTTGTAATGGTTTTGAAGGGCAATATGTTTATATTATTCCTTCTAAGGATTTAGTGATTGTACGAATGGGCTTAAATCAAGGCAAAGAATATGACGCTAATGGCTTTTTGAGCAATGTAATTAAAGCGGTTGAAAGTGATCAATAAACAAAAAATGGTGAGTTCTCAGTTAGGAGGTAAAACTGGCAACTCACCACTTTCATACTACTCACATCTTATAACTCGAACCATTTCATTAGTTATAGCTCCCCTAGTTGCATTCCCTGCTTCTCTCTCATATATGCGCTCAGCAATAGACGATACTTAATTATAGCCTTGCATGAACTTTGTTAAGTTATTGTAAAATTTTCTACGAAACGAACTAAACTTTAGAATATATCGTTAAAATAGTGTATATTGCAAACAAATAGTACTGATTTAAAAGATAAAAAATCCACTAAATCAATACTTTACGGCAAATATTTATAAAAATGTGCCGTTTCTTATCTTCTATTACCAACCTAGTGCAAATCTCATGTGATTCTACAATTAGTAGGATTATACTAATTATTTTGTTTCCAATTACTGATTACCAAAAAAAAATGAGATTTTTTTAATCTCTTGATGATATAGTGTTTCATAGTGTGTAGAGGGCATGTAGTATTTCGATACTACTGCCCTCTTTTATTTTAAAGCTTCAACCTCTATTTCAGCCTTAACTTAAAGAAGGTTAATGAACAAATTAAAACAAAAATTCGACTGTACAAGAAAGTACATAGTCTACTCCCCTAATAAACATTAGGTCTTTTTGTTAAATCTATTTTTTGTTTTAAAATTAAAATTTATTTAAAATATTTGTTTTAATAAAAATATTTGTTTATATTTGTCTTGTAATTAAAACACAACACAATGGATTTACAAATTTTAATTAGCAAAAAAGGAACAAAAGTAGTTACGGCAAGCAACCTATATGGTGCGCTAGAACTGCCAGAACAACATTATAGCACAGTTCTATTAAAATGGATTGATGACTTTTATGAGTTCACAGATACCATTCGCAAACCTGTTCGATTGCAAGATTATGCCAAGCGAAAAATTTCTAATAACCCTATATTAAAGGATTATTACTTATCTATCGAAATGGCTAAAAAGATTGTGTTACGGTCTAAGAGTAAATTCAAAAGAAAATTTGCCAAGCAATTACATGTTTTACAAAATAGGGAGGAAGTAGTAGAAGTATTGACGCAGGAACAAATTGAAACGGTGCTGGAAGTCGCTAAGACGATGACCAGAATCTCTTGTCAGGAATCGGCAGAGCGCAAACATCAAGAAATCTACACATCTCGAAACGGAGGTAGCGGTGCTAATTGGTGGAAATATCGCGCTCATCTCCTCGGTTACTCTGCTGATTACCTGCGCAAGCAAATGGAAGCACAGGGCAAAAAATACAAAGGTAAAACCCAACGACAAATGTTATTGCATTTGAATAATAAACCAGAAATGATTCGAACTGCGGTTATTGATTTATTTATAGCAAGTGGGAAAAGCGAGCATCACGCTAAGAAATTAGGTGATATGGCGAAGTTATTTGCTTTAGAATTACAGTTAGATGTCTATGATGATAAAGACAGTGGTAATTTATTCGCTTCTAGTGTCAATACTGCTTTGTTGAGTGAAATGAAAAATTATCGACATGCAGCGGCATTATAAATAATACGGTATAAACTTATATTTTTTATTGCTATAAAAAGGTCTCAAAATAAAAAAAAGGTTCTTGGAATTTTTCCAAAGAACCTTTTTTTGTGTAAAGTGATAACCTAAAAATAATCATCGACTTTATGCTCAAAGTTCTTTTTTAATATTTTGATTTTCCCTTCTTCAATGATTCAACTATTTCTTTTTTAATCTTAATTGGCGAATTTGCTTTTTCAATTTCGATTATAATTTTATCTAAATCAATCCCATCATGAATAGGAGATTCAAATTCACTTTTTATCAATTCCTTATCCAAAGAACTATTTTTTAAAAGCAATTGCAGTATGAAATCTGGTTTTTTATTAGCAACTTCAAACAACAATTCATTTGACCACTCTGCATACATTGTATTCTTCTTACAATCTCCATGAAAAGTTGCAAGGAAGTCAGCTACATCTGTTAAGTTTAATTTGTCGAGAGATTCAGCGGTCTTTTTTAAGATTTCTGTTGAGCACCAATATTGAACATAAGATGAATCTGGTGTGAATTTTATTTCAATTAGTTTCTTTTCCTCTATTTCTTCAGAATTCCTTGTACTTTCAATATTGGATTCTGATGATTTATTGTTGTTACAACTAAAAATCAAAATCAAGCTTAGTATTTGAATGATGTTTTTCATTTTTTCTTGCTTGAGTACAACTTATATTTTATCGACCACTCTCTCCAGACACAACATCTACTTCAATCCGCTTATCTCGATTCGCCAACTCCCAAGCCGTATGGAAAATTAAGCGACCAATTTTTTCCATCTTCTCAAAGTTGATTTTTTCTATGGTATCCGAAGTTCGGTGATAATCCGCATGTGTGCCATTAAAATAGAAAATAGCAGGAATCCCTTTTTTAGCAAAATTATAATGATCAGACCGATAGTAAAAACGATTAGGATCACTCTCTTCATTATAGGTATAATCCAAAATTAAATCGCTGTATTTTTTATTAGTAGCTTCGTTGATTTGGTGTAATTCTGTACTCAAACGGTCTGCTCCAATCACATAAATATAATTTGGATTATCGGCATATTTTTTATGTACTCGACCAATCATATCCACATTTACATCCACTACCGTATTTTCTAAGGGGAAAACTGGAAACTCTGAATAATATTCAGAACCTAATAATCCCTTTTCTTCCCCCGTTACCCAAATAGTCATCACACTTCTACGTGGTCCAACACCTGCGGCTTTTGCTTTAGCAAATGCCTCTGCAATTTCTAAAACAGTCGTCGAACCAGACCCATTATCATCTGCTCCATTATAAATCGCATTGCCTCTTTTACCAATATGATCATAATGTGCCGATACAACCACAATTTCTTTTTTTAATTCAGGGTCGGTTCCTTCTATGAATCCAATGACATTATTCCCTAATAATTGATTCACCTTTTTTGCTTGGGTCAAAGCGATAGAAGTTGGTAAAGTCAAGGAACGAGCCTTTCCTTTTTTCTCAATTTTCTTTCTAGCTTTAATAAATTTCTTAGACTTATTACCGATAATTTCTTTCGCAACTTCAGAAGAAATATAGATGCTATTGGCGTATAATTCATTCGTCTTTTCTCCTGCGCCCATTTTCATACGACCATCTAATAATTGCCCTCTTAAATCCCCTAAATTTTGTTTTAAATTACCATCTACGATTAAGACCGTAGCAACGCCATTTTTATAAGCAGTGGCTAATTTCTTTTTGCGGTCAGTCGTCCAATCAGATACGGTTTTGGATTTAGTGATATAAGAAACACCATTTTTTTTCGGTTCCCCATCATAAATTAGAATGGTTTTTCCTTTGACATTTTTGCCTTTATAGTCGCTATAATTCGCGTTGTCAATACCATATCCTAGGAATACAACCTCGTTAATATTTTGAGCAGATCGATTCGTATTCAAATTAGCAAAAGCATAAAAATCCCATAAATGTCGAAAGGGTTTACCGCTTATTTTTAAATCAATATCTTCCCACAACTCTGCCGTAAACGCAATGTTTTGAAAATATCCGTCTAGCTTTTCTACTTTAGGAATCCCTTTATTGGCTAATTGACTAGCGATATATTCCGCAGCCTTGGCATTGCCCGGTGTGCCTGTTTCCCGACCTTCCATATCATCCGCAGATAAAACCGTCAAGATGGTTCGCATATCTTCTTGAGTAATGGTTTCTGCAAACGGGACGGGGTCATTTGGTGCAGTTAGTTGAAAATCAGTTGCGTTTTGAGCATTTAAGGAAATTGCCCAGATAAAGCAAAAACAAAGCAGTTGAGTTATTTTAGCCATCTTGTAATTTTTTGATAAAATATTTCTACATTCAACGTAAAAATAAAAATAAAGGTTATCTCTCCTAAAAGGTAAATATAGCATTGAATCGCTACCCACCACCTACAAAAATACCGCTTCCCAACTAAGAATAATTGATAATCCCAAAAAACAAAATAATAAAAAGCAATTTTGATAAAGAAAGCCTAAAATACCTTGTATCTTGCCATCTTAAAATTTATGTACTGAAATAAGCAATAAAGCATGACTGAGAAATTTATTTATGGCATCCAACAAATAGGTGTTGGTGTTGATGATGCATCCAAATTATTTGAATGGTATGCGACCAAGTTGGGCGCAGATGTCAAAGTTTTTGATGATAATAACACTGCCACGCACATGGCCCCTTATATGGGTGGAAAAGCACATGATAAAAGAGCAATATTAGCCATGAATATGCAAGGGGGAAGTGGTTATGAAATTTGGCAATTCGAAGATAGAGTACCACAAGCGCCTAAAAATCCAATCCAATTAGGAGATACAGGCATTTTTTCGATTAAGGTAAAAACTCGAAACGCTTATAAAGCATTAGCCGATATTAAAGCAAAAGGGGTTACGCCAATGTCTGATATGGTCGTTTCTCCTAATGGCACGAAATCTTTTTATGTCAAAGACCCTTGTGGAAATATTGTGCAAGTTCAAGAATATAATAACTGGTACGGCACAGGAAAAAACATAGGCGGTATATGCGGTTGTACCATTGGTGTAACAGATATAGAAGCTGCGAAAAAATTATATATCGGGGTACTAGGCTATAATGCGATTGTATATGATAAAAGTGGTCCTTTCGAAGATTATCGTCCATTACCTGGTGGCGACGAAACTTTCCGAAGAATCGTCTTACAAAAACAAGAAAAAGTAGGTGGTTTTTCTAAATTATTTGGTTCTAGCCAATTGGAATTAGTTGAAGTAAAGTCTCGAAAACCTAAGAAAATTTTTGCAGATAGATTCTGGGGGGATATTGGTTTCATTCATTTATGTTTTGATGTACGAAATATGGATGCAGTAGTTAGAGATTGTACCGATGCTGGTTTCCCATTTTCTGTATTGGTTGCTGAAGAATTTGACATGGGCGATGCCAATGGTAAATGGGGTTATTTAGAAGATCCAGATGGCACTTTAATCGAATTTGTAGAAGCTCTTAAAATTCCTTTGGTCAAAAAAATTGGGTGGTCGATTAATATGAAAGGTCGAGATCCTCGCAAACCTTTGTCTAAATGGTTGATTAAAGCAATGTCCTTCAATCGAGTAAAATTTAAGGAGCAAGCTAAACTGTAGCTTGGCAAGCTGACCAAGAACTCCTGATTTACTAAACCCTCCAGACTGTATGCGGGCTCGTTTTCAGAATTTAGTAAATCTCTTTCAAACTAAAAATCAAGGGTTTAGATTTACTATCCTAAGCGTTATTAGACTACTATACAAAGAAGATTTGGACACAGAGAACACGGAGAAGACACAGAGAACACAAAGTAACCAAGTTCGGAAAGTCAAGACTCTGTGATTTCTGTGTCCTAAAAATTGTATAGTAGTGTAAAGCGTTATCATGGATGGAGATTTAGCAAATCGTTCTACATAATTTTTTATGAATACTAAGACACAAAATACACGAATCATCAAACGCTTTAGTCTTGAAGGTAAAGTAGCAATTATTACAGGTGCTAGTAAAGGCATTGGAGAATCTATCGCCAGAGGCATGGCAGAAGCAGGCGCAAAAGTAGTCATTAGTAGCAGAAAACAAGTAGCCGTTGATGCTGTAGCGGAGCGTTTTAAAGCGGATGGATTGGAAGCAACGGGCATCGCCTGTCATGTAGGAAATGAAGTGCAATTACAAAATTTGGTGGACAAAACGATGGAAACGTATGGGCGCATTGATATTATAGTGAATAATGCTGCCACGAATCCAGTATTTGCTCCTATAGCACAAGTCGAAGGAAATATCTTTGATAAAATTATGGGCGTTAATGTCAAATCTCCTTTTACCTTTTCCAATATGGTTTACCCAATTATGAAAAAGCAAGGCGGAGGCGCAATTATCCATATTAGTTCTGTAGAAGGTCAGCGACCAAGTGCTGGCTTAGGTTTATACAGTGTGAGCAAAGCTGCTTTGATTATGCTAACGCAAAGTCAAGCAAAAGAATGGGGACAAGATGGCATTCGAGTTAATGCTATTTGTCCTGGGTTGATTCAAACTAAATTTAGTGCAGCCCTCTGGCAAAATGAAAAAGTGCTAAAAACAGTTGAAAATCATTTGCCTCTACGAAGAATGGCGCAACCTGATGAAATGGCTGGTTTAGCTTTATTTCTAGCATCTGATGCTAGTAGTTATTGTACAGGTGGAATTTTTGATGCAGATGGGGGACACATGATTACTTAGATAGTTTAGATAACTAAGGCAAGTTGAAAACTTATTGGATATTAATTAGAAGATGCAATTTTCCAATATCCGTAAGATAAAAATTACTCTTCCCCATACCGCCTATCCACCACCATCGGCAAAAACGTCATTTCCATCACTTCCAAACTAACAAACCCAAATTCCTCTACAACTTTTCCCCGAATAACATAAACACCAACACCTCGAAAAGGATATTGCTGTAAAGCAACTGGAAAATGAACCGTATCAAAAAAATGACCTTTTTCATCTAACCAAGTACCAAAACTCATTAGCGTATTCTTGGCCGTTCGGACTTTTTTACGGCAGACAAAATAGCCTTTCATCCAGACTATCTTTCCTAAATATTGGGCTAAGTCTTTAGCCAATAAAGTGGTATAATTTAACACTTTTGATTGTAATAAATCAAAGGGCGAACACAGCGAAAAACCTAATAATTCTAATTCATCAAAAGCTTGGTCATAACGACCTTCTTCTAATTTAGGTAACTGAAAGTTTTCTGCTAAATCATCGAATAATAGATGGCTACTTTCAAATTTCTGTTTAGAGTTAAATACTGCATTTTTCTCCCACATCAATTCGTATTTATTCATGCCTGTGAAGCGAAAAGCGCCAATTCTAATCAAAATTTCTAATTGGTCTGCTGATATTTCCACTCGGTTCACAAAATCTGCTAAAGTGCGATATGTACCTTTTTGTTGCCGTTCGATAATCATTCGGCGAACAACTTTCCGTTCTAAACGGTCAACATGCACAAAACCTACATAAATAGCTGTCCCTTCCAAATTTGTTAGTAATTGTCCTTTGTTCACACAGGGAGCATGAATGGTTGCCCCTGCCATTTTCGCTTCATGGAAATAATATTGAGTATGATAAAACCCACCAAAATTATTGATAACCGCTACCATAAATTCAATAGGGAAATAGGTTTTTAAATATAAACTCTGGAAACTTTCTACTGCATAACTAGCAGAATGCGCTTTACAAAAAGAGTAGCCACTAAAACTTTCTATTTGTCGCCATACTTCTTGCGCCAATTTATCAGCGTAACCTCGCTCCTTACAGTTTTTAAAATATTTGGTTTTCAATTTTTCAAGAGTATCGCCTTTATATTTTTTGCCTGACATAATTCTCCGCAGTACATCACTTTCATCTAAAGCCAAACCAGCAAAATGATGGACTATTTTCATCGTATCTTCTTGATATACCATCACGCCAAAAGTTTCCGCTAAATGTTCTCTAAAAACAGGGTGTAGATACTCAAAAGAATAGGGGCGGTGAAAACGTTTAATATATTCCCGCATCATGCCCGACTGTGCGACACCAGGGCGAATAATGGAACTTGCCGCAACCAAATGTTTATAATTATCACAGCGCAATTTTTTAAGTAAGCCTCTCATGGCGGGAGATTCTATATAAAAACAGCCCATGCAATTGCCTGACCTCAATTGTAGTTTCACTTGTTCATCGGCTAAAATCATATCAATATCCTGTACATCAACTGCCCGACCTTGGTTGCGCTTTACTAAGGTAACCGCATCTTTAATATGTCCCAATCCTCTTTGCGATAAGACGTCAAACTTTTCAAATCCCCAATCTTCGGCGTGGTGCATGTCAAAATGCGTGATAGGAAAACCTTTCGGCATCAATTGGAGTGCCGTAAAATAATTAATCGGACGGTCTGAAATAATAATGCCCCCAGCATGAATACTCAAATAATTTGGAAAACCTTCTAGTAATTTCCCATATTTAGAAAGCTTGCTAGCCAATTCATGATGATTTTCAGCATCATTGGGATAGTTGATTATTTTGTCAATTTCAAATTTGGGTAAACCAAATACTTTACCCAATTCTCGAATTGTGGAACGACCTTTGAACGTGTTATAAGTCGCTAATAATGCAGTATATTCCTTACCATAGCGCTTAAAAATATAATCCGTCACATCATCTCGAACATCCCAACTAAAATCAATGTCAAAATCAGGTGGTGATTTCCGAAATAGATTCATAAATCGTTCAAAATATAAATCCAAGGTCAAGGGGTCTACATTGGTAATTTCCAAACAATAAGCCACTATGGAGTTAGCGCCACTCCCCCGCCCTACGTGGTGATGTCCCATGCTACTCGCATAGCGAATAATATCCCAAGTAATCAGAAAATAAGAGCAAAAATCTAGCTGTTGAATCGTTTTTAGTTCTTTTTCTGTTCGTTCTAATGCCTTGATATTATCTACGCCATAGCGTTTTTCACAACCATTAATAGCTAACTTTTTGAGCAATTGAAAATCTCCTTTTTTATCTCCCGTAAAAGTTTGTCGATTATGCCGATTTCCTGTTTCAAATTCAATAGAACAAACCTCCATCATACGCTGTGTGTTCCAAAGTATTTTTGGAAAAATCGAATAAAATTGCCGAAAAATATTTTCAGGCATAAAATATTCTCTTTTACTAGCAATATCCGTAGGTGTCAACTTAGTCAAGATTGTATTTAAGTCAATTGCTCGCAATAATTGATGCAATTGATAACCTTCCTTATTTAAAAAAGTAATCGGTTGTAAAGCCACTAATTTATGTACATAATTTTTCACGTTAGAAAAAGGCAGTTTGCTAACAAATTCTGGGCGAATTCCCAAAAATTCATTAGCTCTAAAATCTTCAATGGGTTTAGGTCGTTTAGGGTAAATAATAAACGTATCTGGCATTGACGGAGGAACAGACGGTATCCGTTTTCCGTCTAAAGAACAATCGGTTAATAGCTGATTGAGTTGTCGAAAACCTTCTTGATTGCGAGCAATGCCTGTGTACAACCACTCACCATCTTGTCTAAATTCAATCCCTACAATAGGTTTAATCCCCGTTTTTTGACATAATTGTACAAATTCTAAAGTCGCACTTGTATTATTAATATCGGTTAAAGCCAATACCTTAAGCTGTCGTTTAGCCGCAGCAGCAACTAATTGAGCAGGGGATAAAGTCCCATATTTTAAGGAAAAGTAGCTTCTACAATTCAAGTACATCCGTTAGCAGTTGAGCAATTGGTAGTAGCAATTCAAGCTGACCACAAACGCTCGATTTGTTAAATTTTCATCCACGATAGAATTTTATCGGGATAGTAAATCTTTAAATGATTAATTTTTAGACCAGATGAGATATACTAAACCCGCCTGACTGCATGCGGGCAGGTCTGCTAGGTTTAGCAAATCAAGCATACTACCCTATTTTTTCAGGACAGAAGCCCTAATTATAGCTTGCTTCCCAAATCGTTTTCGGATGCCATCCATAGTTTGTAACAAGTGCATATCTACTGAAGTATCTTCAAACAAATTAGTTTGGTGATTTCCTGAAACAAGCTTGGAAAATTTCACACCAATTAGGCGTAATAATTGCCGTCGATGGTATAATTTATCAAAAAGCTGATTGGCTAGTTGTAATAAGGTTTGGTCGTTTGCGGAGTGAGGAATTCGCTTTTGTAAAGTGTAGGTATTAAAATCCGTGTATCGAATTTTAATAGTTATACAAGCGGTTAATTTTTGTTGTTGGCGTAACTCAAAAGTCAATTGCATCACCAATTTGGTCAATTGACCTTTTAAGAAAATAACGTCTATTGTATCCACTTGAAAAGTACGTTCGGCAGCAATAGATTTTTGTTCGGAATAAGGAATGATAGGGGTATCATCAATGGCGTTTGCTCGTTTCCAAAGCGTTGTGCCATATTTACCAAATTCTCTTTGTAATAACCTAGGTGGAATTTCGCTAAGGGTGCAGATTTTTTGTACGCCCATAAAAGCTAGCTTTCTAAAGGTTTTCAGCCCTACCCCAGGAATTTTCCGAGTAGACATGGGGGCAATAAAGGCTTTTTCTAAAGTGGCAGCGACCAATTGTTCTCCATTCGGTTTGGCTTCATTGGTTGCCATTTTACTAACGGTTTTATTAACTGCCAAACCTATAGAAATGGGCAAACCAGATTCTTTGATAATCTTTGTCCGCAATTCCTTAGACCATTTCCAACAACCTACATATTTGTCCATTCCCGAAGCGTCGACATAAAATTCATCAATACTCGCTTTTTCAAATAAAGGTGCTTCGGCTTTAATAATTTCTGTGACAATTTTAGAATGACTAGCATAGCTATCATAGTCACCTTTTAACACAATAGCATCGGGGCAACGTTGTAAAGCTAGTGGTTTACGCATGAAGTTCTAAATAGTATTTATTGTAACTTTGCGGTTTTTCAAAAAAAGCAGAAATTATGAGTAGAGGACGTCCAACACCAGCTATAAATATGACTAATC
>Ga0075469_10001256_pt1 | contig 11528 bp, 12 predicted proteins | sample DEB08_DNA_13_FD_77577 | JGI IMG/M metagenome (GOLD analysis project Ga0075469, IMG submission 77577) | Aqueous microbial communities from the Delaware River and Bay under freshwater to marine salinity gradient to study organic matter... | ecosystem: Environmental > Aquatic > Marine > Coastal ...
CCAAAAGCAGATTTGCTGCCTTATTGCGAGGCAATCGTAAGCGTCTACAACCTGCTCGGCCGCCGTGATAACAAATACAAGGCACGCATCAAAATCACCGTGCACGAAAACGGTCTGGAGAAAATCCAAGAGCTTGTTGAGGATCGCTTTGCCACGATCCGCGCTGGTTTCTCGGGACATGACCAAGACTTGCTTGCCAAAATCGAAGCCGCTTTTGCGCCACCAGCGTTTGTCACGAAATCCATCGGTGGATATGAGGCCACGCGCCTTGCCAATCCCGCATTCCGGTCGTGGACTGATACCAATCTGGCGGAACACAAGGCCAACGGCTATGCGATCGTCTCCATCAGCATCAAAAAGCATGGCGCGACACCGGGTGATGCGACATCCGATCAAATGCGCGTCATGGCGGATTTGGCCGAAACCTATGGCCACGGCGAGTTGCGGATCAGTCACGAGCAGAACGTGATCCTGCCCCATGTGCATAAATCCGATCTGGCAAAGGTCTATGCGGCGTTGCGCCAAGTGGATCTTGCAACAGCCAACATCGGGCTGGCGTCTGACATCATCGCCTGCCCCGGTATGGATTATTGCGCGCTGGCAACAGCACGTTCGATCCCGATTGCACAAGAGATTGCGACGCGATTCGACGAGTTGGAAATCGAACATGAGATCGGCCAACTCAAGATCAAAATCTCGGGCTGCATCAATGCCTGCGGGCACCACCATGTCGGACATATCGGTATACTTGGCCTCGACCGTGCAGGTGTTGAAAGCTACCAGATCACGTTGGGTGGCGACGGGACCGAGACCACAACGATCGGTGAACGCGCTGGTCGTGGATTTAGTGCCGATGAAATCGTGCCTGCAATTGAACGGTTGGTCACGGGGTATCTTGGTTTGCGCCGCGACGCAGACGAAACCTTTTTGCAAGCTTACCGTCGCCTTGGCAAACAACCATTCAAATCAATTCTTTACCCAGCACAGGACAAAGCAAATGCCGCTTAAAGAACTCGTTGAACGCCGCAATCTTTTGCACCGCAAATCTGATGCGCAAACGATCCTCAAGCACGTCTTGTCAGATGTGCAATTGGGTCCAGTCGCCCTCGTGTCGTCCTTCGGAGCAGAGGCGGTTGTGTTGCTGCATATGGTTGCGCAAATCGACAAGAACACACCAGTTGTCTTTCTTGATACTGAAATGCTGTTTCCAGAAACGCTTGCGTACCAGCAGGATGTGTCTGCCCAACTTGGTTTAACAGATGTGCGCGTCATCGGACCTGATCGTACTGATGTATTGACCAAAGATGTTGACGGCCTGCTGCATCAGGCGGACCTGGACGCATGCTGTGATCTGCGCAAGACACAGCCGTTGAACAACGCTCTGCAAGGATTTGAGGGCTGGATCACTGGGCGCAAACGCTACCATGGCGGGCAACGCGCACAGCTGCCGCTGTTCGAAAAAGAAGATCGTAAGATCAAGATCAATCCGCTGGCGAATTGGACATCAGAGGATGTTCAAACCTACATCGACGCGCACGACCTACCGCGCCATCCATTGGTAGCTCAAGGTTTCCCATCTGTCGGATGCATGCCATGCACCACACGCGCCAGCAACATTGAAGATCACCGTGCAGGTCGTTGGCGTAAAACAGAAAAAACTGAATGTGGTATCCACAATTCCCCGCGCGAGGTCAAAGCAGCATGAGTGTGATTGTAACCGACACAGGCTTTGCCCCCGAAGATTTCACATGTGGATTTGTGGCACTGTCCGATATTGCTGCCAATGACTGCGACTACGGTATTGATCTGGCCTCTGATACGGCACCAACTGCATTGGTGGGCTTAACCAACGCCGCAATGATCCGTATTGATTTCCCATCCTTCGCTGATGGGCGCGGATTTACACTCGCAGCGATGCTACGCAGCGCAGGCTACAAAGGGCGCTTACGGGCCAAGGGGCACGTTCTAGCGGATCAATACGCTATGGCGCGCAGGTCCGGCTTTGACGAGGTCGAAATCGACGGCGCCCTTGCTGCACGCCAGCCCGCAGAGCAATGGAAATTCCGCGCAGATTGGCAAAATCACAACTATCAGGCCCGCTTGCGCGGCTAGAAATATCTAGCCGACCCTTTCCCTGATCCACATCAATGACTAAGACGGAGGGTGGCCCTAGAAGGCTGCCATGATCCTTATGACCGAGCAGACACCCGTGACCACACAAACCGCCAAAGCCGTCCCCACCTTGCCCGACACGCAGACCGTAACGGAGGTGAAACACTACACCGACCGGTTGTTTTCCTTTCGGGTGACGCGTCCTGTGTCCTTGCGTTTCCGCTCGGGCGAGTTCGTGATGATTGGTTTAATGGGTGATCCCGATCCAAAGACTGGCAAGCGAAAACCGCTGCTACGCGCTTATTCCATCGCATCCCCGTCGTGGGACGAAGAGTTAGAGTTCTATTCGATCAAGGTTCAAGACGGCCCGCTGACATCGCGTCTGCAACATATCAAACCGGGGGACGAACTGATCTTGCGGCCCAAACCTGTTGGCACATTGGTGCATGACGCCCTGATCCCCGGCAAACGCATTTGGTTCTTTGCTACGGGTACTGGCTTTGCGCCCTTCGCATCGCTGCTGCGCGAACCCCAGACATACGAAGACTATGATGAGGTCATCATCACTCACACCTGCCGCGAAGTCGGCGAGCTGACGTATGGCCGCGACCTGATCGAAGCGCTCAAGACTGATGAGCTGCTCAATGATGTGATTGGTGAAGGCTTCTGGAAAAAGATCAAATACTATCCGACCACAACCCGTGAAGAGAGCCCAAAGATGGGCCGCATCACCGATCTAATGCGCTCTGGCGAGGCATTTACCGACCTTGGCGTACCGCCGCTGTCGCCCGAAACTGATCGCGCGATGATCTGCGGTAACCTCGCGTTTAACCTAGAGCTGAAAGAAATGTTCGAGGAATACGGGCTGGTCGAAGGCGCCAATTCAAAGCCGATGCACTATGTGGTGGAAAAAGCGTTTCTCGACTAAGGCACCGGATCATTCAATAAAAAGGGCCGCGTCAGCAATGACGCGGCCCTTTTTTATTTGGGATTGAACCCAGTTTTACATACCAAGCAAGTTCTTGATGTTGTCCAGAACTGGCTGCAGCAAAGCAGGGTTGTTCTTTGCAAAACCAAGCGCGGTTGTCAGCGTGGTCTTTTCACCTTCTGGGATGTCGATAGTGTCAAGCAAGGCAACAACCTTGTCGGCATCAAATCCGTCAACAGTCAGCAGATCACCGGCCATCGCCATCAGATCTTCGCTGCCTTCAGCAGCTTCGGTTGCGACTTCTTCTACGGCTGTATCAGGTTCAACTGCTTCAGCGGCTTCTTCGGCCACATCTGCTGTCTGGCCAAGGGCCTCGGCTGCAGCGGCTTTTGCTTCTTCAAGCGCAGCATTTGCAGCGGCTTCTACTTCGGCGGCCGCAGCGGCCGCAGCTTCTTCAGCGGCAGCGGCAGCAGCTTCACGTTCAGCAGCAGCAGTTGCGGCAGCTTCTTCTGCAGCGGCAGTAGCGGCAGCAGCAGCGGCCTCAACAGCAGCGGCTGCTTCGGCGGCAGCAGTTTCGGCAGCAACCGCTTCTGCATCTGCGGCAGCTTGTGCAGCAGCAGCTTCGGCAGCAGCAGCGGCTTCCGCAGCGGCAGCTTCGGCGGCGGCGGCAGCATCTGCGGCGGCGGCTTCTGCTTGTTGTGTGGCACCCGATAGAACACCGACCGCTTCGCCCGGGCTGCGGCCCTCTGCGGCGTATTGATATCCAAAGAAACCAACGACAGCCAAAATGACGATAATTGCGATTGCGCGCATTGTTCAAATCCTTCCAAATTTGTACGTTTAGGCCCCATTGGCCCTTATTTGGTGATATGTCAGATCACAAAGCAAAGCGAAAGATGCTGTTATGGGGAAAATTCAGCAGAAAACCGCAACTTTTGCGGGTTGAAGCCGACACTACAGAGGTTTAGTTTGTCTTTTACTTGAACGGAACAACCAAAGGATAAAGACCATAGGACGCAGACCACATAACGCGCCACCACAACGCGACACAGGCCCACGCATTAATGACCGTATTCGGTCCGCCGAAATCCGCCTTATCGGTGCGGAAGGCGAAAACGTAGGTGTTGTGACACCCGAACGTGCGATGGTCATGGCCGATGAAGCGGGCCTCGATTTGGTAGAAATTTCGCCAAATGCCAACCCGCCGGTTTGCAAGATCATGGACTACGGCAAGTTCAAATACGAGACTCAGAAAAAAGAAGCTGAGGCACGTAAGAAGCAAAAGATCATCGAAATCAAAGAAGTTAAGTTCCGTCCAAACACGGATAACAACGACTATGACGTTAAGATGCGCAACGTTTTCAAGTTTTTGGACAACGGTGACAAGGTAAAGATCACCCTGCGCTTTCGTGGGCGCGAAATGGCGCACCAACAGCTAGGCCGCGAACTGCTAGAGCGTGTTGCAGAAGACACCAAAGACGCTGGCAAGGTCGAGAACTTTCCAAAGATGGAAGGCCGCCAAATGGTCATGCTGATCGGACCACTTCCGAAGTAAGCTTTTCCAAACGACGAAATATAAAAGCCCTCAATTCATTGAGGGCTTTTTTTGTGCGTGCTATTGCGGCGACTGGCGCAACTGTTGGGTCATTTGCGCCACGATGCTAACCGCAATCTCGGCAGGCAGTCGCCCCCCAATATCCAACCCGACAGGGCCATGAATACGCGCCATATCCAAATCGCTGAACCCTGCATCTGACAGTCGCAAAAGGCGCTTGGCATGCGTGCGCTTTGACCCCAAACAGCCCAGATAGAAAACATTAGATCGCAAGGCACCGATCACCGCCGGATCATCCAGCTTGGGATCGTGTGAAAGCGTCACAACTGCCGTGCGCGCATCCAACGCAAGTGCTGCCAATGCCGCATCCGGCCACGCATCAACCAACATTTCATCAGGGAATCGGTCTTGCGATGCAAACGCGGGACGTGGATCGATCAAAATGGGTGTATAGCCGCAAGCCCGCGCCATCGGGGCCAAATACTGCGCGATGTGAACTGCACCGATGATCGCCAACCGCAAAGGTGGATTATGGATGCCAACAAAGGTCTGCCCATCATCTTGGATGCCGGAACGGTCCATACGAAAACGCTCTGGAAACGCCGACTGTGGCTGTAACGCGGGGCCGCCTTGCTGCAGGTTGGTGACATAGGCCACGGGTTCTGCCTGCGCGCGGCGAGCAACCAAGTCCGCTAGAACCGCAACAGGAATCGCAGTGCCGACAGGTTCCACCAGAACCTTGATCTCTCCGCCACAAGCAAGGCCCACAGCAAACGCATCGTTGTCGCTGACGCCAAATTCCAGCAAGCGCGTGTTGCCGTCGGCAATTGCATCAATCGCCTCGAGAATCACCGCCCCTTCGACGCATCCTCCGGACACCGATCCCTCCATTGCCCCATTGCTATCGATCACCAATTGGCTGCCCGTGGGGCGCGGGGCCGAACCCCAAGTTTGCACGACCGTTGCAATTGCCACGCCTCTGCCTGCACGGTGCCAATCCAGCGCAAGTTTCGGCAGGTCGGTAATGGGGGACGGTGTCATTGCATCAATCCAGTGCGTTTCGATTTCTAACCTAGCTTGTCTCGTGCATTGCCCCCAAGTGGTCAACGGCATAGCCTGCCCCCAACACCAGCGGAGATGCAGCCATGAATGATTCCAAACCCATTTTGACGACAGGTTTCGGTCCTGACCTTGGACCTTTCGATTGGACCGATCCGCTTCGGCTCGAGGATCAGTTAACCGAAGATGAACGGATGCTACGTGACGCGGCAAATGTATTCGCTCAGACGGCACTGCAACCCAAAGTCACCGACGCTTACCGCGAAGAAACTGTGGATCCAGATATTTTCAAAGCCATGGGCGACGCAGGTTTGCTTGGCCTGACAATCCCCGAAGAATACGGCGGGCTGGGTGCCGGCTACGTGACCTACGGTCTAGTCGCCCGTGAAATCGAACGTGTCGATAGCGGCTATCGTTCAATGATGTCGGTGCAATCGTCGTTGGTGATGTACCCGATCCACGCCTACGGCAGCGAAGCCCAGCGCCAGAAATTCTTGCCCGGCTTGGCCGCTGGTACGTTAATCGGTTGTTTTGGCCTGACCGAACCTGACGCAGGCAGCGATCCGGCTGGTATGAAAACAACCGCGAAAAAGACAGCGGATGGCTATGTACTGAATGGCGCCAAGATGTGGATCAGCAACGCGCCAATTGCCGATGTCTTTGTGATCTGGGCAAAATCAGATGCGCATGACGGCAAGATCCGCGGCTTTGTGCTTGAAAAAGGTATGAAGGGTCTGACCGCACCCAAGATCGGCGGTAAGCTTAGCTTGCGGGCATCGGTCACCGGCGAGATTGTCATGGACAACGTAGCCGTCAGCGAAGACGCGCTCTTGCCCGGTGTGCAGGGCTTGAAAGGGCCGTTTGGTTGTTTGAACCGTGCGCGCTACGGCATTGCGTGGGGGGTCATGGGTGCAGCAGAAGCATGTTGGCATTCCGCGCGCCAATACGGATTGGATCGCAAGCAGTTCGGCAAACCGCTGGCCCAGACGCAATTGTTCCAGAAAAAGCTGGCGGATATGCAAACCGAAATCGCATTGGGCACGCAGTCTGCCCTACAACTGGGCCGCCTGATGGAGCAAGGTCGTGCCGCCCCTGAAATGATCAGCATGATGAAGCGCAATAACTGCGGCAAAGCGCTCGATATTGCGCGGGCATCGCGGGACATGCACGGCGGAAATGGAATCAGTGAGGATTTCCAGATCATGCGCCATATGGTGAACCTTGAGACGGTGAATACCTATGAAGGTACCCATGATGTGCACGCATTGATCTTGGGACGCGCACAAACAGGGCTTCAGGCGTTCTTTTAGCGCAAATTTCGTAACAATGTAGTGCGGAACATGCCTACTTTTGCCTCAAATACATGATACAACTGTTCCACCAACCCAGTGTACTTCGGGTTGCGGAGTATGTTTATGGAAGACCGCCAACTTAACTTTCGAACCAGTCTGACCGACCTCGATGCCAATCAGTGGATCGGTGCAATCGATGATGTATGCGAAGACTTTGGCTTTTTTGAACAGCTTGGTCGTGGGCACTGCGCCGGATTTCTTGAGGCAGGCAACAACTTGCTTGTCACGTTTGAAAATGCCGAAAGTGTGCGCGCCTATAATCTTGATGCCGAACCGCGTGGCTTTGCCTATGCGCGTCATGACGGCTGGTCGCATCTTGCGCTGATCTCTTTCACCGAAAGCTGGTTCCGCGATCCGGCAATCTATGCGTTTTTCGACCGCATGGTGGATGATGGTTTCTTTGAAGACTTCCAAAATGTGCTGTTCCACGGAAGTGACGGTGGTGCGGCCTATGCCGCGGCGGCCTTCTCAGTCGCAGCACCCGGCGCGTCAGTTATCGCACTGCGTCCGCAAGCCACTCTTGAGGCGCGTTCAACGGGTTGGGACAAACGTTACAAGTCTGCGCGTAAAAAGAATTTTGCGACCCGTTACGGATATGCTCCTGAAATGATCGATGGCGCAAAGCACGTGTTTGTGGCTTACGATCCGTACGAGCATCTGGATGCGGGCCATGCGGCGCTATTCCGTAAACCGCATGTGACGATGCTGCCCTGCCCTTTGATCGGTGGGCAGCTTGACCGTTCATTCGACCGGATGGGCATCCATGATGTGATGATCAAACTGGCGATGGATCGCAATCTGGATGGCAAGCGGTTTGCACAGCTTTTACGCGCGCGCCGCTATGATCAGGTCTATATCCGCAAGCTGGTTCAATACCTCATCAAAGCAAACCACGACGATTTCGCGCAAATCATCTGCCGCTACATGATGAACCGCGGCATCAGCAAGTTCTTCGAGACGAAACTCGAAGAACTACAAGCCAATCAAATCGATTAAACATAGTAGATGTCGCGGTAAACGTGACGCACGATGTCTTCGCGGCGCACACCCAATTTCGCAAGGTCTTTGTCGCTTAGGTCCTGCATCCGCTCTACGGCTTGGGTTCTGTTCTGTGCGTCTGCCAAACCAGCAAAGAAACGCCCAACACCTTGCCGAACACGCGCAGCCAAGGATGCTTTGGGGTGGTTTTCGATTGTATCAGTGTAAAATGCCATATCGGGGCTCCTATCAAAGCTTATTTGCGTTGCTTGATAGATATGCCCCTGAGGCTTGAGCGAAACCACCAAGGCTGCAATGCCGCGATGCAGTCATTGCATGGCGTGGGCGCGATGCTCTAGTCGGCGTCGCTGCGCGCGTCGATAATCCGCTTAAGTAACTTGTAAATCCGCTCGCCAAAATAACCCAAGGTCGCACCTGCGATTACACCGAAGGTCGTACCGCTATCAAGCAATGCAGCAGCTACTGCAGCGGCAACCAGCGCGACCATAAAGGCGATCAGCCGTTTCTCGTGAGGCTCAATTGCGAAGTAGCCTTCAAGAAACTTTACAATCGGACCCGCAACAGGTCCTTCGAGTTGCGGCGTGAAAAAGCCGGCAACGGCAGCAACCAAAAAACCGAGCATGATGACATCTCCTGATAAGTGGGGCGTTCCACCACATCAGCATCCTAAAAGCGCATGTAATCTACAAGGGCAATCACAAGCCCTATGGCATCCATGCCCACAAAGGTGTAATCCAGCCACATGCCTGATAGACAATTAACAAGCCTGACAATCCGCCGCCCTGATGACTGGCATTTGCATCTGCGTGATGGTGCAATGCTGCAAGCGGTTTTGCCAGAAACAGCCCGCCATTTCGCCCGCGCGATCATTATGCCCAACCTCGTGCCGCCCGTCGTGACGTCTGCGCAAGCCGTCACATACCGTGCGCGGATCATGGATGCTTTGCCGCAAGGTGCTGATTTCACACCGCTGATGACGCTTTATCTGACCGAAACGACTGACCCAGAAGATGTGCGCGCAGCCCACGCTGCAGGGATTGCGACCGCAGTTAAATTGTACCCTGCTGGGGCTACGACGAACTCTGCATCTGGTGTGACCGATTTTGAAAAGGTGCGTGGCGTGCTTGAGGTGATGGCCGAAATCGGCATGCCGCTTTGTGTGCATGGCGAAGTCACAGACCACGATATCGATATCTTTGACCGCGAGGCGATGTTTATCGACCGTGTGCTAAAGCCGTTGCGCAAAAAAGTGCCTGACCTCAAGATCGTGATGGAACATGTCACGACCCAAGACGCCGTAGATTACGTGCGCGACAGCAACAAGAACCTTGCCGCCACAATCACGACGCATCACCTGATCATCAACCGCAATCATATCCTTGCGGGCGGGATCAAACCGCATTTTTACTGCCTGCCCGTCGCCAAACGCGAGGCGCACCGCGTCGCATTGGTTCAGGCTGCAATCTCTGGCGACAAACGCTTTTTCCTTGGCACAGACAGCGCGCCCCATACTGATCCTGCAAAGCTACAAGCTTGCGGTTGCGCGGGTATTTTCACAGCGCCCACCACGATGTCTTGCCTAGCCGAGGTTTTTGACGCCGCTGGCCGCATGCGCAAGATCGAAAGCTTTGCGTCGCTCAATGGCCCTGAGTTTTACAAGTTGCCCGCGAACACCAGCACGATCACGCTGACCAAAGGCGAGCCCGTGCAATACCCAAGCCATATCCAGACTGCGGACGGTCCTGTGACTGTGTTTGATCCGGGGTTTGACCTGCACTGGCGTGTTGAGGAGTAAAACCTGCCGGATGCCTCCGGCGGAAGTTTATTTAGAAATAAGAAGCAATAGGCCCATACAATGATCCCCACCTCTTTCCCCACCAAAGAAGAAATGGCCCGTTTGACGGCCGGCATGCTGATTGAGATTGGCGCGATCGATTTTAATGCAACGGAACCGTTTACGCATGCCTCTGGCAAGCAAGCACCTACATATGTGGACTGCCGCAAGCTGATCTCGTTTCCGCGTATCCGCGCGACATTGATGGATTTCATGGCCGTTTCGATTATGCGCGAAGCCGGGTTCGAAGCCTTTGACAATATCGCTGGTGGCGAAACTGCTGGTATTCCCTTTAGTGCATTGGTCGCTGAACGTTTGGCCCTGCCGATGACCTATGTGCGCAAAAAGCCAAAGGGTTACGGACGCAATGCGCGCATCGAAGGTGTGATGACCGAAGGCCAGCGCGTGTTGCTGGTTGAGGATCTGACAACTGATGGCGGATCAAAATTGTCGTTCGTGGATGCTATTCGTGAAACCGGTGCCAGCTGCAGTGCGACGGCCGTAATCTTTTACTATGGCATCTTTGATGGCGTCGAAGAGACTTTGGCAGAACACGGCGTGCAACTCATCCATCTTTGCACATGGTGGGACGTCTTGGCCGAGGCCAAAGCACGGGGTGCTTACGACAGCGCAACACTGACGGCAGTAGAGGCCTATTTGAACGATCCTGCAGGTTGGAAGCCCGCGTAACAGGCAAAAAACTTATCCCGAGCTCTGTGCACAACTGGGCGCGGGAATCGCAAACACACTCTGTATGTTGGGCGGACTTTGCGTGATCCTACCTAATATGGTATGATTTGAGAATTGCTGCATTTATCCACAAGGTTATCCCGCCAGATATCCCCGATGATATCAAGATAGCTATCTCCAGTGCCCAACTGCTAAGCGTGCAGTGCGATGTTTGAGGGGACATGATGAACGAGATTACGACATTTAATGCCAGCGGTGTTGAAAACGCGACTGCTGATGCGATGCCCCACTCCATTGAGGCAGAGCAGCAGCTTTTGGGTGCTATTCTGACCAATAATGACATTTTTGACCGCGTTGCCGCGATCATTGGTCCAAAGCATTTCTACGACCCTGTCCATGCTCGCATTTTTGAAACGGCTGCCTCGCGCATTGGCCGCAATATGTTGGCAAGCCCTGTCACCCTTAAGGCTTTTATGGAAGATGATGAGGGCCTAAAGGAATTAGGTGGCCCTCCTTACCTTGCCCGTCTTGCGGGTGCGGCGATCTCGGCTTTTGCGGCGCGTGACTATGCCCAGATGATCTATGATCTGGCGACCCGCCGCGAATTGATCCGCCTTGGCCGTGACATCACCGACAAAGCCGCCAAAGTTGACGTAGAAAGCGAACCGCGCGAGCAGATCATCGAGGCCGAGCAGGCGCTTTATTCATTGGCCGAACAAGGTGTGTCAGAACGCGGGTTTCAGTCGTTCCTTGCTGCAGTGACAGAGGCTGTGAATGTTGCCAACACCGCCTATCAACGCGATGGCGGATTGGCTGGTATTTCAACCGGCTTGATCGATATGGACAAGAAACTGGGCGGATTACACAAGTCCGACCTGTTGATTATCGCGGGTCGCCCGTCGATGGGGAAAACCTCGTTGGCGACAAACATCGCCTACAACATTGCCAAGGCCTACCGCAAAGGCCCGATGCAAGATGGCAGCGAAGGCGCCATTGACG
>Ga0075469_10001263_pt1 | contig 11493 bp, 7 predicted proteins | sample DEB08_DNA_13_FD_77577 | JGI IMG/M metagenome (GOLD analysis project Ga0075469, IMG submission 77577) | Aqueous microbial communities from the Delaware River and Bay under freshwater to marine salinity gradient to study organic matter... | ecosystem: Environmental > Aquatic > Marine > Coastal ...
TTTCAGTCAGCTGCGACGTGATGAATGCGATGGACCCGGCCAAAGCGGTGGCCGGATCAGTCATGTCGTGAATTTCTGGTGCGAAGGCCTCGAATGAGGCGGGACCAGTGAAGCCAGCGGCCTGAAAACTGCGCAATTGTGCGACGTTCCCCAAGCGGTCATTTCCGTCAACCAAAACGCGGTGTGCATCGGTCATTTGATCTGTGCTTGGCCGTGGATCAGTTACGCCAGAGATATGAACAAGTGCCGTCAGGTCGGGGTAAATCGTTGTGTCACCGGCAAGGTGATGATGAAATGTATCGTGGATCATTTCGAAACAATCCGGTCTGCCCATTGCGTCCAACACAGCAACCACATCATCTTTGTGGCGCAAACTGCTTTGGACGAAACCCAAGGGTTCGATTAAACCAACCATGCGGTGATCGGTCAAAATTGGCTGCAAAACATCCAAAGCTTCGCGCAGTGCGTTGCGTTGATCAGCACGTGAAATCATGGTGTCCGCGACCAAAGGGATCAGTGCGACACCCTCTGCCCCGCAAGATGCGGCCGTTTTGATAAGTGCCGTTGCGGCGTCACGATTATCTAGTGGGTTCGCGTTAAAGGCTTTGACTTCGGCCAATGCAAAAATCTTTATACCTGCCTGTTTTGCTGCATTCCCAAATTCAGCAGCATCTTCACCATCAAATAACGGTCGGCCCAAATCATTGCGTAGCTCAACACCCGTGCACCCGAGCGAAACCGCCATATCCAGCATATCGCGCGCTGAAAGACGCGGCACTGTCATGTGATTTAGGCCAATTGGCAGCATTGGATGCAGTTTCCCCCCGGTTGTTGTCCCTCACTCTAACCGCGATTCCTTTATTTGCAACCGGTTGCAGTAATTTCGTGAACGTAGCGTCAACACGCGAATTTGCGCCGGTCAATCAAGCAAAATAGACGATTGTAAAACAATGCGCCCCTGCCGCATAAATGGCGGATGAATTTGTCCCGCCACCGCATCTTTGGGTTTGTCGCAGCCATCGCCGTTCTAACCGGGTTGATTGGTGCTGCGTCATTTCCAGCCCTTGAACGCCATTACATGCGCCAGCAAGCTGCCCAAGACGCGGTTCCTCTCAAGCTTGCGGTTGAAAGCCTGCGGGCCACTTTGGACCGGTATGCGCCCCTGCCCGCTTTGATCGGTGAACGTCCGCAACTGTCGGCTCTTTTGCTGGACCCTGAAAACCTGACGCTGCGCGCGGTGGTCAACGAGGATTTGCGCCAGACTGCTGCGACAGTCAAAGCCACGGATGTTTATCTGATGGATATCTCGGGGCGGACAGTTGCGGCTGCATCATACCGCGATGCAGGCAGCTACGTTGACCGGAATTTTAGCTACCAGTCTTATTTCAACCAAGCTTTGAACGGTGATCTGTCCAGTTTTTCGGTCTATGGCACCACCACCGGCGAACGTGGCTACTTTTACGCGGCCCCCGTGGAAGAAGGCGAACGTATTGTCGGCGTGCTGGCGATCAAGTTTAACATCGCCGCCTTTGATAGCATCTGGCGCGGCGCGCAAAGCGATCTGATGGTGATTGATCGCAATGACTTTGTGTTTATGTCGTCGCGCCCGGACTGGCACTTTCGGGCCATACGTCCCCTTAGTGATGCGACATTGCGGCTGATCGCGCAGAACCTGCAGTACCCGATTGACCGGATCGACATCTTGCCAATTACGGCAACGCCGCTGTCCGCTGATGCCCAGTTGATTGATATCGAAGGCGCGCAACCCGAGAGCTTTGTGCGCACGTCGCAGCGGCTGACCGATCTGGATTGGACGATGTCATCCCTGACGGCCACGCGGCCCGCGACGCTGAATGCACTTAATACGCTGCTCATCGCGGGGCTCATGGCACTTTTGACGCTTGCAGCACTTTTGGCTTATCTGCTCAAGCAGACCCGCCAAACAGAAGCCATGGCCCAAGAACAAAAAGCAAAACGCATCTTGGAAGCAGCCGTTGTCGCACGGACGTCGGACTTGCAAGCAGCTTTGGCAGATTTGAAACAAACCCAGACGGATTTGATCCAAGCCGGCAAGTTGTCAGCGCTGGGGCAAATGTCTGCCGCACTGAGCCATGAATTCAATCAACCCCTTGCGGCCGTGAAATCATATGCTGACAACGCTGGTGCATTTTTAGATCGCGATCGCGTCCCAGAGGCCCGCGACAACCTTGACCGCATTTCCAAGATGGTCGACCGGATGGCGACGATATCGTCGCACCTGCGCAATTTCGCCCGCCGCCCACAACAGGCCACAGGGCCGCTTTTGTTGAATGCGGTCATTCAAGACGCGCTTGCCGTCGTCGAAATGCGTCTTGGGTCCGAAGGCGGTGAAATCATCTATGATCCACCCAGCAACGAGACATGGGTGACGGGCGGGCATGTGCGCTTGCAACAAGTGATCGTGAACCTGATTAACAATGCGCTCGACGCGATGGAGGATCAGTCACACGGGCAAGTCACGATCACAGTTGCAGGCCCCACGATAAGTGTGCGCGACACGGGCGCAGGGATAGATCCCGACCATGTGGCCAACATTTTCGATCCGTTCTTCACCACCAAGGCCCCCGGCAAAGGTCTTGGGTTAGGGTTGTCGATTTCGTTCAATATTGTCTCTGATTTCGGAGGGGTACTAAGCGCGCAAAACCACCCCGACGGCGGGGCGGTGTTCACGGTAACGCTTCAGGAAACCACCCCAAAAGAGGTCGCAGCCCAATGACACAGACCGTCCTTTTTGTTGACGACGAAGAAGAGTTACGCACAGCGACCGGACAAACGTTGATGCTCGCTGACATTCCAGCGATGATCTTGGACCGCGCCGAACCTGCATTGGCACAGATCAGTCGCGGCTTTGACGGTGTGCTGGTCACCGACATCCGCATGCCCGATCACGACGGTCTGTGGCTGATGCGCAAAGCGCTTGAGATTGACCCCGAATTCCCTGTGATCCTTGTTACAGGTCATGGAGACGTTAATCTGGCCGTGCAATCGATGCGCGAAGGTGCCTATGACTTTCTTGAAAAGCCTTTTGCTCCATCGCGTCTTGTCAGCATCATCCAACGCGCCTTGGACAAACGCAGACTGACGATCGAGAACCGTGCGCTGAAACGCGAAGTCGGCGGGCGTGACAAATTAGAGGCACGATTGATTGGCCGGTCCGACGCCATGGTCGGTTTAAGAAAATCGGTGCGGGCAATTGCGGCGACTGACGCCGATGTATTGATAACAGGTGCGACGGGTGTCGGCAAAGACCTTACCGCGCGGGCTTTGCATGATCTGTCTGCGCGCGCGCCACATCCGTTCGTGCATATCAATTGTGCCGCCCTGCCAGAGGGTCTTGTCGAAACCGAATTGTTTGGCCATGAGGCCGGCGCATTTCCCGGTGCGATGCGGGCGCGGTTCGGAAAATTCGAATTTGCGCGCCAAGGAACGGTGTTCTTGGACGAAGTTGACAGCTTGCCCGTCCCAATCCAAGCCAAGCTCTTACATGCCATCCAAGAACGGCAAATCACGCGGTTGGGGGCCAATGATCCCATCGCACTTGATATTCGTGTGATTGCTGCTGCGAAAACCGATTTGGAATTCGCCGTCGCCGCAGGGAGTTTTCGGGCAGATTTGCTTTACCGTCTCAACGTTGTCACCGTCACCGTGCCACCATTGTCGGCGCGGCGCGATGATATTGCCTCGCTGTTCTTGAACCTCGCAGCGCAAGCGGCAGCCCGTTATTCCAAACCAGTGCCAGACGTCCCGCCTGCGGTGCTGTCACAAATGGCAACCCAAGCCTGGCCGGGCAATGTGCGCGAGTTGCGCAATGCGGCGGACCGCTTTGTACTTGGCCTTGATCCGGCAGCAAACCAAAGCGACGACGCAGTTCAAAGCCTTGCAGCCCGCGTAGCCGCACACGAGAAATCCCTCATTGCTGCCGCACTCACGGCCCATGGCGGCAGCCTCAAACAGACCTACGAAGCGTTGGGTTTGTCGCGCAAAGCGCTTTATGAGAAGATGCAAAAGCACGGGCTATCGAAGGCGGATGCAGACAGCGGTGCCTAAAATGTACCCTTTGCGACCCACGAACTGACCCGTTTGCCCCCTTTCCGACCCATTGCGCGAATTATTTACATTCTGTTATCGCAAACATTCCCCCCGCTTGGTTGTTTGGTCAGCATGGATCATGGACCAACCCGCCATGCGACCTAATTACTCACCCAGTGATTATGTCACGACCCGACCCGGGAGAGGTCGGTTAAATTTAGTGGAGGGACCACACATGAAACTAGTAGCGCTTATTGCGACAACCGCATTGACGGCCACAACAGCATTCGCAGACGGCCACATCGACAAGACAGATTGGCCAACCAGCTTTACAGTTGGAACAGCTTCCCAAGGCGGCACATACTTTGCATACGGCTCCGGCTGGGCAAACTTGGTAGCAGAAGAGCTGGGCCTGACAGGTGGCGGCGAAGTCACTGGTGGACCAATGCAGAACATGGCGCTTGTCCACACAGGCGACGCACAGTTCGGCATGACCACAATGGGTCCAGCAGCTGAATCCATCGCCGGTACAAACCCGATCGCACCAGGTCTGCAAATGACCAACGCTTGTGCAATGTTCCCGATGTACCAGACACCGTTCTCGGTCACTGCACTGGCATCGTCCGGCATTACATCCATCGCGGACATCCCTGATGGCGCACGTATCGGTTTTGGCCCAGCGGGTTCCACATCCGACACGTACTTCCCACGCATGATGGAAGAACTGGGTGTAAACTTTGAGCGCCGCAATGGCGGTTGGGGCGACCTTGGTGGCCAATTGCAGGACGGCCTGCTGGACGTAATCGCGTTCGCAGCTGGTGTACCTGTTCCTGCTGTTAGCCAGTTGGAAGTGCAAACTGACGTAAACATCATCGAGTTTACCGAGGCAGAGCAAACAACGATTATGGCAGCGTTCCCGGTTGCGTCTTTCGACATCGCAGCTGACACATACACAACATTGGAAGCACCAGCGCGTTCCGTTTCCATGTGGAACTTTGCGATCGCAAACTGTGATCTGCCAGCATCCTTTGTCAAAGCAGCGGTTGATGTCGTCATGTCCGACAACGAGCGTATGGTGAACATCCACCGTGCAGCCCGTTCATCAGTTCCAGAGAACTACACAAAGAACGCAGGCGTCATGATGTGGCACCCAGGTGCGGCTGAATGGTTCATCGAAAACGCAGGCGCCGACATTCCTGCTGACCAGATCTTCGGCAACTAAGCCCGGATCATGTCCGAGGCCGCGTTTGAAATGCGGCCTCGGCACTTTTGACTTTTTCCGATACGTTTGATGCAAGCTTACAGCCCGCAAGGGTATTCTAGCCGCATGCGAGGACATTATTATGACAACCGATACTCAAAAAGATGATCTGACAGAAGGTCCCGTTTTGGCGGAAGGCGTGGATGAAGAACCGGTTGAACATAACCGCCGCATCTTTGAAGGCCGTACCTATCTGCTGATCGCAGGGGTTTCAGCTTTTTACGCACTGTTCCACATGGCGGCCTTGAATGGTTGGTCTATTCGTGGATGGACAGGCATCGATATCCCATTGCTCCCTGTTTTCCCGATGGAAACTTGGAACTTCCGTATTGTTCACATCGCAGGCGCATTGATCTTGGGCTTCCTGCTTTATTCCGCCCGCGCATTTCCTGACGCGGATGAAGACAAGCAAAGCCCGCTTGACTATTTAGCATATGCCGCACTGATCCCTGCCCTATATGCCTGTTACACAGCACTTTCATTCGCCGCCCAGATTCAAGGCGGCGTGATGTGGAATGGCATGGATGCTGGCATCAGATCAGCCGAGATTTATCATTACGGCGTGCCACTATTGATCGCTACTACAGCAGGTATCGTCCTTGGTTGGACGCGTGCCCGCGTGCGCGGCACCATTGCCCCTGCCGATCTGGTCTTGGGTGTTTGCGGTGTTGCAGTCGCGATGTACCTGATCACTATCTTCGGTACGTTGATGCGCAACTCTACCGGCACACCATTTGCACCCATCGGGATGAGCCTTGCCGCAGTTGCAGGTACAGCTTTGATTATGGAACTGACCCGCCGCGTCGCAGGTCTAGCGCTGATCATTATTTCGGGCGTGTTTCTTGTCTACGTGTTTGTAGGCGATCTGCTGCCGGGCTTCTTGAATTCCCCTGACATCACATGGCAACGGTTCTTTAGCCAAGTCTATACCGACGCAGGTATCCTTGGACCAACAACGGCCGTTTCTTCAACCTACATCATTTTGTTCATCATCTTCGCGGCCTTTCTGCAGGCCTCAAAGGTTGGCGATTATTTCGTGAACTTCGCTTTTGCAGTTGCGGGTCGCTCCCGAGGTGGTCCAGCGAAAGTGGCGATCTTTGCATCGGGCCTGATGGGTATGATCAACGGCACATCGGCAGGCAACGTTGTTGCAACAGGTTCATTGACGATCCCGCTGATGAAAAAGGTAGGCTACAAGCCAACAACCGCAGGTGCAGTTGAAGCAGCGGCATCCACAGGTGGTCAGATAATGCCGCCGATCATGGGTGCTGGTGCATTCATCATGGCCGAAATCACAGGCATTCCATACACAGACATCGCAATCGCCGCGATCATCCCTGCGATCCTGTATTTCGTGTCGATCTACTTTATGGTCGACTTTGAGGCAGCTAAGCTTGGCATGCGCGGCATGCGCGAGGACGAACTGCCTAAGGTCAAAGACATGATCCGCCGCGTGTTCTTGTTCCTACCAATCATCATTTTGATTGCAGCATTGTTCATGGGCTACTCGGTCATTCGGGCAGGTACATTGGCCACGGCCTCTGCCGCTGTGGTTAGCTGGTTCACGCCCTACCGCATGGGGATCAGATCGGTGACCAAAGCATTCGAGCTGGCGGGCATCATGTCGATCCAGATCATCGCGGTTTGTGCCTGTGCAGGTATCATCGTGGGTGTGATTTCGTTGACAGGCGTTGGCGCACGGTTCTCGTCCGTTCTACTGAACATCGCAGAAACAAACCAGTTGATGGCGCTGTTCTTTGCGATGTGTATCGCGATCATGCTCGGCATGGGTATGCCAACCACTGCCGCTTACGCTGTTGCTGCTTCGGTTGTTGCGCCGGGTCTTGTGCAACTGGGTATTCCACTGCTGACCGCACACTTCTTTGTCTTCTACTTTGCGGTAGTGTCGGCGATCACACCCCCCGTTGCGCTCGCCAGTTATGCGGCGGCGGGCATATCGGGGGCCAATCCGATGGCCACATCAGTTGCATCATTCAAGATTGGCATTTCGGCGTTCATCGTGCCGTTCATGTTCTTCTACAATGGCGCGATTTTGATGGATGGCACATGGCCGGAGATCATCCGTGCAGGTGCGACAGCTGTCTTTGGCGTGTTCTTGCTGTCTTCTGGCGTTCAAGGCTGGTGGGTTGGCGACCGTGCGGCGTGGCCAATCCGGATCGGCCTTTTGCTCGCAGCGCTTTGTATGATTGCGGGTGGTTTGGTGACTGATCTGGTTGGCATAGGCCTGGCCGTTGGCCTTTACTTTCTGGCGCAAATGACGCGACCAAAAGCGATCGCTTAAGCAACTGATCCTATGACTTAAAAGAGCGGCGGCAACGCCGCTCTTTTTTATGTTGGCCCCGCATCCTACGTACAGACAAGCTGCAACAATACCTATTACACTTCGCCTTGAAATCAGCTATTCGACCAAGACCCGCACGACGCATCTGATCACCACCCAGGAAAACACACTTGTTTGAACTTAGCACCTACGAGCTTTTTGTATTATCCGCAGGTGCAATGGCATTCGGTCTGTATCTGCTGATCAAAGGCGGCGACTGGATGATCGAAGGCGCGGTGTTTTTGGCCAAAAGCACCGGACTTTCGCCTTTATTCATCGGGGCCACGATCATTTCGTTCGGTACATCGGTGCCAGAACTGTTCACATCCGTAAACGCCAACCTGTCCGGGTATCCGGGCATTGCGTTGGGCAATGTGCTTGGCTCGAACGTTGCGAATATCTTGTTGGTGCTGGGTGCCACGGCCTTTTTCTTTAACGTCACAGCCAACCCAAGACATTTGGCCAAAGACCTTGGCATGATGTTGGTCGCGACGGCCATTTTGACAGTGGGTATGCTCACGGACAGCTTTAGCCGGTCGTTTGGTCTAGGCATGTTCGCGATCTTGGTAACGTTTGTTTACTATCAATACAAAACTGACAGCCTGCCCTTGGAAGACGATGACGATGCAGACGATGCCCCGATGATCGAGACCATGAAGGGTGCAGTCTTGGTACTGCTAGGCGGTGTTATTGCTTTGGCTGTGGGGTCTGAATTGCTGGTCCAAGGTGCCGTGCAAACCGGTACAGCCCTTGGTGTGCCAGAGGCCGTGATTGGCATGACTGTGGTGGCGTTTGGTACATCTTTGCCAGAACTCTCAACCTGCATCGCCGCCGCCCGCAAGCAATCCGTCGGTTTGATCTTGGGCAACATCATCGGCTCCAACACGTTCAACATTCTCTCTATCGTGGCCCTCACGGCCGCAATTCAGCCGTTGGCGGTTGATCCGGTCCTTTTGGGCATGGAGTTGTGGGCAACGATTGCTGTCACCATTCTTTTTGCAGTCTGGATGATCAGCGTCGGCAAACTGACCAAGCCGATGGGCGTCGTCATGATGATAGCCTATGTGGCCTTCATCGCAGTCCAATATCTGCAACCACAAATGATCAGCTAAACGACCAATCCCCGAAAAGGAGCGCCAATGAGCAACGCAGAGATAGGCCTGATCGGTCTGGGCACGATGGGTGCGGCAATGGCGCTGAATATTGCGGACAACGGGTTTGACATCGCGGTCTGGAACCGGACAACGTCGACCACACAAAGCTTTCACAAAGATGCGGGCGATCTGGCAAACCGGATCAGCCCGACCGAAACGCTGAAGGATTTTGTCGCCGCAATCAAAGCCCCGCGCGCCATCATTCTGATGGTCCCTGCAGGCGAAGCAGTGGACGAACAAATCGCTGCGTTGCGTCCCCTTTTGGGCGCAGATGACCTGATCATTGATGCTGGTAATGCAAACTTCCACGACACCAACCGTCGCGCCCGCGACGCAGGCGATCTGCCGTATCTAGGCATTGGCGTGTCAGGTGGCGAAGAAGGTGCACGGTTTGGGCCGTCGATTATGGGTGGTGGCAAGCGCGCCCACTGGGACCGCGTGTCACATATCCTCCATGCGATCTCGGCCAAACACAAAGGCCAACCATGTGCCACATGGATGGGCGAAGAAGGCGCAGGGCACTTTGTCAAAGCTGTGCACAACGGGATTGAATACGCCGATATGCAGATGATTTCTGAGGTTTACGGGATCATGCGCGACGGTCTGGGCATGACAAACCCTGCAATTGCGGAAACATTTACTGCGTGGGATCAAGGCCCGCTCAAAAGCTACCTGATCGAGATTTCAGCCAAAGTCGCCGCGGCCACCGATCCCAAGACCGGCGCACCCATGCTGGATGTAATCGTTGATGCTGCAGGTCAAAAAGGCACCGGTCGCTGGACAGTTATCGAAGCGCAGCATCTGGCAGCACCGATCCCCGCAATCGAGGCTGCCGTCGTTGCGCGCAACTTGTCTTCACAACGCGCGGCGCGTGCCGCTGGCGAGGACTTGTTCGGTACAGCCCCGCGGCACATGCCACACGAAAGCCTCACATTGGCGGCCCTTGAAAGCGCGCTGATGGCGGGCAAAGTGCTGTGTTATGCGCAAGGTTTTAGCATGATCTCGAACGCTTCTGATGACTTTGGCTGGGCGCTGCCCCTGCCCGAAATCGCCGAGGTCTGGCGTGAAGGCTGCATCATCCGTTCTGCAATGTTGGACGATATGGCCACAGCTTTGCGCGATGATGCAGAACGCAATTTGATGATGGCACCGAAGTTCACAACGATCCTAAAAGAAACACACGGGTCTTTGCGCCAAGTCGTCGCTCAGGCCGCCTTGCACGGTTTGGCCCTGCCCGCGCTATCATCAGGATTGGCGTATTTCGACGCGATGCGCACCGCGCGCGGCACCGCCAATATGATCCAAGGCCAGCGTGATTTCTTTGGTGCACACGGGTTTGAGCACATCGATGGCGCGACCGATCAAAACGGGCCATGGGGCAGTTGATCTAGCCTAAAGCGTAACCTGCACCGCGCACTGTCCGTACCGGATCAGCACCACCGTTTTGCGTCAAGACCTTGCGCAAACGTCCGACATGCACATCGACGGTCCGCGTATCAACATAGATATCGCGGCCCCACACACGGTCCAATAGCATGTCGCGCGACCAAACACGCCCAGGCTTTTCCATCAATGTCGTCAGCAAGCGGAACTCTGTTGGACCAAGCTTGAGCAACGCATCAGCGCGGGTCACGCGGTGGGTTTCAGCGTCTAAAACAATGTCCTCATAGGTCAATAATTGGCCCACCGTCGCAGGCCGCACGCGCCGCAATTGCGCGCGCACCCGAGCCATCAATTCGGACACAGAGTAAGGTTTGACGACATAATCATCAGCGCCCGTTTCCAAACCCCGGACTTTGTCGACCTCTTCGGACCGCGCGGACAGCATAATGATTGGAATGCCGCGCGTCTCGGTGCGGGTTTTCATCTGACGACAGACTTCGATACCGGACAAGTTTGGCATCATCCAATCAAGAACCATCACATCCGGCGCATCTTCTGCGACGCATAACAGCGCCTCTTCACCATTTTCTGCACGCGTGATGCGAAAGCCCTCTGCCTCTAGATTATAGGCGAGAACCTCGCGCTGCGCTGCCTCGTCTTCAACAATCAAGACATGGGGTTGTTGCGCCATCTCTCTTAGCCCGGCGTCACTGCATAGGCCGTCTTATCACCCTTAGGGCGGGCTTCTTCCGGCATTTCGCCAGTAACAAGATAGATAACCTGTTCGGCCATGTTCGTGGTCAAATCGCCCATACGTTCGATATTTTTTGCCATGAAATGCAAGTGCATGCATGACGTGATGTTGCGTGGGTCCTCCATCATGAACGTCAGGAATTCGCGAAACAACGCGTTATACATCTGGTCAACTTCTTGATCGCGCTGGCGCACGTCTTCGGCCAAGACGGCATCACCGCGCACATAGGCATCCAGCGTATCTTTGAGCATTTGTTCAACTTCGCGGGCCATCCGGCGCAACGCCGCATCCGCGCCGCTGACCGGGCTCATCTCGACCAACACACTGGTGCGCTTTGCGATGTTCTTGGCGTAGTCACCGATCCGTTCAAGCGACGCGGCAAGACGCAAAACCGTCAAAAGCGAGCGCAGGTCTTTGGAGACAGGCGCACGCAGCGCAATCGTGCGCGCGGCTTCTTCGTTGATCTGAATTTCAAGCGCATCGATGACTTTGTCGCCAGCGCGGACTTCTTCGGCCATTTCAAGATCACGAT
>Ga0075469_10001278_pt1 | contig 11420 bp, 12 predicted proteins | sample DEB08_DNA_13_FD_77577 | JGI IMG/M metagenome (GOLD analysis project Ga0075469, IMG submission 77577) | Aqueous microbial communities from the Delaware River and Bay under freshwater to marine salinity gradient to study organic matter... | ecosystem: Environmental > Aquatic > Marine > Coastal ...
AGATTAGAACCATTTCTAACACCTGCATGTGTATCATTAATTATTGCTAATTTCATTATCTACAATAATATAGAAATTCTCAAAAGAGTCAACTTTCTTTTTCTTAACTCTCTCTTTTCTCTTTATCTCTTTACCAAACTCCTTAATCTTATTATCCTTGGCGCGATTCATTTGACTTTTATATCGAACTTGTTCAACAATTGAGTTTGAATCGCAATGACCATTGAAGTCTGCAAAAGCATCGGCACCAGCATATGCAATATATCTCTCTTTAATATCCTGTTGCTTCTTTTCTTTAGCTATACGTCGAAGAAATGCATAGTATGATATTTGAGTGAAGTAGGCAAAGGCATTGGGTAATCCAGTACGAGTAGCCTTCTTTACGTCATAGTTCATAATTGCTTTGATACAATTCTCGACAGCATCCATAACCATCTCTTCACGATATGTGTATGAGTAGAAGTTTGGCTTGTGTGATAAACCCTCTGCGATTTTCAAGAAGCAGGAACCGATATAGTGAGTCACAATAGGCTCATTTACTTCTTGTTCCTTAGCTTCATTTACTGAAGTAACATAATCAACTACAGCTTGAGAGAATTCTTTGTTATTTACATAGTGGTGTTTTGCACGTTTCATTATATACTATAATATAGATTTTAACTGAAATGTAAAGACTAAAGTTTAATCTTCGCATCATGATTGAAAAGAAATACTCTAATTGTTCTCAGGCTTCCAATTGAATCGATTAGAATGCTCACTTGGAATTTGTTCATCGAGTTCACCAAAAATATCATCATCCATATCAAATAGTGATTCCATTTGTTCATCGACCTCATCTTGATTTGATCTACACATCATCAAATATTTCATGTAATGCGCTTTTAACTCAAATGGGGCGTCGGCGCGACTTACTATATTAGAACAGTTAAGTTCTGTTAGATCATATGCTGATGTAATATTCCAATTTGTTAAGTGATAATCATCGGTGTAAACTATCTGTGCCGGAAGTGCAACATATGTGACATTATTATCAGATTCCAACTGTTCGGCCACGATGTAACTTCCATCGGTAAGCCGATATGTAAATATCTCTGTTTCCAGTATCTTTTCTAGCATGTCTTTCATAATATATTCATCTATATTTATAATAGAGGTACTTCGTGTATTTCGTAACTGAAACCTTCTTTATTGTAAATCTTTACTCTTTCAACCGCATGATTTAGTGTGTAGTTTTTCCTCTTCTTCCAAGATAGATCATCAGCTAGATCATACACAACGGTCCCCTGACCATTCTCACTCTTTCTCAAACCTCGACCAATGGATTGAAGAACCCGAATCTGTGATTTAGATGGTGATGCAAATATAATGTTATGAAGATTGCGAATATTAATTCCTGTGGAGAATGTACCCACACTTGCAACAATTATGGCATTCTTCTCCTTCTCTGTCACTGTACGAATCTTCTCTCTTTCTTCAGCATTCACTGATCCAGATACGAAGAAGACTTTCCTTTTACCAGCCCTATCTCTTATCTGTTTGAATAGAGGCTCTCCATGTTTCTTCACGAGATTATAAAGAACTAGAGTATTACCTGTTTGATCAAGTGCTAAGTTGGTGATGAATCTATTTCTCTGTTCGTGAGCAGCAATGAAACTAATTTCATCAGCATATGTCTGCTTACCAAATGCTTTTCTAACTTTATCACTATATTTAAGTACAAGAGATTGAATCTTGAGGTCGGCGAGTGTGTCAGATTCAATGAGAGATTGTGTAGTTGTTACCTTATACACTTGACCAAAATTACCAGTGAGTGTTAATTCATTGACTTGACCACCATCTAAAGTTCCAGTCGTGCCGATTCTCATCTCAGCATTAACTAATCTACTCATGATAGTTGTGAGTGACTTAGCCTTGAATGTATGAGCCTCATCTCCAATGACACATCCAAATTGTTCAAACCACAATGTGGGAAGTTTAACAGCACTCTGCCAAGTTGTGATAAGAACCGATTGATCAAATGTCTTTTCTTTACCAGAATAGATTCTATGAACATCATCTTCAACATCAAAGTCTGGATCATCACTTGAGTAGTCAGCGAAATCCTTATACATCTGTTCGACCAGAGATGTTGTGGGAACAACGATTATAACTTTTTTATCAAGCTCCTCTTGTAAATAGTATCGAATCAGCATATAGATGATAAGAGATTTACCCGAACCAGTTGGAGAAACTAGGATAGCCTTACCATTATCAGTAGCAAATTCAAATGCTCTCTTCTGATAGTCTCTAGGCTTAATAGGATTACCTCCACCACAGAGTGACAATCCATCAACAAACTCTTCATCATAAGAGAATCTATTCTGTATGTCTGGCGCAAGATTTACTTGATAACTCCTATCCTTCGCAAACTGAAGCACCTCATTCAATAAACCTGATGGAATGGTACTGTTCATACGATTATAGAGTCTTAATTTGCCATCCCATTGCTTGTTTCGGAATGAGGGCATCCACTTGTAACCTTCTGCATAGAATGTAAAGAACTCCGAGATTTCTTGAAGAATACCAGAATCATCACTTGTTATATACAAGGTTGCTTCATTCTTCTTTTCTATAATAATAGTATCCATAATATTTCTAATCTTTCCTGCGGAATCTTCGATATCACCTTGACATAACTTGACATTCTATTATAATTGATATAATCAAATCAAAGCAGAACAGGAATGACTATGCTCAAATTAACAAGAATACTTAATCATCAATAGATTAATGTAAAGATTCTTTAATCGGCTCTAGAAGGTATGTTGAATTACATTCCAGATGTGAACTTACGGAAATCAATTATATTCTTGATGTGTGAATGTCTCCATCGAATGTTACTCATAATCTCTTCAAGGGAATCAGTAATGGCTTTCTGATATTCAATACCAGATCTTACTTTAACGATATCTACATCAGTGCTATAGTACATTTCCATCTCTGATTTAAGAGGTTTACTCATACCTTGAAATGGATCATATGACCATCCTCTTTTATCCATCTCTCCTTGTGTCATCTTTCCTGTGTAGTAAAGCCACTTATCCTTTCGAACTTGCTCCAGATCCATCTCTTTCTTCCTCAACTGCAACTTAGACAGTGTGAAGATTTCAAGATACTTAGCGTGTAGTTTAGATGTCTGAATAGTTACATCATCTAAAGCATGCTCATCAATCACCGAATCTTTCTTCCAAGATTCTAAAATATCATTTAAACTCATCATATGGTATTATTTATACGAATTTAAACTCATCATATCTAAACGAGATGTCAGCCTGAAGATATTCAATATCACTACTTTGGGTATTAAATTCAAGAGAGCCCATGCTTACTGGAAAGATGTTTTTAAATTGAACAGATCTATTAGGATTGTTATGACTGGTCATGATAATTAAAGTTGCATCAAATGATGTTAGTTTTTTATCTCTACTTTCAATCATCCATTCAAACATCTCAGTATAAACTTTCATATCTTCATCAATGGCAACTCTCAAAGATAATTCGTCCATTGTCATATCGCCTTGAACATATCCTTTATGTTGCTGACTATTAAGATCAACGACTCCAGTGTTAAAGGATGGAAGCGTCACACTTGTGGCGAAGTATTCCAAATTAGCTAATCGATCATGATTCACAACCAACTTAAATCCTGTTGGTGAAAGAAAATTATAATTGCTGGTTAAGTTACTCATATGTGTATTTATAAACAAAAGAAGGGGTCTCTTTCGAGACCCCTTCAAATTATAAAATTAATTAATTAAAATTAACTGCCAACATTGATGTTGAGAACTTCGAATCTACGGAAGTATGGATTCTGGTTAGCTGAACCAACGCCGCCACTAGTAGCAGATTCTACGAATGGGTTCTTGACCATGCCGTAGCGAGTCTTGAAACCAATCTTAGGTTGGAAAGTTGATTCATCAACTGCACGAACCATAGTGAGTGGTACGTATGGGCAGTAGAAGAGACCAGCATCATATGGATTAGTTCCACGGAAACCAACTGTTACATAATCGGTAGCAGCATATGGATCAACATATACCTTGAGGCGACCGTTAAGAACACCTGCGAAGGTGTTACCAGTTGCGTCAACTTGAAGATTAGAAGCAAGAGCAGGTGTGTAGTCAAGTTGACCAGCAGCTGCTAGAGCAGAAGCAACATTGCTTGAGCAGATGATGAAGTTACCTTTACCACGGCGTGTTTGAGTTGCAATCTTATTAGCTTCGACTTCGATTTGGAAGATCAAGCTCTTGAACTTCTCAACAGCCCAACGACCATCAGCATCAGATGCAAGGTCGAATACGCCAGGAGTGAATGGAGAGGAAGGATCTGGAGTGAAACCAGGCTTAGCCTTGTCATTGATTGTGTCAATGACTTCACGATTGATTTCCGCAAGGATTTCAGTCGAAAGGATATTAGCCAATTCAGCTTCAGCATCAAGACCATGAACTGCCTTAAGATCTTGAGCAAGTTCCATTGTGTATTCAGCCTTAAGACCACGAGTCTGAGCTTCAACAACAGCTTTCTCGATGGTGAAACCCATGTCGCCGAAAGCAGCACCATTAGTTCCGCCAAGAGCTTCACCAGCAGTTGTGGAAACAGGAGCAGCGAAAGCAGTATCAGGTACATCGATACCAAGTGCTTCAACATCAGTAGTATCGATGTTAGTATTCGAAGGTGAATCGCCAGCACCGTTGTAACGTGACTTCATCGCGAAGATGAGACCAGTTGGACCGGACATTGGCTGAACACCTGCTACATCATAAGCGATGAGATTAGGCATTGCACGACGTACAAGAGAGATAAGAACTGGATCGAACTTACTTACAGCCGATGTAGTTACGTTATTCTCGTTAAGAAAACCAGATTGTACTCTCTCTTCTTGAAGAGCGATCTCTGTATTTTCTAGAAGCTTGGCTGTAACAGCCTTGCGGTGTGAATCTTGGAAAGCAGGTGCATCCTTGTGCTCAAGCACTGGTGCCCACTTTTTCATTTCGTTTTCTGTATTAAACATTTTTGAATTTCTCCTATGTTATTGTTTGTGATATGGTTTATTTTGCGAGGGCTTCAACATATTGTCTCATAGAAGCAGGAAGCTTCGTGAGAGGATTTGTTGTACCTTCAATTACGATTTCTGTTTCGTCTTCGGTTTCTTCAACCAAAGATTCTTCTTGAGATGTTTCTTCTTTGATTTCAAAGATTGAACTTTTGACTGTCTGAGCTTTATTGAAGAAGACTTCTTTATTAGAGAAACTCATGTCTTCCAAGATAGTCTTGAGACGATGTGTTTCTGTTTCTGACAGATCTTCCGATAGTGAGTTGATAACTTCAGCTCTCTCGAATGTTTCGATCTGCTCTTTAAGAGTTTCGATCTCGGTTGCAGCTTCTGAGAGTTGTGAAGATGTTTCTTCAACAGATGTGTTGAGTTCTTCAACAAGGTCTCTCTTTTCGGCTGGAACTTCGATATAGTTCTCGATGAATAGGTCTTTAAGTGAAGACATGAAGTTTTCAGCGATATCTGTGCGAAGTGTATTTTCAACTTGCTCAGAGTTCTCTTCAACCCAGCTTTCAACCACATATGAAAGATAATCATCGATTCTTTCGACAAGACTCTCACGGAGTGATTCAACTTCTTCGTTCAATTCCGAATTGTATTTTGCTTCAAGATTTTCTTGAATCTCAAGAGATCTTTCTGCAATAGCTGCTTCAAAAAGTGTTGCAGCTTCGGTTTTGAAGTCTTCGCTAAGTTCAGCTTCATTTGTGATAAGGAGATCAAGTGCTTCAGAAACCTTCTTTTTAGATTCCTTAGGATCTTCTTCGTCCTCTTCTTCTTCAGATTCTTCTTCGTCCTCAGATTCTTTCTTAGACTTAGTGGATTCTTCCATCTCGTCTTCGTCTTCGTCTTCGTCTTCGTCTTCTTCTTCAGATTCTTCTTCGTCCTCAGATTCTTTCTTAGACTTAGTGGATTCTTCCATCTCGTCTTCCTCTTCCTCTTCGTCTTCTTCAGATTCTTCTTCGTCTTCTTCTTCCTTTTTTACGGCTTTCTTTTCACCGAGGAGAATTGACTTGATGGAATCATCAAAGGATGCTTCTTGCTCTTCAGAGACTTCAGGTAGATCCTGTACAAGCTCTTCATTAGCAATAAGCTGTTCTTCAGAGACATCTTCAATGATGTCTTCTAGTTCTGTGTTTTCTTCTGACATAGCTTTATTATTTTAATGATTAGAGTTTGGAGAGGAAATCACTAAAGACCCTTTTCTGAGCTTCTGCAAGTTCAGATTTAGATGCTTTACGTATTTCAGTCTCATATTCTTCAATCTGTTGAGGTTTAAGAATACCATTCTCATAAATCCATTCAACACCTTCCATTATTCCATTAACGAATGCTTCCGGTGCTGAGGGATCTTGTACAATGTCCACTGTGGAGAGCATAAAATCACTCTTCACATAGGTCTTACTATTCCTGCTTTCAACTGTTCCCATACCACGACTTGAGACACCTAACTTACATCCACCTTCAATAAGTCCTTTCACTATATTACCCATTGGCGTATTCAGTATAAGTGCCTTTCCAACAACATCATTACCATCCCAATTAAGTTCGGTAATTCTGTGCGAAACTTTATCAAGGTTAATTGCTGGGCCTTCTGGGTGATTCAACTCACCAACAGCTCTTCCAGTTTTAACCTGCTCCTTTACGTATTTGGCACATGCCTCAGTTAATACGTTTTTAGGATAAATTCTATTGTTGCGGTTTTTCTGCTCCGCTTGCATAAAGACACCCTCGATGTAGGTATTCTTGTTACCCTTCTCATCTTTCTCAATGAGAAATTCGAGGTTTGAATCTAAATGTTCTGTGATTAATTTCATATTATTCTTCTAATCCTTTGTGTGAAGTGATTTCAATATCATCTTCATGTTTAATGAACCACTTCTCGAATTCCTTCTGATTTTTAAATTTAGCAATCTCCTTCTTAGAAGACTTACCCTTCTTGAATGTAATCTCAATAGCAGCCTCTTCAAGTTCAGTTGACTCTTCAACAGTAGCTTGATTAAAGACTTCAGATGTAATAGCAACTCTCCTCACTGCCATAACTTGATCAAGTTTATCTTGAATTGCTACTGTGAAAGAACTCATAGCAGCCTGCTCATCATTATTCACCAAATCATTAAAAAGTTTTTCTGTATTGTTCATAGTATCTATTTATAATAATTGTTATCTTTAAATGTCCAAATCATCATCTGGCTCATCTTTTTTCTCATCTTCAATCTCATCTTGAATTTTTCTAATATCTTCATCAGTTTGCTTCAAGATCGTTCTGCGGACCCAAGCCTTAGAGTAGTATTGACCAACAAATTCATTGACAATATTAAGGGCTTCAACACGCTCTTTGATAATCTCGGCTTCCTTCAATTCAGAGAAGTAATTATCTTCAACATAATTGATTGCAATACTCTCTTCGATTGTATCCCATTCAGACTGTTTAATAACACCCTTTAGGATTAACTGAATTCGTAGAGCATCAATCAATAGAAAAGAGAATTTGTTTCTAAGCTTATCAATGAATTTCTGAAATTTAACTTCATCACGAGATACTTCACTTGGTCGCCCAAATGCATGAGTAGTATCTTGTTCAAGTCTTGCAATAGGTACATTCAAAGATCTATAAAGTTTCTTCTGAAAGAATACAACATCTTCAATCTGTCCAAGATTCTCTCCACCAGGAAGAGTTGTAATCTCTGTACCCCTACCACCTTCTCTTCGTGGCATATAAAAGTCTTCAAGCATCGACATATGTCGGGTATCATCTCTAATCTCACCTGTAGCCGAATCATATACAAGCTTGTTGCGATATTTACTCATCACAGATTGTACATATTCTTCAGCCTTACCCTTTGGAAGATTGCCGACATCAATATAGAAGATTCGTCTTTCTGGTGCACGTGATACACGATACATCACTAATGAATCTTCCATCATTCGAAGTTGATTCACCAACTTCATTGACTTATGTAAATGTCCTATTATATTTTCTTGATTAACATCAAGTAAACCAGAAGGGCACGAGATGATGGCTTCTTTGGCAATCTTAAATCCAACATCTGAACCGGAACCATCGCCACCCTCTGAGTAAATATAATATTCAGATACAGTCTTTGGGATTTTGGCCCCAGTCTTTGGATCAAGAACTTTTTTAATCTCTTTAACCTTTTTAAGATGTAAAGGATTCACCTGTCTAAGCTCTTTGATACCTTTATTAAAATTCTTTTCATCAGTTATGACGTGAAAGTATAGTCGTCCGTCTATATACCATTCCTTAAATAGATCAGACGCCCTACGATTGAACTTATATAAGGATAGTACCTTACTAAATTCTTCTTGAATCTGCTTCTTGATTGAATCTGGTAATTCAGAGTCATTCATATTTAATGCAGCGGGTGCAGAATCATCCCCTGATGCAATAGCTCCGTCAACAATATCATTAATTGCCTGATCACACTCTGGTTGTGATGCAGATTCCCGATACTTAACAATCAACTCTGATGAGCTGTCACTACTAGTACCATCAATATCGACGTATTGACCGTAGTATCCACCAGTTGTAGCAACAGAAGAAGAGCCTTCCTCGTCACGTGGTGTAACAAATGATTTTAGATCTTTATCGAGCTTTGTTTCTCTCGATGCAATCTTTTTACTAATTTCATATCCAAATAGATTCATATATGTTATTTATACGAAAATATATGGGCTCCCCAGATGAGGAGCCCATAATTTTTTAATTACTTACGAAGTTGTTCCTACAGAAGTCCAATACTGATAAGCGAACTCAACAGTAAATTCTTCAATCGCATCAGTTGTTTCATAACTGAGATCGATCGCAGAGATAGCAACAGGGAAAGCACCGTTAATTACAACAGTTTTGGCCGGATCGCCACCATTTCTAGAAAGCTGATCAACCTGCATAGTAGCTTGATAGTCTTCTGGATTGATAGAGCCTTCACCTTCAACGTGCTGACTCATACTATTCATCCATCTTTCGAATGCATCACGAATATCGAAACCTTCATCATTGATGAATGTAACAGTCCAGTTTTCGTATGTGCGATCTCCCGCAACTTTCAAAACTTGACCACGATATGCTATTGGAACCACACCAACCGTTGAACCCGGAAGCTGAGCGGCTTTACATAGATGTGATGAGATATCGGCCACTGTATCAACAAATGGGCCAGTGAATGTGGTTTTGAAAAGGTTGGCACGTGCTCCGCCACCTTGTAGTTTACCTTTAAGGTTATCTATTTTAAAATCTGACATAATTTTTTATCCTTTCTTATTTATGTTAAGCGTTAGATAGTCCAGCAACCTCAGCGAAGTCAACTCCTGTGCGTGTAGCAATGAAGTTAAGTGTGATGAAGTTAATCGATCTTGCAGGCTTGATATAGATATCAGCAACAAAACGATTAGTATCAATCACATCACCAGTGTTATTTGTATCATCACAAACAACAAGGAAATCAGTGATACCACGACGGGCTTGAACACCTCTCAAGAATGGCTCAACCGCATTTCTGAAAGATGCGCGGGTGAATTCATCATTGAGTTCGAACAACTGATATTTAGCAGCAGTTGAAATTGCTTTTTCTAATACAATAAACAATCTACGAACATTGATTCTATCAAAGGCAGATGGTTTAGCTTGTGCAGTCTTATCACCGAAGAGAACGATGCCATTACCTGGGAAAGCTGCAACTGGATTAACACCAGCTTTATAGAGTTCATCTCTATCTGCTTTCTTAGGGTTATAAGCAACCTTCACAATGTTGCGAAGACTTCCACGATTGAAACCAGCGGGCGAGAACCAAGGTTCTGCAACATCATCTGTGTTAGCACAGAGACCTGCAATATGACCATTTGCTGGGATATAACGATATACGTCATTATAACGATCGTAGATGTACAATGCTCCAGAATCAATAACACCATAAGAGCCATCTGCACCACGATTTGTGATGTCGGTATTAGCAAAAGTCCTAACTGCGGCAAGTGGGTTGGTTTGATTTACTGTAGCTGACTTAGGTGGAGAAAGGAATGCAACTGCATCTTTTCTTGTATAAGCGATAGAGTGAGTGTAATTCTGAAGAAGTGCTCCAGAAGACATGATTTGTGAGAAGATAAGATTTACGTCCTCAATCTCTGAATCTGCAAGGAAATCCAATGCATTCTGAGTATCAAGATCAAGTGATGTTTCATCACCTGCTTCTTGACCACCACCAAGTTGATATCCTCCAGTGAAATCAGCTGCTACAAAAGCAGTCGAATCACCAGCGATAAGATAAACATACTGTGATTGAGCATTAATTACATTCTTGATGTAATTAGTTGCACCAGCAGCAGTCTTAGCAGTTTTGGAGATATCCAATCCAGCAAACTTCTCAATGATTTGACCAGCTTCACCGAATACACCATTTACATCGATAACTGCGACGTGAATTTCTGTAGCATCAGGAGCAAGATCAAACGAGTTGAATACAGCTTGACCTTCTAGATCATCTGCGTCTGAAGGGGAATCATTCAATGCAGCATAATCGGTTTCATTCAAAGCATAAACTTTAAGAGAGTTACCAGCAACACCTGGGTATCTAGCAGCAAATGTGCCACCTTCAGGTGATGTGAAAGACTCTTCAAAGTATGTTTGATTAGGAATCCACACACCATTATCAGGTGAATCAGCAGCATCTAAATCAGATGCATTACTGAAGTCGGATGAATTACCACCACGAACAACCTTAAGTGCTTCGCCATATTGAAGGAATGAAGCCGCTTGGAAAAACGGATCAGCATAGAGAACAGAAGAGTCTGGTGTTCCAAACTTTTGGAGCAAACCCTTCTCGGACGAAATGAGAGCGATCTGATTAACAGGCCCCCATTTAAAATACCCTGCAAATCCACCAATAGAGGTGGATACTGCCGGTATGACATTTGTTAAGTCGATTTCTTTTACCTCGACTCCAGGCGATACTTGAAAACCCATAATTACCTTTCAGTTGTTTTAGTTTATTATAATAAGATGTTTGTATAAATAACAAGAATTATTTCACGTCACTCATGTTTATTTATATATATAATGATCTCTAGAATTCTAACCAATTTTTCTGTTGAGCCACTAGTTTATCATGTGTCTCATTACGAACAGGCCCTTGTTTATTATCATCAATAAATCCGAAAGGTAATAGATCATTTTCAATCTCTCTTATCTTATCTTGATATAACATATCCTTTAAATCCATTTCGAGTATGTTACCGAAGGCATCGGATGATATAAACCAAGCAAAGAGAACTAAATTCATCACAAGATCATCATGATTGCCTCCACTTGCTGCAT
>Ga0075469_10001280_pt1 | contig 11413 bp, 8 predicted proteins | sample DEB08_DNA_13_FD_77577 | JGI IMG/M metagenome (GOLD analysis project Ga0075469, IMG submission 77577) | Aqueous microbial communities from the Delaware River and Bay under freshwater to marine salinity gradient to study organic matter... | ecosystem: Environmental > Aquatic > Marine > Coastal ...
TCGCCAGCTTCTGGTGTACCGTTCAGGCCAAGGACCTCAACAGGGACGGCTGGACCGGCCTCTTGGACGCGTTCGCCTTTATCATTGATCAGCGCGCGGACCTTACCGTACTGCTCGCCGACAACAAAGATATCGCCTTGGCGCAGCGTACCGTTCTGGATCAGAACCGTTGCAACAGGACCGCGGCCAACATCAAGCTGTGCCTCGATTACGGCTCCTTCGGCAGCACGGTTAGGGTTTGCTTTCAGTTCGAGAATTTCGGACTGCAGCGCGATGGCTTCAAGTAGCTCATCCAAACCCTGACCCGTGATCGCGGACACTTCAACGTCTTGCACTTCACCGGACATCTTTTCGACGACGACCTCGTGCTGAAGCAAATCAGTCCGGACCTTATCAGGGTTGGCACCCGGTTTATCCATCTTGTTGATGGCGACAATCATCGGAACCTTCGCCGCTTTGGCGTGGTTGATCGCTTCGACGGTTTGCGGCATCACCGCATCGTCGGCGGCAACAACGAGCACAACAATGTCTGTCACATGTGCACCACGTGAACGCATGGACGTAAACGCCGCGTGCCCCGGAGTATCAAGGAAAGACAAGACAGCGCCGCTCGCGGTTGTGACCTGATAGGCCCCGATATGCTGCGTGATACCACCGGCTTCTCCGGCGACAACTTTGGCGTTGCGGATTGCGTCCAAAAGCGATGTTTTACCGTGGTCAACGTGACCCATGATCGTGATGATCGGTGGACGGGTTTGCAAGTCTTCTGGGCTGTCGATGACAGCTTGGATGACATCCTCGACATCGGCATCAGACACACGCACAACTGTGTGGCCAAATTCTTCGATGATGAGTTCAGCGGTATCTGCATCGAGAGTTTCGTTCTGCGTCGCCATAATACCGTTGTTCATCAACGCTTTTACAACATCTGATACGCGTTCACTCATCCGGTTCGCCAATTCAGAAACAGTGATTGCTTCTGGCAACGCTACATCGCGGAATACCTTTTCACGCTCGGCTGACACACCCATCGCTTTGGCGCGGGCGCGGTCTTGCTTGCGCTTCATTGCCGCCATAGAGCGCTGACGGCCACCGTGGCGGCCTGCCATCGCATCATTCAGCGTCAGCTTACCAGCGCGACGGTTATCTTCCGCTCCGCGGGTTGGTTTTGCTTTTGTCTTGTTGTCGCGTGAATCGTTATCGCGATCGGTTTTACGCGGCGCGGCACTCGGACGCGATACAGCATCTTCACCCGGTGCAGACGCAGCAGGTGGAGGTGCAGAAGCCGCAGCCTTTGCTTTAACGTCGGCTGCGCGCTGGCGTTCTTCTTCGTCAGCTTTCGCTTTGGCGCGCACTTCACGTTCGCGATCTTCGGCTTCTTTTGCTTCGATCTCTGCGCGGCGCGCTTCGCGCTCTGCTGCGCGTTCTTTTTCTTCAGCGTCCCGCTTGGCGGATTCTTCGGCTTCGCGGGCATTTGCCATCGCGAGTGCCTTCATCCGGCGCTCTAGCTCGACATCGGAAATGCCTGCTGGCCGCTTAGAGGGATCACCACCAATTGGTCCGGTTCTACCTGTCGTTGGCTTTGCCGCACCCGGCTTGGGAACCACAACGCGTTTGCGTTTGGTTTCCACCACGACGTTTTTGGTCCGCCCATGGCTAAAGCTTTGCTTCACGTTTGAAGGACGTGAACCACCAAGGCCGAGTGTCTTTTTACCGTCGTTATCGCTCATTTAGCTTCTGTATCCTTCTCGATGGCCGTATCGCCACCGTTCCCTTCGCGTAATCCGCGCAGCTTTGTGGCTTCCTCTACAACACGATTGCTGAGTTTGCCAGTCGCTAGCGCGCCATGTATCACACTTTGCCGTCCAAATGCCAAACCCAATTCAGTTGACGTCAAGCAACCAAAATAGCGGGCACCCTCGGGCGTCCATAGTTTCGTTTTGCCCCGTTCAGACCCATCAGAGGCCTGCACCAGAACACGGACCCGCTCGCCTCCGGCAAGCCATCCTTTTACTTTTTCAAACCCACAGACAGCACGGCCTGCTTTGCGGGTTAGCGCGATCAGATCGATGGTATGACGGGCCAATTGCCGCTCGACCTCGTCCACCAACCCGTCAGGCACATTTACCGCCTGCTTGGCTGAACGTGAAAACTGACCTTTTCTGGCCTCTTCAAGCACAGCACGATCCGCCGTGACATACATCCCACGCCCCGGAAGTTTGCCCAGAATATCTGGGTAAACCATGTTTTCGGGACCTACAACAAAGCGGATTAGCCCAGCCTTAGGCTGTACTTCACCAGTGACGATGCACTTGCGTTCGGCATCATCCCGATCTTTGTTATGGCCACCACGCGCCATTTGCGAACCACGAAGGCCTACGATCAGGCCTCCGCTTCCTCGCTAAGTTCATCGTCTTCTTCGACGTCCCCGACAAGATCCGCAGGGTCAACCCAACCCAGCATGACGCGGGCTGTCATGACCATGTTCTGCGCTTCTTCTAGCGAGACGTCGAATGGCTCGAGAACACCATCATCTTTCACGCGCTCGCCGCCTTCTGTCGTCCAGCCACCAGCCAGTTCCCAGTCAGCGCAGGTCGCAAAGTCTTCAAGCGTTTTAACGCCGTCTTTGCCCAATGCCTCAAGCATCTGCGGGGTCAGCCCCTCAAAGTTGATCAGGCTGTCTTCGACGCCCAGTTCGCGGGCCGCATCCATTGCTTTTTTCGCTTTCGCCTCAAGATAATCACGGGCGCGGGCCTGCAATTCTGCGGCTGTATCATCATCAACGCCTTCGATGACCAACAGTTCGCCCAATTCAACGTAAGCGACTTCTTCCAGGTTCGTGAACCCTTCTGATACTAGTAGTTGGGCAAAGAATTCGTCCAGATCAAGGGTATCCATGAACAATTTCGTACGCAGTTCAAACTCGGCCTGACGACGCTTGCTTTCCTCTTCTTCGGTCATGATGTCGATATCAAGACCGGTCAGTTGGGACGCAAGGCGCACGTTTTGTCCGCGACGGCCGATGGCCAGCGACAGTTGTTCGTCGGGAACAACGACTTCGATTTTGCCGGCTTCTTCGTCCAAAACAACTTTGGACACTTCCGCAGGCTGCAACGCGTTCACAAGGAACGTTGGCATATCTTCATTCCATGGAATGATGTCGATTTTCTCGCCCTGAAGTTCGTTCACAACCGCCTGCACGCGTGAGCCACGCATACCAACACAAGCACCGACAGGGTCGATGGAGTTGTCGTAGGAAATAACAGCGATCTTGGCACGCGAACCGGGGTCACGGGCGACTGCCTTGATCTCGATGATGCCTTCGTAGATTTCAGGCACTTCCATTTTGAACAGCTCTGCCATGAATTCTGGCGCGGTCCGGCTGAGGAAAATCTGCGGGCCACGCTGTTCACGGCGGACTTCTTTGATGTAGCAACGAATGCGATCATTCGGGCGGTATGCCTCGCGACCGATCTTTTCGTTGCGGCGTAGGACGGCTTCGCCAGAACCCACGTCAACGATGACATTGCCGTATTCTTCCCGCTTAACCAGCGCGTTGATGATTGTACCGGCACGGTCTTTGAATTCTTCGTACTGCTTGTCACGCTCTGCTTCGCGGACCTTTTGCAAGATCACCTGTTTGGCGGATTGTGCGGCAATGCGGCCCAATTCGACGGGCGGCACTTCTTCGACGAACTGCTGACCAACTTCTGGGTCTTCCATGTATTCTTTGGCTTGAGCGACAGTGAATTCAGCTTGATAATTCTCTAGCTCTTCATCCTCGACCACAGTGCGGACGCGGGTGAACGTGGCCTTACCGGTCTTGCGATCAATCGCAACACGGATATCCATTTCAGCGCCGTAGCGGGATTTCGCAGCCCGAGCGAGCGATTCTTCCATCGCTTCAACGACAAGCCGTGGCTCGATGTTCTTTTCGCGTGCCACAGCTTCGGCTGTTTGCAGCAATTCCAGCTGGTTGGCTGATGTATATGCCATCAGGTGTTCTCCTCACCGTCTATAATCGTTTCAATCTCGTCGAATTGGGCCTCGTCAATTTGACCCGCATCTTTACGCCCGCGCAAAACATCGCGGATCAATTCATCTGTCAGAACCAGTTTGGCATCTGATAACCATTCAAACTTTAAGCCAATCGTGCCTTCGGTGATGGTAATCAGTACCTCGTCACCCTCGGTACCGGCCAACTGACCCTTAAAGCGACGACGCCCATCAATCAGCTCGTCTGTTTCGATCTTGGCTTCAAAGCCTTCCCACTGATCAAAGTCCTTCATCCGCGTCAGCGGGCGGTCAATGCCAGGGCTGGAAACCTCAAGCGTGTAAACGTCAACGATCGGGTCTTCTACATCCAAAGTAGCGCTGATTGCGGTGGATACCCGCGCGCATTCATCAACTTCGATTTGGCCGTCAGGACGCTGCACCATGATCTGAAGAATGCTTTCCTTGCCGGTCATCAAACGCACGCGCACGACCTCGAACCCCATGTCCTCGATGACTGGGGTGATAATTTCGGCGATACGGCGGTCAATGGCCGCTTTGGCAATCAGATCGTTCATCATTCTTTCAATCGTAGTTTTTAGGCACAAAAAAACGGGCGCGCGGCCCGTTGTGAATTCCGGTGGGGTTGGGGGTGGAGGCCAATCCGCGTTGTTGATGTTCGTATAGGGGAAGGTTGGGGAGGGCGCAAGGGGGAATGAAAACGCCCCACCAATCGGCGGGGCGTTTCACTATCTCTAAGTGGCTAAGCTTATGCCACGGACCAACGCTCGGACATGCGTGCGTTATCCATCTGCCACAAGTTGCCGACCGTATCAGGTGAAGAGATACGATTGTTCACAGCCTGCACGTAGTTCGCGAACATCGGGATCAGAACACCGCCATCGTCGCGCAGGATTTCCTGCATTTCGAAGTACTGTGCCTGACGCTTGTCGCTGTCCAACTCGGCGCGAGCCATGAGAAGCAGTTCTTGGAAGCGCGAGCTGTCTTCTGCGCCCCACTGGCTGTCATTCCAAGGCACGCCAGATTCGTAAGCAGTTGAGAACATCCAGTCCTCTGTCGCGCGACCGGACCAATACACAGCTGAGAAGTTCTTTTTCAGCCAGACGTTGGACCAATATCCGTCAGCAGGTTCCTGAATAACATTCAGGTCGATCCCGCCAGCAGAAGCAGATGACTGGAAAAGCTGCGCCGCATCGACGGCACCCTCAAACGCGGCATTCGACGCGCTGATATCTACGCTTAGGCTATCGAGGCCAGCTTCTTTGAGATAAAACTTGGCTTTGTCCGGATCGTAGGACAGCTGCTCCATTTCGGAATGGTAGAACTGGTTTGCGGGTCCGATTGGGGTGTCGTTGCCAACTTTACCGTGACCAAGAAGAATCTTGTCGACCATTTCCTGACGGTTGATGCCATACTTTAGCGCGCGGCGAACGTTTACGTCGTTAAACGGCGCATTGTCTGTGAGCATAGCGAATGTGTAGTGTTGGTTGCCCGTCACTTCTTGGATGCGCAGCGCTGGGTTCGCTTTCAGCAGTGCCTCGGTCTTAAAGTCGATCCGGTTAATCGTATCAACCTGACCGGTCATCAGTGCATTCATCCGCGCTGTGTTGTCGTTGATCGCGATGTATTCGATCTCGTCAAAGAAGCCGGCGGTGTCACCTTTGTAGTGATCTGGATAGCGCGTTGCGACCATGCGAACACCTGGATCAAAGGACTGCACCTGATAGAGGCCGGTACCGATACCTTTTGCGATACCTTCTTCAATCTGGCCCGCAGGGAAGATCAAGAGGTGATAGTCAGACATCAGATATGGGAAGTCGGCGTTACCTGAATCCAGTGTGAACTGGATTTGGTAATCGTTCACTTTCGTCATATCGGAAATCGCAGCAACGATCGGCTGGGCTGCCGATTTCGCGCCTTCGGCCACGTGCATTTGCAGCGATTCGATGACGTCATCTGCGCCGAATGACTTGCCATTGTGGAAGGTCACGCCGCGACGCAAGTTAAAGGTCCAGATTTTCGCGTCTGCTGAAGCTTCCCAGCTTTCGGCCAATTCGCCCTTGAGCGACCCGTCTGCTGCGACTTCTGTTAGGCAGTCAAAAACACTGCCGTGCGCCGAAGCGATCATGAAGATATCCGAGTGTGTCCGGCCATCCCAGCTATCGGATGTGTTCGCGCCACCCAAACCCGCCGTCAGTTTTCCGCCGCGTGTTTGCGCGCGCAGAGGCATGCCTGTCAGGCCAAGCACACCTGCAGCAACACCTGTTTTCAATAGACCGCGTCTACTAATTCCGTGCATATTATCGTTCTCCCTAGTTAATGTCTCAGGCGTTGTCCGCCCGGTTTCTTCACAACTTACATAGTGATTCTATTTACATCTTACCAACTGCAGCGTCGCCGATGTTATCAACTCCGCGTTCTTCTAACAGATTTGTGAGCCAATCAGGGTCCATTTCTGGCACCGATGACAGCAATAGATCTGTGTATGGGTGATGCGGTGGCTGGAACATTTCCTGTTTTGGTCCTTGTTCCACTACACGCCCGTCTTTCATGACGACCACTTCGTCGGCGATCGCCTTCACGGTCGCAAGGTCGTGGGTGATGAACATATAAGAAAGCGACAGCTGGTCCTGCAAACGCGCCAATAGTCGCAGTATTCCTTCGGCGACCAATTGATCCAACGCGGATGTCACTTCGTCACAAATGATGAACTTTGGCTCTGCCGCCAAGGCGCGCGCAATTCCGATGCGCTGTTTTTGACCACCCGAAAGTTCGGACGGGAGGCGGTTATAGTATTCTGTCGGCTCAAGTTCGATTTGCTCCAATAAAGCATCGACTTTTTTGCGTTTCTCCGCGCCCTTCAGGCCTAGATAGAATTCCACCGGGCGGGCGATGATCTGGCCGATAGACATGCGCGGGTTCAGCGCCGTATCAGCCATTTGATAGATCATCTGAACTTGGCGCAGTTGGTCTTTGGATCGCTTGCGATAGTCGGCGGGCATCACTTGCCCATCAACCAAAATCTGACCCATCTTTGGCGGCAAAAGGCCCGTGATACAGCGCGCAGCCGTTGATTTACCAGAGCCACTTTCGCCAACAACCGCAACTGTGCGGCCTTCGTACATGTCAAAACTGACGTCGTGCAGAACCGGAACGATGCCATATGACGCATCAACATTCTGCACACTTACGACAGGTACCGCACCTGTGTGCACGGCAGGTTTAAGCGGGCGTTCAAAACTGCGCACGGCCCAAAGTGATTTTGTGTATTCTTGGGTCGGCGCAGACAACATCGTACGCGTGTCCGCGGTTTCGACCTCGTCCCCTTTTAGCAGAACCTTAATGCGGTCGGCCATTTGCGCGACGACAGCCAAGTCATGCGTGATGTAGATCGCGGCGGTGTTAAACTGTTCGACGATATCGCGGATCGAGGCAAGGACTTCGATTTGCGTGGTCACATCTAAGGCTGTTGTCGGTTCATCAAAGATGATCAGGTCAGGGCGGCACGACATCGCCATCGCGGTCATACAGCGCTGAAGCTGGCCGCCAGATACCTGGTGCGGATAACGAAACCCGATCTGTTCAGGGTTCGGCAGGCGCAGTTTACGGTACAGCTCGATCCCGTCTTGTTCGCTCTCTGCGCGCCCCATAACGCCGTGCTGCACCGGACCTTCGCAATGCTGGTCCATCAGTTTGTGCGCAGGGTTGAAACTGGCGGCAGCAGACTGCGCAACATAAGCAATACGCTTGCCTAGCAACTCACGCTTAACGGCAGCCGACGCCTTGAGCAGATCAATTCCGTCAAATTCCACTGAGCCGTCACTGATCCGCACACCGTCGCGGGTATACCCCATCGCAGCCAGCCCAAGCGTAGATTTACCTGCACCAGATTCGCCGATCAGCCCCAGTACTTCGCCACGGGCAAGCGTCAAATCAACGCCATTGATAATGGGGTTCCATTTTTCGTCGCTGCGGCCTTCAAGCTTGACGCCGCGCATTTTAAGAAGTGGTTCTTCGGTCATTCTTTGAGCCCCGACGATTTATGCAGCATCCAGTCGACCACAAAGTTCACCGCGACGGTCAGCAATGCAATCGCACCCGCAGCTAACAACGGGGCAGTTGCCGCCAATGGTGCAAACTGTGCAAAGTTCACAAAACCGCCCAAATCGCGTACCATCGTGCCCCAATCGGCAAGCGGTGGCTGGATCCCGACACCCAAGAAAGACAACGCCGCAATCGTTAGGAATACAAAGCAGAACCGCAGACCAAATTCAGCCAGCAAAGGGGCCGTCGCGTTTGGCAAAATCTCTTTGAACACCAGATAACCTAAACCTTCACCGCGCAGTTTCGCAGCTTCGATGTAGTCCATGACAACAATGCTCTGGCCCACAGCGCGCGCCAAACGGTAAACACGGGTACTATCAATGACAGCAATGATCAGCACCATGAACACGGTCAGCGGAATACCCAACTGCGGCGCCCAAACGCTGGCGATTGTCATCAGCAGCAGCGCAAAAATCAACGACGGGATTGCCATCAATACATCGACCAAACGCGAGAGAAGTTGATCAAGCCAACCCCCAAGTGTCGCCGCCAAAAACCCAAGCGTGCCGCCCAGAAAGAACGCCAGAAGTGTCGTCGCAAATGCAATGCCAACTGTGTTCTGTGCGCCATAGATTAAACGGCTTAGGATATCGCGGCCAATCTGGTCGGTTCCAAAGTAGAAATCAGGGTCGCCGCCCAGCGCGGGGTCGCCACCCGGCACGATATTTGCGGCAGCGCCCAGAATGACTTCTTCTTGGCCATAAGGCGCGATAACGCCGGCAAAGATCGCCAAGAATGCGTAAATCAGGATCGTCATAATACCGAATGAAGCGGTGAGCGGCATCGAGCGGAACATCTTCTTGCTCCATACTGTGCCGACAGAGCGACCTAGAATGCGAAACAGCCAAGCTGCGATGCTAAACAGGATGAACCCTTCGATGGCGATGCGCAAAAAGAAGAACTTGTTTGCGATGGCAGTGTCGGCGCTGCGGCCTTGCGTATATGCCCAGATCAGCCAAAGCAGAATGCCCGTCCCAAGCACATAACCATAGGCCACGCCAAACGGCATATCGCGGAATTTTGGTCCATTGCTGGTGGCCGCTTGACCTGCAAACCGAAAACCCCAAGCCAATGCGCCCATGCCAAGAAGGGTTGCGACAATCCATAAAATCATTTCGGATGCCTCAGACGTGGGTTGGACAGGATAGACATGATGTCCGCCGTCAGGTTCAAAAGGATAAAGGCCGTTGCAAAGATCAGGCAGCACGCCTGCACAATCGGGATGTCGCGGATTTTCACGCTATCCACGAACAACTGGCCAATGCCGGGGTAAACAAAGACCACCTCGACCACGACAACACCGGTAATCAAATAGGCAAGGTTCAGCGCGATAACGTTGATAATCGGTGCCAGCGCATTTGGCAGCGCGTGCTTTACGATCACCCGCATCGGCGACAAGCCCTTAAGACGGGCCATTTCAATATAGGGCGAGGCCAGCAAGTTGATGATCGCGGCACGGGTCATCCGCATCATATGCGCGGTCACAACCAAGGTAAGCGTCAGCGCAGGCAGCATTGATTTCTCAAGCCGTTCGCTAAAAGGCATGCCTTCAAAAATATTCGACAATGACGGGAAGATCGGGTTCAGCACCGCAAGGAACAGGATCAGGATGTAAGCAAGAAAGAACTCTGGGCTGGAAATCGAGGTCAGCGTAAAGATGTTCGTTGCGCGGTCAAAAACAGTGTTCCGGTAAAGGGCCGCCAGAATACCGAGCGTGATGGCGAAAGGCACCGCGATTGCGGCCGTCACCATCGCAAGGAACATCGTGTTCTGAAAGCGGGGGGCGATTTGCTGGGCGACTGTGGTCGCACCTGAATCGGTTCCGGTAAAGCTGGCAAAGTTCGCTTGGGCAAAGCTTGTCCCCAGATCGCCTTGCAATGCGCCACCTAACCATTGGAAGTACCGCGTAACTGGTGGCTGATCGAGACCAAGGTCAGCACGGATCGATGCGACCGCCTCTGGTGTGGCGCCTTGTCCAAGGATGGATTGCGCAAAATCACCCGGCAACAAGTTCACTGCAGTGAAAATCACCACCGAGACAATCAGCAAAGTAAGAAAACCAAGTGCGAGTCGTTGTAGAATAATCTTTAGGACGCTGCCCAAGTTACTAAATTCCCGTATAACGTTCGATGAAGCTTAGCGACTGACTTTCATCTGTAAAGCCTTAAAGCCCCAATGCTTGTCGTTGCGCTCCAAACATATCCATCGTGCGTACCAGTTCTACGCTGATGCCCGGCTCTGATAACGCATGCCCGGCGCGACCAATAAATGTCAGCCGTGACTTGGGCCACATAAGCGAAAGAGTGTGCGCGGATACAGGCGGGCAAATCATGTCATAGCGACCTTGCACGATGACACCGGGAATATCTGCAATCTTGGCCATTTGCGCGGGATGCAAAATCTGCTGATCTGCGTTTAAAAACCCTGCGTTATGGAAATAATGATTTTCCAGCCGCGCGAACGCACGGGCATAATCTGCAGGGCTTTCGCCTGTAATCCCGTCACTGCCCATCGAAGCCAACGCATTTTCCCAAGAGGCCCACGCGCGAGCATATCGCGTCTCAAGTGGGATATCCCCCGAGAAAAGACGCCGGTGATAGGCAGCGATGAAATCGTCTTGTTCATCTGCGGGGATAAGGTCAGAAAAACGCGCCCACAGGTCGGGCCAAAATTTTCCTGCGCCTCCGCCATAGAACCAATCAAGTTCGGGCTGGGTCATTAAGAAAACGCCGCGCAGTGTCAATGCTGCGGCGCGATCGGGGTGTGCCTGGGCATAGATCAACGCGAGCGTCGCGCCCCAAGACCCGCCAAAGACAACCCAGCGATCAATACCAAGCGTTTCGCGGATCAATTCAATGTCAGCAACCAAATGCCACGTCGTGTTCGCCTCTACGCTGGCATGCGGACGTGAACGACCACAGCCGCGCTGATCAAACAAAATGATTCGGTAAACATTGGGATCAAAATAGCGGCGCATCGCAGGGCTGCACCCGCCACCGGGGCCGCCATGCAGAACCACAACAGGCATACCGTCGGGATTACCGCATTGCTCCACGTAGATACTGTGACCATCGCCCACCTCCAACATCCGCTGATCAAAGGGATCAATGGGGTGGTAAAGATGTGCACCTGGGCGCTTTTGTCCTACGACTTTGTCCATAATCACCCTATATCGCTATTCAATACGACTGACCATAATGCGAGGCCCGAAAATGTCGGCTACAAATACTGTTGATCCATCAGAAATCGCCAAGTTCGAAGCAATGGCTGCCGAATGGTGGGATCTGAACGGCAA
>Ga0075469_10001291_pt1 | contig 11363 bp, 10 predicted proteins | sample DEB08_DNA_13_FD_77577 | JGI IMG/M metagenome (GOLD analysis project Ga0075469, IMG submission 77577) | Aqueous microbial communities from the Delaware River and Bay under freshwater to marine salinity gradient to study organic matter... | ecosystem: Environmental > Aquatic > Marine > Coastal ...
ATGGGCTGTGAACGGTGCCACGGGTGCTGCCGGTTGGTCCGCCCAAATGAGATCAACAAGATTGTCGGTCGGCACTAACGTGAACTGCGATAAATCACGGCGCAAGTCTGCGATTTCTGACACGGTATGCAGCCAGGGATCATAGGCCAGGACCCCACTTTGCAATTGCGGCGGCAGCCAATCGGCTAGCCGCTGTTCAGGCCAATCAACGGGCGTAAATTCATCCGCGACTTGCGTGCGCACTTGCACGCGGTATCGGCCATCAATGAAAATACCTGCGACATCTGCCAACACAGCACAGAACCCTGCAGAGCCTGAAAACCCCGTCAGCCATTCCAATCGGGCATCGCGGGGGGCCACATATTCACCCTGATGCGCATCCGCGCGGGGCACTAAAAACGCATCAAACCCGCGCGCGGCCATTTCAGCACGCAAAGCAGCCAAACGTGGCGGCCCTTGATCCGGTGAAGACTGCGCATCAAACGTTTGAAACATCACCGCGTCCTATTCTTCTTTTTCCTAAAAAACTTCCGCCGGAGGCATCCAGCAGATGCGGCCAAAGCAATTGTCAGCCGACTTTGCGCATTCCCATAACGCGGGCCCGTTTGCGCGGATCTGTATCAAACAGACTGGCAAGCTGTTCTGTCATGGCGCCTGCCAGTTGGTCCACGTCGGTAATGGTCACCGCGCGCTCGTAATAGCGCGTCACATCGTGGCCAATACCAATCGCTACGAGTTCAACGGCTTTGCGCTTTTCAACCATCGCAATGACATCGCGCAGGTGCTTTTCCAGATAGTTGGCGGGGTTCACCGACAATGTGGAATCGTCTACTGGCGCACCATCAGAGATCACCATCAATACTTTGCGCTGCTCTTGGCGGGCCATCATGCGGCGATGCGCCCATTCAAGCGCCTCTCCATCGATGTTTTCTTTCAGTAGTCCTTCTTTCATCATCAGACCCAGGTTAGGTCGGGTTCTGCGCCAAGGGGCATCCGCAGATTTGTAGATGATATGACGCAAATCATTCAGACGACCGGGGGTGGCTTCACGGCCTGTTGCCAACCACTGCTCGCGCGATTGCCCACCTTTCCAGGCTTTGGTGGTAAATCCCAGAATCTCGACCTTCACATCACAGCGTTCCAGCGTGCGCGCCATGACATCCGCACAGATCGCCGCGATTGAGATCGGTCGACCGCGCATTGAGCCGGAGTTATCCAGCAGCAACGTGACGACAGTATCACGGAAATCAGTGTCTTTTTCGACCTTGAACGACAGCGGTGTGGTGGGCGAGGCGACGATTCGCGCCAAACGGCCTGCATCCAGAATACCTTCTTCAAGATCAAATTCCCAAGACCGGTTTTGTTGGGCTTGCAAGCGGCGCTGCAACTTGTTTGCAAGCCGAGAAACGGCTCCCTTTAGCGGCTCTAGCTGCTGATCAAGGTATGCGCGCAGGCGCTCCAACTCGACTGGCTCGGCTAAATCCTCGGCGGATACCTCTTCGTCAAACTCGGTGGTTGCGACTTTGTAATCAGGATCGGCATCAGACACAGGCTGCGGGGCAGGCGGCTCGAGCGGGGCTTCACCCTCTGGCATCTCGGCCTCTTCGCCCATTTCCGCATCAGCCTGATCATCCATGCTGACTTGGGCTTGGCTGGCGTCTTGGCTGTCTTCCTGACTTTGCTCTGGTGTGCCTTCTGCGTCGTCACCTTCGCTGTCGTCATCGCCAGTGCTGTCGGGTTCGTCCTGTTCATCTTGGCCGTCTTCGGCCTGATCGTCTTGATCATCGTCCAATGTATCAGGGTCATCGCCCAACTGATCGCCGTAGCCCATGTCACTGATTAACTGACGGGCGAACTTCGCGAATGCTTGTTGGTCGTTTAACGTCTCAGATAGGCTTTCTAGCGTGCCGCCACAGTGATCTTCTATAAAGCCGCGCCACAACTCCATCACGTTGTCGGCCCCTTTGGGCAGATCGCGACCTGTGGCAAGATGGCGGATCAAATAGCCTGCCGCGACCGACAATGGCGCATCAGAAGCTTGGTTGATCTGGTCATATCCCTTGCGCATCGCCTCGGCGCCGATCTTGGCATCGATATTGCCAGCGGTGCCAGGCATATATTGCGCGCCAACGGCCTCGATCCGCGCCGTTTCCATCGCGTCATAAAGGTCCTGTGCCATCTGACCTTGTGGCATATAGCGGGCAGATACTTTTGGATCGTGAAACTTGTGCCGCAATGCAAACGCATCAGCCGTGCCACGCGCCAACAGCACTTCATCACGGGTCATCCGGCGCGAAACTTGGGGTAGGCGGATTGTGTCTGACGTCTGGCCTGCCGGATCAACTGAATACGTCACCGACAATTCGGGATCATTCGCCATGACTTTGGTGGCTTCCGCCAACGCCTTTTTGAACGGATCGGCTGGGTTGTCTGATGGCTTGTTCATGGCATGCGTCCTTTGCTGAGACGCAAACTAGAACTCAGGTGGCGCAAAGACCAGTGCTTGCGGGCAAGAATGCGCGCTTAACCGTCTTCGAATTCGGGTTCTTCAAAGGTGATCCCTGCTTCTGGGGCAATCTCGAACGGGTCTGCGGCCAATTCATGTAAGTTGGTCAATGCTGCAACACCTGGCAGGACAGCGCCCGTTTCATCGACAAAAGCCAAACGCGGCCGGTAGGTCTTGCCACCAAGTACGATTTCGCCTTCGTCAAACAGATAGGCCAGTTCCGTCACAATGCCTTCGACGTTCGCCTTTGCAAGTTCTTCGGTCATGTTCTCGGCAAAAAGCGGCAACAGGGCATGGGCGATCAACGTCGCTGTCGATTCGGCGAGGTCTTCGTGGCTCACCTGATAGTCAGCAGGTAGTTCCGTTCCAATTTTCATCTTCATGAGGATGCTCCAATTTGAAAACACTTAGCGTTTAAGTGGCGCAACATGCCTGCACGACAAACAAAAAATACCGCGCCTTTACGTTAGCGCGGTATTTTGAATTTTAAAACTGTCTTGTGTATTTAGCCCAGACTTAGGCTGGCCGCACTTTCTGGTAGTTCTTCGTCAAAACAACGCTGATAGAACTCAGCGACTGTCTGGCGCTCTAGTTCGTCACATTTGTTCAAGAACGACAAACGGAACGCGTAGCCAACATCTTGGAAAATACGCGCGTTTTCGGCCCACGCCAAAACAGTTCGCGGCGACATCACGGTGGACAGATCGCCATTCATGAACGCAGTTCGCGTAAGATCGGCAACGGTAACCATTTGGCTGATCGTCTTGCGGCCTTTTTCGGTGTTGAAATGCGGCGACTTTGACAAAATAATCGCGGCCTCTGCGTCATGGCTGAGGTAGTTCAAAGTGGCGACCAATGACCAGCGGTCCATTTGCGCTTGGTTGATTTGTTGGGTGCCGTGGTACAGGCCGGTCGTATCACCCAAACCAACAGTATTCGCGGTCGCAAACAGACGGAAATACGGGTTAGGGGTAATAATCTCGTTTTGGTCCAGCAACGTCAATTTGCCATCGGTTTCCAAGACGCGTTGGATCACGAACATAACGTCCGCGCGGCCCGCATCATATTCGTCAAAGACGATTGCGACAGGGTTGCGCAGCGCCCAAGGCAAGATGCCTTCATGAAATTCAGTCACCTGAACGCCGTCGCGCAGTTTAATCGCATCCTTACCGATGAGGTCGATCCGGCTGATGTGGCTATCAAGGTTCACCCGCACACAGGGCCAATTCAGACGGGCAGCGACCTGTTCAATGTGGGTGGATTTGCCCGTGCCGTGATAACCTTGGATCATCACGCGACGATTATAACCAAAGCCCGCAAGGATCGCCAAAGTCGTGTCTGGATCAAACTTGTAGGTGCTGTCGATTGCAGGCACGCGATCAGTCCGCTCGGCAAAGCCTTTGATCTTCATGTCACTATCGATGCCAAAGACCTCGCGGACTGAAATATCCTCGGTTGGTTTCGCTTGCATATCCGTCATACCATCCGCCATCTTTAGTGCCCTTGTGATTAGTCATCTGCGTTTCACTCGGAAATGCAACATAAAGCACATGGCTGCAAGGGAAAGGGGGCATTGGAATGGTCATTCGCCAGTGTCTGGACCGTATGACAGTCGATCACATGCGCGTGGTTTGCTGTCGCAACCCTTGGGTTTACCGCATTGGCGCTGATATGTTCCTTATAACCAAAAAGGATCGACCAATGATGAACCGCCGTACATTTGGCCTGACAGCCCTTGCATGCGCAGCAGCGCCCTCTGCTTTGCTTGCCGAAGACTTTGAAATCACGCGCACGGATGCCGAATGGCGGTCCATGCTGACCGACCTGCAATACCGCGTGATGCGCGAAGAAGCGACCGAGCGCGCGGGCAGTTCGCCTTTGGACAAGAATTATGCGGCGGGTGTCTATGACTGCCGCGGATGTGATTTGCCGCTTTATCCATCGCAAACCAAATACGATAGCGGCACAGGCTGGCCCAGCTTTTTTGAAAGCTTGCCAAATGCGGTCGCTACAAAACCGGATCGCAAGCTTTTCAGCGTCAGAACCGAAGTCCATTGCCGCCGCTGCGGTAGCCATTTAGGGCACGTTTTTGACGACGGACCTCAACCAACAGGCAAACGGCACTGCCTGAACGGGGCCAGCTTGGTGTTCCGCGCCTAAAGTACCTGCCGCAACTGATCTTTGATTTGCGGGGAAATCCCGCTTAAATTATCCGGAATGCGCCTTAATTGCGACGCGCGTTCCGAAAGCCTGCCCGGCACAAGCCTTAGAGGCATGTTTTGGTTTTGTCGCGACTGCCAAAAAGGTGAATTATCACAAGCGCTTATAGCTGCTGCACAGGAATGAGCGGAAAGCTGCCGATTTTCCTTGTTCGAAGTGGCGGAATATGGCAAATTTAAGGAATAATTTAGACTGCTTTGATATTGGTTCGCTGAAACCGCTTTCTAAGTATGCAGCAGTCGCTGGTTGATGAGTATGGAGGTACGCGATGTACGCGCGTGAAAGAACTTCAAAAGTATTTGTAAATAACCGCACAGCGCGGTTCAGCGCCTATTTGGCTATTGTTATCATGTCGATTGCGGTGACGATCTTTGTGATGGCCGGCGTCGAAGGCCAAACCGCCATTCCAGCGGAACCATCACTATACGCAATATGGACAATCGCTGCCGGTGCAATCGGTGGTGCGGCGTCACTTTACGCGGCGCGCGGCTGGTTGGGACTGTCCGGTGGGATCGGTTACGCCAGAGCAGTTGTTGGCAGTCTGGCGGCTGCTTTGATCGGGGCGGCCATCGTCGGCATTTTGATCATGCCTGTCTATGGCGGAATTTACGCGCCAGTGCTTCTGATTTCAGAATTTGTGGCCAAACCACTGCTCGCAGTTGTTTGGGTCAGCGTATATGTTGGCGCACATTACCTGATGTTGCAGCGGTCGAATGCTTTGGATTCTGAATACAAAGCATCCGAAACGCGCTTTGCCTCTTCGGAGCTCAGCTCCCTGACACAAGCACAGCTTTATCGCCGCAAGTAATTTCTTGTTGACTTAAAAGCCACCCTACCAATGTGGTAGGGTGGCTTTTTTAGTTAAGGCTTATCGCGAAAGTTGCGGCTGATCTTGATCTGATCCCAAGCCCAAACAACCTCTGACAACTGTTCTTCTTGGCTGCGGTCACCGCCATTCATGTCGGGATGCAACACTTTGATCAGCGCCTTATAGGCTTTGCGAATCTCTTGTTTGGACCAGTTGTCTTTGGCTTCAAGAATTTCCATCGCGCGGCGTTCAGTCGGGGGCAGCTTGCGTCCCAAGGCAGGTCCGCGGCCGGGATTACGGGTCGCGTTTTCGCCCAGCACCTGATGAGGGTCATCCACACCCAAGCGCGCCCATGCACGCTCCTCTGTGCTGCGTTTGAATGGTTTTGTCGGACGTTCCCAAACACGGTCACTGTCCATCTGTGCCGCCAGTTCAGCCTCTGACGTGGTATCAAAGAAATTCCACTTCAGATTATATTCGCGGACATGCTGTTGGCAGAACCACAAAAAGTCATCCAACACGTCTGGCGACTTTGGCGCACGGTATTTGCCGGCTTCGGCACAGCCGTCGTGATCACACACACGGGTCGAGGTTTCAGATGCACCCGACATCCCACGCCGGCCGCGCGGGTTCTTTTTCTTGGAGCTCGACACAGACATGTCAAAACCAAATGGGTCATTCTTTTTCATAATGCGTCTAGGACCTTTTCGACTCGGAGAAGTAACTCTAGTCTCTACAGCGAGAGATTGAAGAGGGCGGACCAAAAATAATGACACTTGAGACAGAAATTCGGCAAGCACTGGGTCGTTTATCGCCTGCGCAACTGGACGTCATCAATGAAAGCGCGTTGCATAGCGGGCATGCGGGTGACGATGGGTCGGGTGAAAGCCACTGGCGGGTCGTAATCAAAGCACCGCAGCTGGACGATATGTCGCGGATTGGGCGCCACCGCGCTATCCACGAGGCTTTGGGCAAAGATATCATCGGGCGCATTCACGCGCTTGCGATTGATATTCAGTAGTTATTCAGCAGCAACGCCCGCGTCCGGTTTTTTGTCGGGTTTGGGCGTGTCTGCCGCATCCAAGACAAGTGGTTTCGCTTGAACCTTCGGTGCCGTCACTACGGGCGGCACTGGCGGTTGCAACGCAGGGACATCTGCGGCTTTTGTGCGACGAAAAACCAGCATGTTTTGAAATACAGTTGTCTTGCTCATCAGGCCTTCGCGCTGTTCGCTTGGCAACGTATCGGCGCGCAGGTATTCCCACCCGCTTGCGGCTTGTTCATTCATCGCAGTCTGCAGGGCATTGGCAAAGCGGTCTTCGTGCGACTTCAGCCCCTTGGCTTTTAGCCCGCGCGCAGGCGCCGATATCACTTTATATTCGTAGGACATGATGCCCCCCTTGTTTACGCCCCGACGAACTTATCAAAAAATGATCCGTTGCGCCAACGTTTAAGCATCGTTTTACCGCAAGGTAGGGCTAGAGGCCCAATTTGCTAGCAACCATTTGATTAACGGTTGCAGGGTTTGCTTTGCCGCCGGTTGTTTTCATCACCTGCCCGACAAACCAGCCAACAAGCTTTGGATTGGCCTTGGCCTTTTCGACCTGCGCAGGGTTTGCAGCAATAATTTCATCGACGGCCGCCTCGATTGCGCCTGTGTCCGTGACCTGTTTCATGCCTTCGGTTTCGACAATCTCGGCAGGGTCACGGCCTGTGGTGTAGCAGATTTCAAAGACGTCTTTGGCAATCTTGCCATTGATGTCGCCTGCTTTGATAAGACCAATCAATGCACCCAACTGCTCTGCCTTCACAGGGCTGTCTTCGATGCCGTGATCTTCTTTTTTCAAGCGCCCGAACAACTCGTTGATAACCCAGTTGGCGGCCAGTTTGCCATCGCGCCCTTCCGCTACTTTTTCAAAGTATGCGGCATTCACGACCTCTGCAGTTAGCACAGACGCGTCATAATCAGACAAACCGAAGTCACTGATAAAGCGGGCTTTCTTTTGATCGGGCAGTTCTGGCAGGGACGCCTTAATATCATCAACCCAAGCCTGCTCAATCTCAAGCGGCAGCAGGTCAGGATCAGGGAAATAGCGGTAATCATGCGCCTCTTCTTTGGACCGCATAGAGCGCGTTTCGTTCTTGTCCGGATCATAAAGCCGCGTTTCTTGGACGACCTGCTTGCCGTCCTCGATCAACGCGATCTGGCGCCGGGCCTCATAGTCAATCGCCAACTGAATGAACCGCATAGAGTTCATGTTCTTGATCTCGCAACGCGTCCCAAGGTGGCTGAAATCCTGCGTGTCCCAGTATTTCTCGTAGTCACCTGGACGACAGACCGACACGTTCACGTCGGCGCGCATATTGCCGTTTTGCATGTTGCCGTCACAGGTGCCCAGATAACGCAGGATCTGGCGCAGTTTCAGCACGAATGCAGCCGCTTCTTCGGGGCCACGCATGTCAGGGCGGCTGACGATCTCCATCAAGGCAACACCGGTACGGTTCAGGTCGACGAAGGACATAGTGGGGTCCATGTCGTGAATGGATTTACCGGCGTCTTGCTCAAGGTGGATACGTTCGATACGCACATTGCGCGCCTCGCCATTGCCCAATTCAACCAGCACTTCACCTTCGCCGACAATCGGGTGGTAAAGCTGCGAAATCTGATAGCCTTGCGGCAGGTCTGGGTAAAAATAGTTCTTACGGTCAAATGCCGAAAATAGGTTAATCTTTGCATTTAATCCAAGGCCTGTTTTCACGGCCTGCGAAATGCAACCTTCGTTGATCACGGGCAACATACCCGGCATGCCAGCGTCAACGAACGCGACGTTGCTGTTCGGCTCTGCGCCGAATTGCGTGGACGCGCCCGAGAAAAGCTTGGCTTTGGTCGCCACCTGCGCGTGGACCTCAAGTCCGATCACTAGCTCCCAATCGCTGGTCGCACCGGCGATGACTTTTGGGGCGGGGCTTGTGTAAGTGAGGTCAAGCATCGGGCGCTTCCTTTTGACTGTGTTGGCTTCGTTTAAAAGAACGCGCAGGCAGCTTCAAGTGAACATGCGCGGGACGGGGTTATCCCAGGATACGCGTCACCATCTCGTTTGTATCCCCGGATAGATTGGGCGTTTGTGCAATGCGTAGCAATGCGGCGTGCATTTTGGCCTGCCGGTCTGCATCATACCGCTTCCAAGTATCAAATGCTGACGACATCCGCGCGGTCGTTTGCGGATTGATCGCGTCTAGTTTGATCAACCAATCGGCCAGCAACGCATAGGCATCCCCCGATCCATGATGAAAGCCTGCCGTGTTTGCTTTTAACCCGCCAAAGACGGCGCGGAACCGGTTCGGGTTCTTGATGTCAAATGCGGGGTGTCGGGTTAGGGCCGTGGCCGTGCTTGCCGCAGCTTCAGGGGCGGCAAGCATCACCTGCAATCCAAACCATTTATCCATGACCAATCGGTCATGCTGCCATTGGGCCTCGAATGCGGCCAGTTCTGCCTCGCCCTTGGAAATCTGCAAAAGGGCGCGCAAGGCACCCAATTGCTGAGTCATGTTATCCGCATTGGCAAACTGCAAAGATGCCTGATGTCCGCCATCCAACTTGCTGATCAGCGACAGAACGGCATTTCCTAGCGCGCGTTTTCCGGCAGGTTCCGCGTCGGGTGTATATGGTCCCGCAACTGCCATTTCCGCGTAAATGCGCGGCAGCATATCTTGCAAATGCTGTGCGATATGCAGCTTCAGCGTTTCATGGGCTTGGTTAATGACTGTTGGATCGGGTGTCTGACTTGCGTCGAAAATCACCTGTGCGGTGTCTTCTTCACTTGGTAGTCGCAGCAGTAACGCGCGAAATGCAGGATCAAGCGTGTCGTCGCGGAGCACGGCCGCCAAACCTTCCAAGAATGCAGTGTCCGGCGCTGCATCCGTCTGCGCCATGCGCACCAGCAATTTCTGCGCCAAGACGCGTCCGGCGTCCCACTTGTTGAACGGATCAGTATCGCAAGCCAACAGCTGTGCGCGATCCGCGTCAGCCACATCATGCTGCAAGATCACAGGCGCGGACAAACCGCGCAGGACAGACGGGACCGGTTTTGTGGCAAGCCCCGTAAAGGTAAAATTCTGTTCTGTTTGCGAAAGTTCCAGCACCGTCGTCGGCGTGATTTCAATGCCAGAGGTATCAAGCAAACCAACGGCCACAGGGATCAATAGCGGTTCTTTTTTGTCCTGACCGGGGGTGGCGGGCGTGTCTTGGCGCAGATGCAACTGATAGGTACCGTCTGCAAAACTGTCCGTAACCGTCACGCGGGGCGTGCCCGCTTGGCTATACCATTTCGCAAACTGGGTCAGGTCGCGGCCAGTGGTGTCGGTGAATACCTGCAGCCAATCCTCGATCGTGGCCGCATCACCGTCGTGGCGGTCAAAATACAGATCAAGGGCGCGCGTGTATGCATCATCGCCGACAAGCAGTTTCAGCATACCGATAATCTCGGCGCCTTTTTCATAGACCGTGGCGGTGTAGAAATTGTTAATCTCGACAAAGCTGGCGGGCCGGACGGGATGGGCAAGCGGGCCGTTATCCTCGCGGAATTGTGCCGCGCGCAGCACGACTGCATCATCGATACGTTTGACCGCATGGCTGCGCAGATCGCCCGTAAACTGCTGGTCGCGGAAAACGGTCAGCCCTTCCTTGAGGCAAAGCTGGAACCAGTCGCGGCAGGTGATCCGGTTGCCCGTCCAGTTATGAAAATACTCATGCGCGATGATCGCCTCGATACGTTCAAAATCGGTATCCGTCGCAGTTTCAGGAGAGGCGAGCACAGCAGAGGCATTAAAGACGTTCAGCCCTTTGTTTTCCATCGCGCCCATGTTGAAATCGTTGACCGCCACGATGTTGAAAATATCGAGGTCGTATTCGCGTCCGTAAACATCCTCGTCCCATTTCATTGACGCTTTCAAAGCGCCCATGCCAAAGGCGCATTTGGCCTCATCCAAGCCGGGGCGCACCCAGATGTTCAGCTCCACTTGTTTGCCTGACTTTGTGGTGAACGTGTCAGGGTGGGCTACCAAATCGCCAGCGACTAAGGCAAACAAATACGCAGGTTTCGGCCAAGGATCGTGCCATTCCGCCCAACCTTTGCCTGCACTGGTCGGGTTTCCGTTGGACAGCAGCACGGGCAGGTCGCCTTCAATGCGAACTGTGAATACGGACATGACGTCAGGGCGGTCGGGGTAGTAGGTGATCTTGCGAAACCCTTCGGCCTCGCATTGGGTGCAATACATGCCGTTCGACATATAAAGCCCCTCAAGGGCGGTGTTCGTGCTTGGGCTAATCTCGACCTCTGTTTCGAACACAAAAGGTCCTACGGGGACGTCACTGTGCAGGCCAGTGTCGTCCAAATCTGGGGAAATCGCTTTACCGTCAATTTTCGCGCTGATCAGTTTCAGGTCTTGGCCGTGCAGAAAAAACGCGGTGCTGACTGCATCTGGATTGGGCCGAAACGCGATACGCGACAAGACCCGTGTGGATTTAGGGCTAAGCTGAAAGGTCAAATCTACGCTATCGACGAAATAAGCAGGTGGTGTGTAGTCGGCCAGGTAAATCGTCTGCGCGGCTGTATCTTTCATGGGGGCGGTCCTTTTAAGTTACCCCTTAGGTAGGCGCGTCAGGCGCGATGTTCCACCACGATTATGTTGAAAAACCCATCGTTCAAGTTAAGTGCGTGGTTATGCCGAAAATGCGCCGCAAAGCTGACCTGCCTCAAAAGACATGCGCCACCTGTGGCAAGCCATTCGCGTGGCGCAAGAAATGGGCCAAGGTCTGGGAAGAGGTCC
>Ga0075469_10001294_pt1 | contig 11352 bp, 7 predicted proteins | sample DEB08_DNA_13_FD_77577 | JGI IMG/M metagenome (GOLD analysis project Ga0075469, IMG submission 77577) | Aqueous microbial communities from the Delaware River and Bay under freshwater to marine salinity gradient to study organic matter... | ecosystem: Environmental > Aquatic > Marine > Coastal ...
GCAGAAACCATACTTTTATCGGTCGCTGGGATGAGCTTCTTTGATGCGATCAATCACGCTATGAGTACGCTTTCGACAGGTGGTTTTTCAACTAAAAATAATAGCGTCGCGCATTGGAACGATACTCCAGTAATCCAATACATCATTACTTTTTTTATGCTGATTGCGGGAACAAATTTTGTGTTGAGTTATTTTGCCTTCACAGGAAAGATTCGAAAAATATTCAGAGACCAGGAATTTAAATTTTTCATAACCTTTATCGGGATTTCAACTCTGTTTGTTGCACTTGTTTTATACAGCAAAGTAGATTTGACACTAAGTTCATTCGATCATCCTCAAATTTTTGGAACTCTTGAAAGCTCTTTTCGCCATGCATTCTTTCAAGTTGTAGCCGTCATAACAACGACTGGTTTTGTCACTGCTGATTTTACAGCATGGACACCTTTTTTAACCATTGTATTTTTTGGTTTAATGTTTATGGGTGGCTCAGCTGGATCTACTTCTGGAGGAGTAAAAGGTGTACGTCATATGCTGATGATTAAAAGCGGATTTTTAGAATTCAAACGGGCACTTCATCCAAATGCTATCTTACAACCTAGACACAACGGTTCCATATTGAAAGAAGAGGTTGTATATAATATTTATGCCTTTTTTATTCTCTATATGTTGTCCTTTATTTTTGGGGCTCTTGTTTTTGGAGCCTTAGGATTAGACTTCGAATCTGCAATAGGAGTAGCGGCTTCAAGTTTGGGTAATGTAGGCCCAGCGTTAGGGAATTATGGACCAGCATTTTCTTATAGCGAATTACCTGAGTTTGGTAAGTGGTGGGCTTCTTTTTTAATGCTTTTAGGCAGGTTGGAATTATTTACCGTTCTAATTTTGTTCACGCCCTTCTTCTGGAAAAAACATTAGTAGCCGTACTTTTCTTTCCAACGTTTTTTTAGGAATGTACGGATTGCTTCTTCTTTTGTGTTTTGGCCGGGTTCATACAATTTTGTCTGATTTATTTCTTTGGGTAAAAATTCTTGTTCAGCGAAATTTAAATCATGATCATGAGCGTATTCATATCCTTTTCCATAATCTAAATCTTTCATGAGTTTACTTGCAGCATTTCGAAGTGGTAAAGGCACCTGTAAACTTCCAGTGTCTTGAACCATTTGTTGTGCTTTACCGATGGCCATATAGCTTGCATTACTTTTAGGACTAGTAGCTAAGTAAATCACGCATTGACTTAAAATTATCCGAGCTTCCGGATAACCAATGGCAGCAACAGCCTGAAAGGTGTTGTTTGCTAAAACAAGCGCCGTTGGATTGGCATTTCCGATGTCTTCGGAAGCTAAAATTAACAACCGACGAGCAATGAATTTCACATCTTCACCTCCCTCTATTAATCGTGCTAACCAGTATACAGCAGCATTTGGATCGCTTCCACGAATCGATTTGATGAAGGCCGAAATGATATCGTAGTGTTGGTCTCCATCTTTGTCAAAAAGAACTGTTTTTGTTTGTGCTTTTTGTAGTACAATTTCATCTGTAATATTGACTTCATCATCTTCCTGACTCATGATAACCAATTCGAGCAGTGATAGCATTTTCCGAGCATCACCCCCCGATAGTTTTAAGAGCGCCTGATCTTCGATCAAGGTTATTTTTTTTTGCTTTAAAAGGTCATCTTCCTCGATAGCTCGATTTAGAAGTAGTTGTAAATCTTCCGTTTCTAAAGGCTTTAAGGTGTAGACTTGACATCGAGATAGTAGGGCTTTGATAACCTCAAAACTTGGATTTTCTGTTGTTGCTCCAATCAGCGTTACGTATCCTTTTTCTACAGCACCCAAAAGAGAATCTTGTTGTGATTTGCTGAAGCGATGAATTTCATCTATAAAGAGTAAAGGTCCTTTTTGTGTAAACAGACCCCCACTGTTTTTTGCCTTTTCAATGATCTCTCGAACTTCTTTAACCCCAGAGTTTATGGCGGAAAGACTGTAAAAGGGACGATCGTTAGCTTTCGCCATAAGCGTAGCTAAAGTTGTTTTTCCGGTCCCTGGAGGCCCCCAGAGTATCAAAGACGGGAGTTGTCCTGTTTTTAGGATGGGTCGTATTGCACCTTGAGGTCCAACTAAATGTTGTTGCCCCACATAGTGGTCAATTACTTTTGGACGCATGCGTTCAGCCAGAGGTGCTATCATAGCACTAATATACTCAACTTAGGAGAATTTTCGTTGTCGGATAATTTCGTAAAGAACAGATCCGCAAGCAACAGCAACATTTAGTGAAGCAATAACGCCTTCCATAGGGAGCTTTGCTTTTTCGGAAACGATATTTAAAATCCCTTTAGAGATTCCTTTTTCTTCAGATCCCATGATGAGGGCTATTGGTTTTTTAAAATCGAGGTCATAAATCATTGCTTCCGCTTTTTCAGAAATAGCTACAGGTTCTACATCATGTGCTTGTAAAAGATAGATCGCATCTTTTAGATGGTCTACTTTGGCAATGGGTACAGTAAACAAAGCCCCTGCTGAGGTTTTGATGGTGTCGGAATTGATTCGTGCACTTCCAGTCTGTGGCAAGATAATGCCCGCAACTCCGGTAGCAGACGCACTACGAATAATAGCACCTAGATTTCGAGTGTCGGTAATGTTATCGAGTAAAAGGAAAATAGGTGTTTTATCTTCTTTAAGTACTTTTTCGATTAAAAGTTCTAGATCCCAGTACGAAATAGGGGAAATAGTTGCGACAGCACCTTGATGGTTTTTATTTGAAAAACGGTCGAGACGTTCTATGGGTACATAGCTGTGTGCTACTTTTTTTTCTCGAAGTAAATTTTCTAGTTGTTTAAAAAGGGGACTTCTTTGGTCTTTTAACAAATAAACCTTTTCAAGATTTTGATTTGCCTCTATACATTCTATGATGGCACGAACGCCAAAGATTTCTTGTGTATCCATTTTAAAATTTTAACAAAGCTAGTTGTTTTTAAGCGTTTGTATATGAAATTAGAGCATAAAAAAACCCGCCATATAGGCGGGTTTAATTTAGTGTCTAAACGATTTCTAGAATAAAGTTGTCGTTTGGAAAAATGTTGGTAATGGAGAAGGTACATTAGAATTTGTATCTACTTCATTTTGTGGATAAAGGAAACGTTGTGGGTATCCAGTAGCCGATTTATCTCCAGTAAGTTTGTTAGGAACACCGATAAAGTTACCTGTTCTTCTCAAATCATGGTAAGCAACTAGTTCACCAATTAAAGTGATGTACTTTTCTTCCAAAACTTCTTTCTTTAGAGCAGCACCAGTTGAAGATGAAGCAGGAAATCCTGTAGCATCAGAACCGTATTGAGCAGCTAAAACTGTTCTTACGTTGTTCAAATGCCCTCTAGCACCCGTATCATCACTACCAAGCTTAGCCTCTGCAAGAATTAATTCATTTTCGTAATAAGTTGCAATAGGCATAGATGCAGTTGGAGCATATCTTCCGCCTTCATCAGTGTTGATTAATGTACGGTAAGAAGGATCTCCAGGAGTACCATCTGCAAGGAAATAACTAGCATATACAAGGCTATTACCAGGAGTTGTTAACGCTCTTGCAACAGTACCATCTAATAAATTAGCTAAATGCGAATCCGTAGCAACCAAGTAATCTTGTCTTTGGTCAATAACGAACTGATACATTAAGTTTCTGTTGTATTGTGCATTTCCTTGTTGAGTAACTAAGTCACTTGCTCTTGAGGAGATTCCTTGAGTTGCGTGAGAAATTGCTAAAGCATTGTTTCCAGAAGCTAAAGCATAACGAGCAGCTAAAGTATGAGCAGCTTCTGCCCAAGTTCCACCTTCTAGTCTAGCTCCACCGTAACCAGCAGCAATAGTAGCAGCGCCAACTTTGGTAATTCCAGATTCAATTAAACTAATCCCTCCGGCTACTACAGTTGCTTGCGCATCGTAAGCTGGCTCAGGAAATTCATTAGGTTGCACTGCTTCGCTAAATGGAACGTCTCCGTAAAGAAGTGCCATATCTGCAAACATTGTTCCCTGAAGAATTTCAGCAATACCCCTGATTAGGTCAGAAGCACTATCATCATTGATGATAAGTTGTGCGTTATTGATACCAGCAATGTAGGTATCATTCCACATGTCATTATAGTTTCCACGGTTAGGAGAGTAGGTGTTTAATGTCAAGTACTGACGGTCACCACCACTCATTTGGTTACTGAAAACAGCAGCATAACGAGCATTGTTACTTCCCATGTGTTGCATAAGTGCTAATTGTACCTGACCGATAATAAGGTCAGAAGAAGCAACTACAAATGCATTCGGATCATCATTCAGATCCTCTGTATAGCTTTCACAGCTAGCTATTGCTAGTACCGCGAAAATCGGTAATATAAATTTGTATAGTTTCATAGTTGTTTTTTTTAAAATCCAATTCTAAGTGTAGTGATAAATGAACGTGTTCCAGGATTACTGAAATATTCTAACCCTCTACCTCTTGAAGCTCCTGTTAAGTTATTTTCAGGATCAAATTCCGTTATATCAGACCAGGTATACAGGTTTCTTCCTGAAACGGATAGATTCATTGTGCTAATTCGAAGGCTTTCAATTAATTCTGGAGCAAATTTGTAAGTAAGTGTAATCTCTCTTAGTTTAATCCAAGAAGCATCCATTATGAAAGGTTCACCTACATCACCAAATCCACCACCATTAGTTGTCCACCATTCAGAATCAATAGCAACTGGTTGACCAGGTGCAAACTCTTTAATGTATCCACGGAAAGACTCTCCATTTTCAATCGGTGCTCCTGCAGCATTTACAATTCTACCACCGGTATTATTGACGGTCAAAGCTCCAGTATCAGCATGAGTACCCATGTAGTTTAATACACCATAAGTCCCATTCCACACATCATTTCCTTGAGATGTTTCAAACATAGTAGATAAAGAGAAATTCTTGTAATCTACATTGATACCAAGACCTGCACGGTAGTCAGGATTAGGATCACCTACACCAACTTTCTTTTCAGCAGCAGCATTAGGAAAACCATTTGCATTTAATATATAATTACCAGAAGCATCACGATCGTAAACACCACTTCTAAGTACACCGAAAGGATATCCTTCTGCAATACCAGATGAAGTAGATGTAAATCCATTAAGGATAAAATACGAACTACCTGCTAAATCGGTTACAATGTTTTTGTTTTGAGTAAAACTTCCGCTAAGATTTATATTCAAATCTTCACCTCTAAGTACATCCACTTTAAAGTCAATTTCAAGACCTTTGTTAGTTACCGTAGCTGCATTCTGTAAAGAAGAGCTAAAACCAGAAGATGGAGTAGTCGGCAGTGCCAAAATAACACCACTAGTTTCATTGTCGTAGTAAGTTACCCCTAGAGTAACTTTGTTGTCAAACATACGTACATCAACACCAAATTCAATCTCAGTTTTTCTTTCTTCGACTAAGTCAGGGTTTCCACGAGTTGAAGATTGAGTAAAAGGATTTCCGTAAAGAGAACCTTCTAAACCATCACCCCAGCTAGATGAAATTCCACCAGGGCCAAATGTAGTAGAAGTCGCATAAGGACTAGCTTCAATTCCTACTTCACCATATCCAATTCTGAATTTACCAAAGTTTAAGAAATCAGCATTTACTAAATCTGTAAATTTGTATCCAAAAGAAGCACTAGGGTAGAAGATAACACCAGCTCCAGGCAAAGTAGATACGCGTTCTCCACGACCAGTAAATTCTAACAAGAAGTTGTCATACAATTCAAGATTGATAAGTCCGTAAACACCACTTTTAGTAGTGAATGAAGTAAACCCAGAAGGAGTAGAGTTTAAACCGGTAGTATTACCAGGATTAAAGTAAATCTGATCTGGATTTGTGAAGTTAGCTTCAAAAGCACTAAGTCTTCTATAGTTGTTTTCAAACTGTTGGTAACCTACAACATAGTTAATGCTAATATCATCTGTAATAGTGTTGTCACCTGTAACGAATAAGTTCAACTGAGAGTTTTTCTCTGTGATACGATCTTCACCCCAAATACCATTGTTTCCACTACCAGCAGAACCTGCAGGTTGGTAATCAGTACGATTATCTTGATAGAAATCAACACTATAACGAGCAACAAGATTCAAGAAACCTAATTTATAGTTCACCTCAGGTGCAAAAATAAATCGATCAACCGTGTTAACATTCTGTTGTTGATTCATTGTCCAAATCGGGTTGTTGTATGTTGGAGCAGCGTAGTTAAATGATCCACTTGCGTTGTCAAACGTTCTGTAAGAACCTGTTGGACGACGGTAACTTCTATGAGAATTTGGAGTAACTGAAGTTACACCGCCAGAAACTCTGTAGTTAGTTCCTTGCCAGTCACGAATATCAAAATCAGGAGAAGTTCTTAAGTAACCTAAGTAAAGGCCATTTAAGTTAGATCCCGTTTGTACTCTATTAGAGTCGATACTTGTGTATGAAGATGAAATTTTAAATAACAGATTTTCATTAGCCTGAGTTGTATTATTTAATTTCAAAGTAGTTCTCTTATAATCAGAGTTACCTTTCATAATACCATCTTGATCGTAGTTAGCAAAAGAAAGGTATGTTCTAGACTTTTCATCGCTGTAAGATAAGTTTACAGAGTTTTCATATGTATAACCATTTCCAAATACAGCATCTCTGTTTGTTTGGTTGTAAATAGTTTTGTTGTTCTTAGTAGTAATACTACCAATTCTTCTCCCGTCAGGAGTTTCAAAGTAACCACCAGAAAAATCATAATCATCAGCACCACCGGCACGAAGAGAAATTTCATCTCCGTAGGTTACAGAAGTAGATTGGTTGTAAAAACCTACACCAGGTGATCCAGACCAAATACCATCAAATCCTTGTCCCCATCTGCTTTGTTTGTTCCATTCAGCATTAATTTGATCTACAGAAATCGCAGACTTCACATTAACACTCCAACCTTTACTGTCAGAAGAACCTCTTTTAGTTTCTATAACTAATACTCCATTCGCAGCACCAGTACCGTAAATTGCAGCAGCAGAAGCTCCTTTAATTACAGTAACCGAAGCTATATCTTCTGGGTTAATATCATTCAAACGTGATTGTTGAACAACTCCACCAGTACTTCCACCAATGGCAGAATTAGAAATAATTGCACCATCCAATACGATCAATGGAGAGTTGTCCCCGTTGATTGTGTTTTGACCACGCAGTTGAATGTAAGCTCCAGAACCTGGATCTCCCGAGTTACGAGTAATGTTTACACCAGATGTTTTTCCGGATAAACCTTGAAGAACACCAGACTCACCAGAACGTTGTAATTGTTCGATTTCAACTTTGGTTGTAGAAGAAAGATCATCGTCTTTTTTCTTTTCTAACCCAAGAGCTGTAAGTACAATCTCGTCTAGCTCGTTATCAGCTTCAAGAGAAACACTGATTGCATCTGATGACCCAACAGTAGACTCCATAGTTTGATAACCAATAAAGCTGATTTCTAGAACAGCGCCTTCAGTAACTTCGATAGAATAGTTCCCATCAAAATCAGTGCTAACTCCGTTACTAGTGCCTTGTTCTACAACAGATGCTCCTGGTAGTGGAATTCCACTATCATCGGAGACTACTCCTGTTACTGTCTTTTGTGCCATGGCTGTGAATGCAAGAAGCATCATCGCCGACGACATTAGTAATAGTTTTTTCATATAAATAAATATAGTTAATAATAATTATCTCACGAAAATATAACTTTTATGGAATATTAACATAATTTTAAGTATTTATTTATCAAAAATTTACTTTGGTTACTGAAACCGACATGACAATTGATGATATCATATTTTATTTATTCCAAAATACTTTTATTTTACAACTATAAAAATGGCACTATATTTTTTTGTTAGTTGTTTGGTTTTTTGTTATTTACGTGTTTTTACAGTGTATTTAAATGCTATCACCAATTGGTAGACCCTTTTATTCAAAAGAAATTCCGTTCTTCCACAGATTAAAATATTTATTTTATTTTTAATAAAAACTATTTCATGAAATTAACGCTACCCTTTGCTTGTAAATTAATTTTATTTCTTGGACTTTTTGTAGGTTGTGCCGGTGCACCCAAAGTTCTTTTTAAAGAAGCAGTCGATACCGAAACTAAACCAATCCGTTATCAGGATAAACGAACGTTTACATTTACCGATTCGGACGTGTCTTTTTCCAATCAGTTTGAAGGAGCCCGATTGAATGCGGTTGATCAGCTAAACGATAGTATTTTTATACTAACAATACTCCCAGAAAATGAACCCATCAATCACAGTCCTTATTATGCATTTGATGTTTGGAGTTCTTCGCCCAAAGAAATTACCCTTAAATTCAAATATCCCGAGCAATACAAACATCGGTATGTTCCTAAAATTAAATCAAATGGAGTTTGGTCAGTTGCCGATTCTCTTGCTTTTCAATTCGATGAGAACTTCAGTTCTTTAAAACTTCAAACTAACCCTATAGCCAAAACTATTTCGGGACAAGAATTACATACAAGTAGTGTTGTTTATTCTTGGGTAAACGAGTTAATTAAAGGTAAAGAAAGTTTTGTGCGATCCAAAACAATAGGCAAGACGAAGTTAAAACGGCCTTTTGTGGTTTTGGATATATATAAAGGTACACCTGAAAATAAACCCGTACTTGTTTTGTTAACAAGACAGCATCCACCAGAAGTTACGGGTTACTTTGCTTTTCAAGCATTTTTATCAACAATACTTGAAGAAAACAAATTAACAGCAAGCTTTTTAGAACACTACAGAATTCTTGCTTTTCCATTAATGAATCCCGATGGAGTTGATCTTGGACATTGGAGGCATAATGCTGGAGGTGTAGACACCAACCGCGATTGGTCTTTTTATCATCAACCAGAAATAAAGACAACAGTAGATTATATCACGCAGGTACTCAAAAAAAACAATTCGAGACTTGTATTAGGGCTAGACTTTCATTCTACGTGGTATGATGTTTTTTACACCAATAAAGAACGCGAGTCAACTGCGTTTCCACAATTTTTACCCAAGTGGTTTTCAGCCTTAGAGCAGAACATTCCCGATTATATAGTCAATGAAAAGTCAAGTAACAGCACTAAACCGGTCTCTAAGGGTTGGTTTTTATATGGGCACAATGCCGTTGGAGTTACCTACGAAATTGGAGATGATACACCTCGAGATCGGATTCAATTGATCGGGATGGAATCTGCAAAGGCAATGATGCAAATTTTGGAAGAGTAAAAGTTTACTGTTCTAAACTTTTAAGAAAGGCGATTAATTTCTCCTCCGACTTAATTTTTTTGATTCCTTTGGACTTTAAAACATCTTCTGAGCGAAGTTGTTTGCGAATGCTTTTCATTTTCAAATCAATTTCGTTGGGTAAACTATTCCCTTCTGCCAAATAAAAAGACGGAACATCTCTGAAGCGTGGAGCAATATCTTTATCTAATGAAGTTTTTGCTAACCTACCCTCGGAGAGTTTCTTTTTGTCTTGTCGATATAATTGATAATTTTTCCCTTTAAATAGAATAATCAAATAGCCATCCGTCGTTTCATCTTTTTTATTCGTGAAGGTTTTGTACTGATAGGTCTTATTATTAAAGGTTGCACGTAAATTTTTGTCTTTTAAAAGAGCTTCTTCAGAAACTTCTTGTGTTGTGTTTTTTCCGATCTCAATTTCATCGTTATAACCATTGTATCGCAGCAACAAATTTGCGTTTTCTTTTTCGTTTTCTCGCTCAACTTTTGCAAGAACAAAGGTTTCCATTGAATACGGACTTCCCGATATTTTGGATATATCCATTGTTCTCATGTTGTTCTTTTGAACAATGATTTTAACTATTTCAAAATTTTTGCCGTTGTTCAAATTGAAATTTTCTTGACTGTAAACTGAGAAAGTAAAAAGAAGAAATATAGATGTTGTTTTAATATAGTGCATGTGTAAATATAAGGAAAAGATATGAAATCTTGTTTTATGTTTTTTGATCTCAAAAGAAATGGAAGTCAATCTTAGTTTATCTTTGCCGTAATATTAGCAGACCGATTATGTCAGTAGCATCTTTTATTGAAAAAGTCAACCAGCTTGCTTTAGCGGGAACTCCATTCTTTTTCTTAATCGATTTTGAGAAAAAGAAGCCCCTTGTCTATTCTTTTGAAGAGGCAGCAAAAAAAAACATTCTGTTTGATATTCGAGGATTTCGAAATTACAGTTTGCCAAAACCCAAAAGTAACGCACACCAAATTGTACCCATGCAACGTTCAGAAGAACGCTACAAAACTGCTTTTGATCAGGTACAAGTTCACCTCAATCGAGGTGATAGCTATTTGGTTAATCTCACTTTTCCGACTCCAGTCTCATTCAATGGGAATCTTAAAGATCTTTTTCACTACGCTCAAAGCCGATATAAAGTGTTATTCAAGGATCAGTTTGTTAGTTACTCTCCAGAATGTTTTGTAAAAATCAAAGGGAATACCATTTATTCGCACCCAATGAAAGGGACAATCTCCACGGCAATTCCAAATGCAGAACAACGCGTCTTGGGAAACCCAAAAGAAATAGCTGAGCATGCTACCATTGTAGACCTTATCAGGAATGATTTATCATCCTACGCCAGTAAGGTTCGAGTCAATCGTTTTCGTTACATAGAGCAGATAAAAGTACAGGCGGAGAGCCTACTTCAAGTGAGTTCTGAGATTGAGGGTACATTGAAAGACGACTGGAGAGCAAACCTAGGGAATCTCTTGTGTGATATGCTTCCGGCAGGATCCATATCGGGGGCTCCAAAATCTAAAACTTTAGAAATCATCCGATCCGTTGAAACGGATTCCCGTGGATATTATACTGGTGTTTATGGTTGTTTTGATGGGCAAAACCTAGATAGTGCGGTGGCCATTCGCTTTTTAGAAAAACAAGAGAATAACTTTTTCTATCGAAGTGGAGGAGGAGTTACCTCACAGAGTAGTTGTAAAGAAGAATATCAAGAACTTTTAGATAAAATATATGTACCCACTCTTTGAATCCATTCGCGTAGAAGGAGGACAGGCACACCTGCTTCACTACCACCAAGCTCGTATTGAGCGTTCCTACCGTCAACTTTTTCAAAAGGAATGTCCTTGGAAGCTAATTTCTTTACTTCCAGAACTACCTACTACTGGATTTCACAAATTACGTTTCCTTTATAACAAGCGTGCCTTTTCTTTTGAAATAGCTCCTTATGAAGCTCGAAAAATAGAATCTTTAAAATGTGTTGAAATCAACACCTACAATTACGATTTAAAATTCACTGATCGTTCTGGGATTGATCAGGCCTTTGCTTTACGAGGGGACTGTGACGATGTTC
>Ga0075469_10001308_pt1 | contig 11288 bp, 13 predicted proteins | sample DEB08_DNA_13_FD_77577 | JGI IMG/M metagenome (GOLD analysis project Ga0075469, IMG submission 77577) | Aqueous microbial communities from the Delaware River and Bay under freshwater to marine salinity gradient to study organic matter... | ecosystem: Environmental > Aquatic > Marine > Coastal ...
AAACTACATCGTGGAATTTGGTGATACCAACAACACTCAGATTCGTTTGACCAGTGACCCTGTTCAAACCTCTGGAGGTTGGAAGTATAACTGTGACTTGGTCACAAGCGACAGCGCTACAGAAGTAGCCTCTAGCGAGCTGTCTGGAAAGCTGGCTGTTCAGATTTTTGCTGCTAACGCTTTTTCCGGATCGCGTGGTAACGAAAGCAACTGGGTCGCTCCTTCCAAAATGCGCAACCAGATCAGCTTGATTCGTAAGTCATACCGCTACGAGGGTAACATGCCCGACCGTGTGGTCAACTTCGAGTTCAACGTTGGTGGTCGCTCAACCAACCTGTGGTACGACTTTGAGGAGTACCAGCACATGTTGCGTTGGAAAGAGGAGACTGAGTTGGCTATGTGGTACTCACGTTACAACCGTGATGGCGACGGACTCATTCACTTGCGTGATGAGAACGGCAAGGCTATTCCTCTCGGTAGCGGCGTGATTGAGCAGATTCCTAACGTTGACACATACTCTGTGCTCACCGCTAAGAAGCTCAAGGGTGTTGTACGTGACGCTCTCTATGGCGCTTCAGATGCTTCCCAGATGAACATTGTTCTCTTCACCGGCCTCGGTGGTATGGAAGAGTTTGATAACGCTATGAAGGATGAGCTGTCAAGCCAGACTTACATCAAGAACACCGATCCCGGATCGTTCGTTGGTGGAAGCGGTCGCAACCTCTCCTTGGGTGGATTCTTCACTCAGTACCAGCACATCGATGGGCACACCATTACTGTGCGTCACTTGCCCTTGTTTGATCACGGTGCACGTGCTCTTGCTAGTGATCGCCACCCTGTTACGGGTCTTCCACTGGAGAGCTATCGCATGATCTTCTTGGACATGAGCACCTATGATGGTGAGAACAACGTCAGCATGATTACCCGGAAGAACCGTGAGTTGGTTCGTTGGGCTGTAGCTGGTGCTTCAGTACCTCCTGGGTTTGGTGGAAACGCATTGCGTGCCACTGACGTAGACGGCTCTGCTGTCCACTTCTTGAAGGAGTGTGGCATTAGCATTCGTCGTGCTACTAACTGCTTGCACCTGGAGTGCATTCGCAGCTAATCCGATTATGGATGGGGGAGGGCTTTAACGGCTCTCCCCTTAATCCTACACCGAAAAGAGATGGGAGTAAGAAAAGGTTTATGGCACAACATTCACGCTAAACAAAACCGCATTAAAGCGGGGTCTGGTGAGCGTATGCGTAAACCTGGATCAGCAGGAGCTCCTACTAATAAAGCAATTAAGAATTCACAGAAGAAGAAAAGTAAAAGACGGAAGGCTAAGACGAAGAAGTAATGGCTGTAACCAAAAAACGGCAAACTGCTATTCGTCGCACCACACGTGGTAAAGGGGCTAACTACCGCTCTACCAAGTCTGGTGCAGGCATGACTAAGAAGGGCGTTGCTGCCCATCGCAGAGCTAACCCAGGATCCAAGCTGAAGACAGCTGTAACGGGTAAAGTAAAGAAGGGATCTAAATCGGCTAAACGCCGCAAGTCGTATTGCGCTCGCTCGTTGGGACAGCTAAAAAGAAGCAGCGCTAAAACCCGTAACAACCCTAACTCACGTATTCGTCAAGCACGAAGACGTTGGAAATGCTAAGTCATGCCTTACAAGACATCTAAAAAATCCAAGAAGCGCATTATGCGCCAAGGTGGTACTTCTCTAGTTAAACTTAAAAGCCCCCGTGAACTAGCTCAAAATCGTTCACAGGGATCTGCAGGCAAGAACAAAGATGGTTCAGTCAAGCGTTCAGCCGCAAACAAACGCAGGGCACCTAAAGTCCGAATGAATGCGCCCAAGCCACTGACTCCTAAACCTGCACCTAAGAACACACCTAAAAAGGCTACTCTAAAACCAGTAAAGCCTAAGACTACGGATGCAGGAACGTACAAAGGCGCTAAGAAGAATGACGCCGACCTGGACAAGCTTATTGCGCGGCGTAAGAACTTGACTAAAGGCACTCCTGAATACAATCGGGTTCAGAACAGAATTAACTCCGCATACGGTAAAGGGCCACAACGAGACGCCTCTATTAAGAAGGCAACGGCGAAGAAAGCAGGTCCGGTATCCTCTGGTGCCAAAGCCACTCTTCAGGTTAGAAAACCAGTTGCTAAGGCTCTTACTCCTGCTGAAAAGCGTAAGAAAGCTACTGCTGCTAAGAAGGCTACTCGGAGCAACAAGAAGGCTGTCAATAAGTCTAAGCGTGGTCTGTCTAAGTCTATGCGTCAGATCAAGGCTGTAGGTCGGAAGGCAGCTCGGTCACGGAAGCAGATTATTCGTAAAGCCCGGAGGTAATGAACGAAGAAAACGACATCAGCTTTTTGAATCCTGAAAGAGTCAAGAAGACTCAGGACAAGCAAGAAAGCGGAGAGTTGAGCTGCAACATAGACAGTCCTGAAGACTGTGAAAGTTGCAGTGGATGAGTAAAAAGTTTAACGGCCATCGTTGCGAACGGCGCAACATGTCTGAGTCAATCCTAGGTGTAAGATTCAATTCTCTAGGACAGGGGACCCGCGTGCAGTCTAACAAAACAAATGCGACTGCACGCCCCATGAATTACGTAGAAAACCCCTAAACATATATCTAGTTATGAGCGAAAAAATCATTTACCTGTTCCGTCGTGACAATACCACTAACCTGCCAGATGACATCTATGTCGATGCTAAACGCCGCGTAGGTAGCGTGTTTGACAAGAATGGAAACCTGGTTAAAGGCTTGAGCTTGACAGAGCAGAAAAACATCTTGCCTTCAGTCATGGGCATGAGTCATTCAGATCCCGGTTGGAGCAATGCAGTGCGTAGGTTTTATGCAGAAATGAGCATTGAGGTGCCGCAGAAAGGAGTAGAGTTTGACATCTCTACATCTGAGGATGGTGAGCCTAACAACCCTATGGACTTTGTCAAGTTCCGGTTTGCATGCAACCACCCACATGTAGCGGAGGAAGAAGACAAGGATATCAACGGTACCCGCTATTACTTCTTTGATCCAGCTCAGGATGAGAAAGAGCGGGTAGCAGAAACACGGCAACGTAAGGATGCATATAAGAATTTGATTCTGATCTGCGAAGATGAAGTCCGCATGGAAACCGTGTTGAAAGCCAACGGGCAGTCTGTAACAGGATTGACCAAGGATCAAAAGGAATTGGCACTAGAAGAAATGATGGAAGCTGATCCAGCTGAATTTATTCGGGTAGCCAACGACAAGAATCTGGAAACCATTGCTCTGATTAAAGAGTGTTTGGATTGCAGTGTTTTGCGTAAAAGCGGCAACACCTACTTGTATGGTGATGAAGTTCTCGGAGAAGACATGGAGCAAGCTGTACGGGCTTTGAAACTCAAACGCAACAGTGGCATGCTTCAGGACATTAAAGCCAAGCTTCAAGCTTTTGAATCATGAGTCTACGACGCCGCACTAAGGGTACTTTTAAGACCGATAAATTTGGTCGCATTGAAGTGGAGTCACCTCAACTGGCTGACTTCCTTTCATCACTCTCCTCAGGTTCATCTGGCGTATTGCTTGAACCACTAGAAGTTACCTTTTCCGGTGGCGTAGGCGGTGCTGACGAAGGGTATGTCTTTGATGAAGGAACCAGTCTAGAAGACGTTCTTCGGGTCATTTGTACTGGGGTGCCTTCTACCGCTTTGAATAACCTTGATCTGTACAATGGAGGTACTACACAAACCTCTGGAAACGCTAATACATTCTTGTTTGAAGTAGGTACTGAGGTTTCTCTAGACAACTTTGATATGACGCTTGTAGGCGTCTCTGAGTTTGAAACAGATATCAATAGTCTTGAGGTTTCCGTTCAGAACAATACGTTCACGTTGGCCGAAAACCTAACCGTTAATGCGAATGCTTCAGAGATTGCAGGCAGCTTTAACGTAGACAATACTGCTGACTACGCTGCTACTGCTAACGTGCTGACTTTGGGCGCTGCTACTAGCGACTATTTCGTATCACCGTCTACATCTGGAGGAGCTGTTTCTATGACAAGCTCATTTACAGGATCAGCTGCTTTGCTTGCTGGTGGTGAAAAGACAACTTCTCTATCCATGCAGCACGTGCTTCCTGCCTTTGTTTTAAATATACTGAATACTTCATTTGACACCGTACTGGCTCTTAATGTCATTCCAACACTTATTCCGTTCAGTATTAATACAGCAATAGCCAGTGGTCTAGCATCTATTGTAAAGCAAGATCTTCAAGCAGGTTCTGACTACAACAACCACCCGTTTACTAACGATGGAGGCTATTTGGAGATGGAAGAGATTCTGCATCTTCTGTGTGTGCCTAAAGCAAATTTTCATTCCGGTACACCTCAAGTAAAAGCTCCTGGGGCTACCGGAGTACCTGCCGTCGTCGTGGGTGGTATCGTAGCGGTTCATGAACTAGACCTAGACCTACAGGCATTAGGCTTGATTCAAGGGTTTACTGGGGTAGCACAGACATATGTGTTGTGTGAATTTGTTAATACGAGTGCCTGGGAAGCAGGTATGGACTTCACCTTAAACTTCGGATAATGCCATTTTTACTCGTTGATACAATTGCAACACCGGAATTTTCCAATCACAATCTGATTGAGTTAAATTCTAATAAGGTCAAGGGAATTGGTTTCTATACCGCCTTGAGTGAGGCCTTTGATCAAAACGCCAAACAGCGTTGTCTAGGGTTTTTAGCGTGTGTAGCTGGGGATGCTCCAGGAGTGTACCAATACACAGGCAGCTCTTTGGATGGTTGGACTGACATTGACAATTGGTCAATGCTCGGAGAGTCTGACTCTGTAGACGGAACTAAAGCTAGCTACACGTTAGATCTAGAGACTACAATGATCCTTGGAGGCAAGTACGCTCCTACCAATACCTCTAATCCCTTTTTCCTAGACTGGGACAGTGTGCCTAGCACATTTGAAGTGCGTTTTAGCGGTGCAGCTGCTTATCCGTATGACATTGAAACTCGTGGTTTACATCCTGACGACCCAGAATTTAGTCAAAGCTGGACACACGGTTCTGGACCATTGTCCGGTTTTGAACCTACAGATGTATTGCCTGGGCAAGTAGGCGTAAGGATGAGAGCCAGCTGGGGTACTGAATTTCAAGACTTAAGCCACGGAGGTACCAACGGGTTTAATGGATTGAGCTCAGATGCTCTAGAGGTAGCTGCATCAGGTACCTGGCCTCTTACAGGAGGTACTACAGCACAGCAAGAGCTAGTGGCTTTCTTGGAAGGGCTGCCTCCAGCGGGCTTGACCGTTAATTGGCTGTATGTGGGAGATTATAGTGAATCTCCTTTATACCTACTCTACGATCGGTTAACAGCAAACAGTGCAACCATTAGCGCTAATTCCACCTACTGGACTCCGTTAAACGAAACGCCTTTGACTTTGCACGTTACTAAGAATGACGGTGGAGCTGTTACACCAAATACAGACATCGGCCAACGTATTACTTATCCCGACACCAAGCGTATTCATAGCGCTACTAACGGGTTTGACACGGTGGCGGACCTGAGTGATATGCGGTTTGTGATTACTGCTGCTCCTGGCTTTGTGACTTTTGCAGAGGACAGTTTTATTGCGGCAGGAGAATATCCTCAAATCGACTTTTCAGCTACTATAAGCGTTGAGCTGTGACCGTTCAAGAGCTCCACTACGCTATTGATCAAGGCTTGCAAAAAGTAGGCAGCTATGCCTATGACAACTTCTTGCCAGATGAAATCGATTTTTGGTTGAACCGTGCTCAAGAACGGTTTATCAAAGACCGAGCTTTTGCGCACTCCGATCAAAAGCAATTGGGTTTTGTAGCCAATCAAAAACGGTTAGACGACTTGCGGGAGATTATGGCTATTGACTATGTCGATCAAGCTGCAGCTACTGTAGGTGTTGAGTTTCAGCAGTTTGATTTGCCGGTAAATTACCTGTACCTGGTCAACTTGCGAGCGCGGATTTACAAAGACCGTTGTAAACCTGCAGCGGTAGGAGGAGCATTAACTACAGTGCCTGTTCGCATCGTAGACAACAGTGAAGTGTACCACTTGCAACAGGATCCTTTTTCTAGAAGTCAAATAGAAACACCCTCTGCTATCCTGTCTCAACAAGATATTAAGGTATTTCAAGACAATGAAAGTTTCATATTAGAAGGGATATCCATGGATTACATTAGGGTTCCTGAGGAAATTGACTTACAATTAAATCAGACTAGCGAGTTAGCCGAGCATACCCATCAAGAGATTGTAGACATTGCAACTAAAAACATTCTAGAAGCAATCCAGTCTCCCCGGTACCAAACTAACGCCAACGAGCTCTCATCATCTGAATAACCCTATACTCTCTATATCATGGCTAAAACCAAACGATCAGTTCTGATCTGCCCCACCAATGTACTCGCAAGTTGTATCGATGTAAAAGCAGCTGCTGCTCCTATTACCCTTGCGGAAATGGGCGTTCCTGCTTCAGACATCACAGCTGGTGCCATCACTTCGTCCCTTGATACTGCATCAAATGAAGTGCAGGATAATTACGCAGCTGCTCAAGCGGGCGTTGTTACTGTAAATTTTGCTACTCTGGCTACTGGTGCTTTTGATGAAGACTATGAAATCCTCATCATTGACGTAACCGACGGTCGTGAAGCTTTCCCACGCCGCACATTTACTGCAGCAACTCCGGCTGCTCTTGCAACTGCCATCAACAATGCAACGTTGGAGGCTGGTGATGGCAAGACTTACACTGCAAGTGAGGTTGGTAATGAAGTAACAATCAATATGCCTGACAACGTCATTGCTCGGATTGCTGCTTCTGACGGTGCTGTGATTGCTACAACGACCGCTCCTGCGCTAAGCAAAGGATACACTTCTGCAGAGGCTAAAGAGTTTTTGTTGAATGCATTGGCTCCTCAATACGGTCGCACAAACCGTATCAAGTTTCCTGTGATTGAGCCCGATGTAGCTGCAGCATTGAATACCGCAGATTCTACAACTACTGCATGGAATTTGCGTGTCTTTACCAAAGTCAGCGAGGTTCGTTTTGACAAGAACACAGGTAGTAGCTACCAAGATGTCGAAACATTTGAAATCCTTGTGCCTAATAGTGTTACGGCTAATTTCCAAGACGTAGCGTAACCGAGTTTAGGTTCATTTAAGGTCTAATTGCTGAAAGGGGTGGAGGTAACTCTGCCCCTTTCTTTTTCTCTATATCATGGCACAGACATACACACGTTGGTCTTTTACTACCGGCATCACAGGTACTTTGTACTCCCCAGCTTTAGACTCATCTTTTGCCAATCCTACCTTTGTGTTTGTTTTTCCAAATGGAGATTACTTTTCACAAACCGGTGCGCAAGCTGACGGCAGTACTTACATCCAACAAGCTGGATTTACACTCTATGTAATCAGCCCTGCAGACATACTTGCTAGTGAGCTTTACTTAGAGGACAATGGTGAGTTCTTCAATGCAGCAGATGAAAGCATTGTTTGGACTAGGACAGCTTTAGAGCAGGGTGTATACCACTACACGGTAACCAACGGGTCCGATGAAGAACTGCAGTATATCATCTTGATGCCTGACGTAGAAGCTGCTATTAGTACTCTGGCTCAAAAACTGTTAGACAGTCAATGCAACTGTCAAATGAACCGGAGCGTAATGGACAACTTTGTTAAAGCCAAAGCATTGCAGCAGTTGATTTATGCCAAAGTAGCTGAGCACGGCACAGCAATGGACAGTGCTTTCCTTACTGAGATCAATACTGATGTAACCGTTTTGCAAGACTTCTTGCAAGGCACTGACGATATGTGCGGATGTTGATGTATCCAGGGGCAGACTCTTACACTGAAGACAAAGTAACGCAAGCTGCAAGAGCAATTGTAAAGTTGGACTTGGCAGAAAAGGCCTTTATGATTGGCCTTTTGGCTGATGTTGAACAGGCCCAGAGCAGCTTGTCGTTGAAGGTTAACGAAATCAATTCAGAGGATATTGAGAATCCGTAAGGCTTTATGTCTTATATTAAAGTGAGCTCTAAGCTCACATGGCACTAACAAATATCATCAAGCGTTATATCGCGGAATGGCCCAATGAGAGTAACCGTAAACTGGCCACTCTCATTCTAGAACAAGAAGATTCAGTAGAAGTAAAGCACCGAACATTGCGGCGCAAAATCTCTGAATACAAATCAACCAGCAATAACCCTCAGCATCGCATGCACCAGCAGGTGTCGCGAACAAACAGCGAGGGTAAGCAAGAGCTGTCATACAAAGGCTCTACTAGCATCAGCACACTAGAAGAAGCAATTGAGTTCTTTGAAGTTGATACTACACTGTGGGAAGTCTCTAGTTGGACTGCCAATAGCTGGGATACTGGTGATTCTACCAACTACCAGGTCAAGCTAAAGCTTGTTCCCCGTCAAGTCCTTCACAACACAACTACAGAGGTTCTCCTGGACAGCTACCGTAAAAGTGTACAGGAGTTCCAACCGCGTGTAGTTAAGGGCAACGGTGTAGGTGTTTTAGTTCTGGCAGACTTTCATATAGGCAGCCACGTCAAGGGCTTGAAGCTGACGGACGATTTTGGGTACGATGTGATCATTGACCGGTTGGATCAAGCGGCGCGGCAAATGAATAGACTTCAATACGAAACCGTCGAGGTCGTAATGCTCGGGGATTTCATTGAAAGCTTTACTGGGTTGAACCACCCGAATACTTGGCAAGAACTCGAGCACGGCGGCTATGGCTCCAACGTCGTGATTCTGGCTTATAAAATTCTGAGGGACTTTATGGACAAGGTCCACAACCTCTCTGCGATCAGCATAGTAAGCGGAAATCATGACCGAACAAGCATCAAGACCGACCTCGACCCGAAAGGCGGTGTCGCGCAGTTGCTGGCTTTTATGCTTGAACAAAGTAATCCGATGTTGACTGTAGAGTGGGATCCGCTCATTCTCACGAAACAAATTGATGGTATTCAATACATTATGTCTCACAACCATCATAGTGTTTCGAAAAACGACATGACTAAAATCTTTTGGGAGCATGGTTCTCAAGGGGTCTACAATATTTTATTAGGAGGTCACTGGCATAGCCGTCGCAGTAAGAAACAATACCGCACAGAAGATTCCATCCACTGGGACCAAGCTAACTATCGCTCATTGTGTGTGGCTCCTTTATTTACAGGCAACTTTTACAGTGAGTCTAGCGGCTGGACAAGTTCTAGTGGCATAACCATCTTAGAAAATAACGGCGCTGGAAAGCCTAACATTTACGACTATACCCTGATCTAATGGCTGCAGGAACGTACAACATTACAGCGGAGCGAAACACTCCCTTGGTAGTTCAGATTGTGTATAAAGACAACAGCGATGTTGAAGCTGATTTGTCTGGCAGCACCATTACGCTGTCCATTAAGCAACACTTATCAGATGCTGCAACTATATACAACCTGGACACAAATGCCAACAGCGATTTAGCTAACGGACGATTTGATATTGACTTGAGTGTTGAAGCTGTAAATGCTTTGACTTTTAATCAAGGGATCTACTACATCGATATTAACGGTAGTGCAGGAAACGACGGACGGGTTCTAGAGGGCAAGATTCAAATTCAAAACAACAGCGCGTACTAATGGCAAGCTTGAGCATAACTGTTGCGTCTCCTGTTGCTCCTAGCGTAGTTGTTACTGAGACTAATAACGTGGTTAACCTTACGGTGCAATCACAATCGGTGTATAACACTGTGGTTGTTAGTCCTGTATCGATGACCAATTACTATGCTGGGGGAGGAGAAGTTTCAGCTGCACTTACAGGTGTTACTCCATTAGCCACAGATCTTGGGACGTTTACAGGTACGCGTCTGGCAGACAACCTAGATATTAAAACAGCTTTGCAAGATGCTGCTGATGGCATCGAAGACAACACTGCGGCTATAGGAACAAATGCTGCAGACATCTCTCAAGCTCAAGTAGATCTGAGCACAGAGACTAGTGCAAGGACTTCAGCAGATACTTCCTTGCAGGCTGATATAAATGCAAACACTGCATCGATTGCCAACCTTCCAGGGCCGCAGCTTGCCGCGTCTTTAGATCCTACAGAGCTTAGCCTCTTTTTTACAGACCCAGGCACTTACTCCTCAGGAACTTCCTTAGAGAGTGTGTTAAGGGATGTGCTTATCCATTATCAAACTCCCAGTATTACAAGCTTTGTAGCCAATGGTATTCCTACAGGATCTATAGAACATGGCGCTACTGATACAGTCACAACTGCAACGTGGTCTACTGTAAATCCATCTAACCTTGATGCAGGCGTTACAGGATCCATTACGTACTATGATCCGGTTGGAACAGATGGAGCATCGTATACCGGAGTGGCATACACTGCAAGTCCGTACACGCTAAATAAAGACGTTACGTTTTTAGTCACTGCAGGAACAGCTGGTGCTGCCAGTACGTCGTTGGCTCAAGCAAATACATACTACTTGAGACTTTCTGGGCTGCAAAACACTCAAGGCACTTCCTTGTCTGCTAGCTCTGACTTCTTTACGGTCAACTACAAAACCTTTGTACTTACCTCTCCTACACAGATAAACGCAAGTTCAGTAAACTCTACTAGCGGCAATCAATTGTTAGCAGACTGTGCTGCAGGTACAAATGGTTCTACTGAAGAACATAACGGACTGCATCCCAACAGCCGGAGACAAACCACTCTTTCATATCCTGACACAGCTAACTATTGGTACTTGTGTATGCCTCAATGTCATTGGGAGTATGCGAACAAGATTACTACTAACCAGGGCTTTGTAGGATTTGATATAACCACTACGGTAGTTGACTGTGGTGCTTTTGTGTACACCAATGCCCAGGGTGCAGATGTCAATATGCAATTACTGCGCGGATCTAGTATTGGTCAAATCGGCTCAGGCAATTACATCAAGGTAGAATACGATTCAGGGTCTCCGTTAAACAGCGCACCTCCGCCCGTTGCAGAACAACCTGCTTCTAGTTCTGATTTACTCCTAGACACCTACACAGGCGCAGCTGCCGCTTACTCAGTGCGCAAGCTGGACAAAGATTACACAGGTAACTGCATGAAGGTGCGGCGTGCTAGCGATGACGCTGAAGCAGACATTGGTTTCGACAGCAATGGCGACTTAGATACGGCAGCCATCGCCACGCATTGCGGTGCATCAGCAGGTTTTGTCTCGCTCTGGTATGATATGAGCGGCAACGCTAACAACGCCACGCAAAGCACGTCAGGCAGTCAGGCGCA
>Ga0075469_10001310_pt1 | contig 11271 bp, 9 predicted proteins | sample DEB08_DNA_13_FD_77577 | JGI IMG/M metagenome (GOLD analysis project Ga0075469, IMG submission 77577) | Aqueous microbial communities from the Delaware River and Bay under freshwater to marine salinity gradient to study organic matter... | ecosystem: Environmental > Aquatic > Marine > Coastal ...
CGCCCCCACCATAAGAGCCGCCGCCGCCGCCGCCGCCAGCATTGTCGCTGCGGCCATCAAGCATTGTCAGGGTGCCGTCGAAACCGTTCAGCACGACTTCGGTTGAATAACGATCCGCGCCAGATTGGTCCTGCCATTTGCGGGTCTGCAATTTGCCTTCGATGTAGACCTTGGAGCCTTTTTTCAAATACTGCTCTGCAATGCGCACGAGGCCTTCTTGGAAGATCGCGACAGTATGCCATTCAGTCTTTTCACGGCGTTCGCCAGTGTTCTTGTCTTTCCACGTCTCTGATGTGGCGATCCGCAAGTTGCAGACTTTGCCGCCATTCTGGAAGCTGCGTACTTCTGGGTCTGCACCCAGATTACCGATAAGAATAACTTTGTTTACTGATCCGGCCATTTGTTGGACCTCCCACGATTCTGATTTGTGCTTTTGTGACAGACACGGGGTGAAGCAACAAGGTTAAGGGACAATGAAAGCGGACAGGATTGGCTGTTGGTCCGAAAGACGCTAAGACTGCACAATGTGAACTTACGAAAAGGCCTGCCAAGTGCTTAAACCGTTCATCATCTGTGCATCCTTGACCGTCGCAAGCGTGATGCCTGCGGCGGCACAAGAGCAGGTATCGACGATGTCGCGGTCGGGATTGTTGCAAAGTCAGACTTCGGTTTTAGATGGGCGGGCAGCACAGCAGTATGAAAATTCGGTTCGTTTGCTGCCACCGCGGACGGATGGCTTTACAATTACCCCGTCTTATCAGGGCGACTATAATGGGCCCTATTTACGCTTGGCGCGCTCGGCTGCCACGAAACACGGGGTGCCAGTGGGCCTATTTTTGCGGTTGATCGAGCAAGAAAGTGGTTGGAACGCAGCGGCAGTTTCATCCAAAGGCGCGCTGGGACTGGCGCAGTTAATGCCAAACACCGCCAGTGATTTAGGCGTTGACCCGGACGATCCTTTTCAGAACCTAGACGGCGGCGCGCGGTATTTGCGTGCGCAATTCGAGGCGTTCGGAACATGGCCGCTTGCGCTGGCTGCATATAATGCAGGACCCGGTGCTGTGGCGCGGCATAGCGGTATCCCGCCGTTTGCCGAAACCCAGAACTATGTTTTGGTGATCTGGGGCGAGTGACGATCTTGTTGCCAAGATCGCCAGCCTCCGGCGGGAGTTTTCAGAGCAGGATGATCGTTACTCTGCCGCGATTTGAATAACGGGTTCCATCTCTGCCAGATCGGCATCGCTTAGGTGGCACTTGATTTGGTGACCATCAGCGACAAACCGGACGGGCGGTACTTCTTTGTCACAAAGACCGTCAGCTACCTTTGATTTCCAACCGCACCGCGTTTGGAACGGGCAACCGCTGGGCGGGTTCATTGCTGATGGGATGTCGCCTTCAAGCACGATGTGCTTTTTCTTAACCTTGGTGTCGGCGATTGGCACGGCTGAAAGCAGCGCCTCTGTGTAGGGATGGTAGGGCGGCGAGAACACCTGATCGGTGCTGCCCAATTCGACCACATGACCCAAATACATCACCATAACGCGGTCAGACAGATAGCGCACGATGGACAGGTCATGGCTGATGAACAGCAGCGTTGTTTTATGTTCGCGCTGGATTTCCATCAGCAAGTCTGTGACTGCAGCTTGAACCGATACGTCCAACGCTGAAACAGGTTCGTCGGCCACAACGATGCGCGCGTCACCCGCAAATGCGCGTGCAATACCAACACGTTGCTTTTGACCACCCGACAGCTGGCGCGGCATGCGGTCGGCAAATTCACGTGGCAGTTTGACCAGATCAAGCAAGTTGAGCATCCGCTCGCGACGTTCGGTATCGTTGGTCCCGATGCCAAAAATCTCGAGCGCACGGATGATTTGGCGACCGACTGTCATAGAGGGGTTCAGGGTGTCGAACGGGTTCTGGAACACCATCTGGATGTCGGCGATCGTCTTTGTGTCGCGCTGTTCAATGGGTGTGTTGCCGATCGATTTGTTATCGAGCAGAATTTCCCCTTCGGTCGCCGTTTCTAGGCCCATCAGGACCTTTGCAAAGGTGGATTTGCCGCAACCGGATTCGCCAACAATCGCCAGTGTTTCGCTTTCACGCGCTTCGAAACTCAGCGTTTCATTGGCTTTGACGACTTTCTTGTCGCCACCGCCAAAGAGCGCATTCGCGGCCACTTCGTAGTATTTTTTGAGGTTGTCCATTTTCAGAACAACCTGTCCGGGTTCCGGTTTTTCTTTCTGTTCACCAAGCTGCATGGGTGCTTGCCAGTCGATCTCTTTGAACTTTACGCAGCGGGACTGGTGGCGGTCATTGCCCGGCACCGGTTCCATCGGGATAAAGCCTGCGTCGCAGCGGCCCGGTTCAAAGTAATCGCACCGTGGACCAAAGTTACAGCCTTGTGGACGTTCATGCGGCAAGGGGAAGTTGCCCGGAATTGCCACCAACGGGCGAGCGTTCTTGTCTGCGCCGGGCAGGGGGATCGAGCGGAACAGCGCCTGTGTATAGGGGTGCTGCATTTCGTCGAAAACGTCTTCGATGCTGCCACGCTCGACCGCTTCGCCAGAGTACATGACGCAGATACGGTCGCAGGTCTCAAGGACTAGCCCTAAGTTATGGCTGATGAATAGCATCGAGGTGCCGTACTTTTTGCCAAGGTCTTTGACCAGTTCGACAACGGCGGCCTCGACGGTCACGTCAAGCGCGGTTGTCGGTTCGTCGAGGATCAAAAGCGACGGCTTCGACATCAGCGCCATCGCGATCACGATACGCTGCTGCTGGCCACCAGAGAGCTGGTGTGGATAGCTGTTCAGCATCCGCTTTGGATCGGGCAGTTTCACGTCTGTGACAACTTCGAGCGCGCGTGCGTAGGCCTCTTTTTCGCCCACACCTTCGTGGATCATCGGCACTTCCATCAGCTGCTTGCCGATTTTCATGGCAGGGTTAAGTGACGCCATAGGCTCTTGATAGATCATCGCAATTTCGGAGCCACGGACCTTGCGAAGTTCCTCGGGCGACATTTCGCACAGGTCGCGGCCTTTAAACTTGATCGAGCCGCCGACGATGCGACCGTTTACGCCAAGGTCTTGCATGATACCCAGCGCCACGGTGGATTTGCCGCAACCGGATTCGCCGACAAGGCCTAGCGCCTCTCCGGGCATCACGGTCGCAGAGAAATCCATCACGGCCGGAATTTCGCGCAGACGGGTGAAGAAAGAGATTGAGAGTTTGTCGATCTCTAGGATGGGTTGTTCAGTCATTCTTTGATCCCTTTTAGGGGCCGGCAAGCCGGCGTCACGAAAGGCCTCGCCCAAAGGGCGAAGCCCGTGATGTTTAGTCTTTAAGGCTTTCTTCGCGCAGACCATCAGCCAGCAGGTTCAGGCCAAGCACAAGGCTGAGCAGTGCGACTGCAGGTGGCAGGGCAGGGTGTGCATAGATCAGCAACAATTTGCGGCCTTCGTTGATCGTTGACCCCCAGTCCGGGCTTTCGGAAGAAAGACCCAAGCCAAAGAAACCCAAGGTGCCCAGGAGGATGGTTGTGTAACCAATGCGCAGGCAAAAATCGACGATCAGTGGACCACGCGCGTTGGGCAAGATTTCCCAAAGCATGATGTACCAAGCACCTTCGCCACGGGTTTGAGCGGCAGCGACATAATCGCGGGTGCGCAAATCAAGGGTCAGGCCACGGACGATACGAAACACGGTCGGTGCGTTTACAAAGACAACGGACACAAAGACCACAAGGATCGAGATATCAAACAGGTCCATCCATTCAGGCAGGAAGTTAATGACCGTGCCTTTTTGGTTGATGACCGAAAGATAAAGCCACCCCAAGACGATCAAGACGGGGGCCAAGATCATGTTGCGCTTGGCCGGTTGGGTGTAGAAACGCGAGTTCAGCAAAACACCGAAAAAGATCAGCGGGAATATGAACAAGAACGCCGCCATATAAGACGGGATGCCTGTTTCGACGATTTCCGGCGTGACCAGCAAGTAAAACAGCAAGATGACCGGGAACGCGAGGATCAAGTTCGCCACAAACGACAGGAACGTATCCAGCTTACCGCCATAGAAACCTGCAGGCAGGCCCAGCGTGATCCCGACCATAAAGGCAAAGATCGTGGCCAACGGTGCAATCGCAATCACAAAGACCGATCCCGTCACGACGCGGCTAAAGATGTCGCGGGCAAGGTTGTCGCCACCCAGAAGATAGTGCGCGATCGCCCCATCGGTGCCTTCTGGCACAGGAACACCGGGTGTCTTGTTCTTTAGTCCCGAAACCTGGCTGAGGTAGTCATGCGTGATAATCATGTCGAACAGGCCGACGAACAGCGCTGTGAACACCCAAAACATGACCAAGCCAAAGCCGATCATGCCAACGGTGCTGTCAAACAGTTTGCCATAAAGGCCCAGCTTGCGCTTGTAGATGATTGAAACCGCATAAAGTGCGACCAGTGCAATCCAGACCGGCAAGAACCGTTTGGACATTTCACCTAGAATGCCAGCGCTGCCATATGGCATCACCAATGGCACCAATATGTAGGCGACAACGACGGCAATCAGTCCCAGGAACAAATACTTGACCGCTGTTTCAGACATGCCCAAGGCGCCGCCGCGTGATTGCAGCGTGCCATCGGCATTGGATTGAAGGGTCATCGGCGCTGCGAACAGTCCCAGAACCAGTTGTGCGACAAGAGCTATGGCAAATAGCGCCACTACGAGTGTCAGTGCGGGGTTGAGGATGGTGCCAAGGCTACCGGTCCATGATAAAGCTTCCATGTCCTGATCCTCCCTTTAAGAAATACGAATGCGTGGGTTCAAGAAGACATAGCCGATGTCGGAAATCAGCTGTGTGATCAAAACCACGAAGACGGATACGATTGAGACACCAAGCAGCAGTTCGATGTCGTTATTACCGGCGGCTTGCACCAGCACCCAGCCAAAGCCTTTGTAGTTGAACAAAGTCTCGACGATGACGACGCCGTTCAGCAGCCACGGAAATTGCAGCATGATCACCGTAAACGGTGCGATCAATGCGTTGCGCAAAGCGTGTCTGAGGACAATCTTGGGAAAGCTGACGCCTTTCAGGCGGGCGGTGCGGATATACTGGGCAGTCATGACTTCGGTCATTGATGCCCGCGTCATCCGCGCGATATAGCCCATGCCGTAAAGCGCGATGGTCATCACTGGTAAGAAGAAGTTTTCAAAAGTGGCATCCTCCATCGCGGAAGTCGCCGTACCTTTGAACCATTGCATCCCGAATGTCGCGGTCGCAAAGACCGAGATAAAGACAACACCTGATACATATTCCGGTGTGGCCGTCGAAATAATGGATACCGTTGAAAGACTGCGGTCCGTGCGGGACCCTTCGCGCATGCCCGCAAGCACACCCAAGATCAACGCGCCGGGGATCATGACCATCATGACCCAGAACATCAGTTTCCCTGTCAGCCCCAATCTTGTGGCAACAATGGTGGAAACATCGTCTTTGAAGACAGTGGAAAAGCCCCAGTCACCTTGCAAGATACCGCAAAACGTTGATGCGTCCGCGACTTCGACACCCGGACCTGCGCAGCGTGCGCGCACTTCGCCGTCGGCGCCTTCGATGACATAACCGGGCATAACACCCAGCCATTGGCCGTATTTAACCGGCAAGGCTTGTGAATACCCGCGATTTTCCAGCCAGCTGACCACAGCTTCGTCCGACATGCGGGCGTTGCCTTGGGTCTTGGCAAGTTTCTCGAGGTTTGGTGCAAGATTTGTGAGCCAGAACACGATAAATGTCAGGCATAAAGCCGTGAGGATCATAACCCCAAGGCGGCGTAAAATAAACAGTCCCATAAAGGCCCCTGTCGGTGAGCTATGTCAGAACGTTGCCTGACTATTCGTCTTTTTACTGCGGCCTACGGTTTTCCAAAGATCCGCATTCGGTAGCAGAAAAAGGCCGCCCCATCACTGAGGCGGCCCTTCTTTTGTTAAGCCGCGAAGGCGACTTTATACATCTGCGGGAGGTATGCGATGTGCATGTCCCAGCCCACAATGCCAGGTTTGGCGTGGCGGTAAAGTGAACGCCAGTATGGCTGGATCGTGACACCTTCGTCGGACATGATCGCTTGCAGCTTGGCCATTACAACGCGGCGTGCATCTGCATCCGCGATAGCGTTGGCTTCGGCCAGAAGAGCGTCGAACTCTGCGTTTGCAAAGCCGGATTCGTTCCAAGCTTCACCGGAACGGTAAGCAAGGCCCAAAATCTGCGTATCAAGTGGACGGTGGTTCCAGTTCGTGGATGAGAACGGGTACTTTGTCCAATCGTTCCAGAAGGTCGAACCCGGGATGATTGTCCGCTTGATGTTGAAGCCAGCGTCACGCAACTGGGCGGCAACCGCGTCAGTTGTGTTCTTGCGCCAGTCATCGTCAATCGACACGATTTCCATCTCGAAGTCCTGCATGCCAGCTTCGGTCAGCAATGCAAGCGCGCCCGCTGGATCGAATGGCAATCCAGGAACATCTGCCCATGCAGGGTGCATTGGACCGACATGCTGGTTGCGCGCCACTTGACCCAAGTTGGAGTAACCCAGCTCAAGACAAACCGCGTTATCAACAGCCATTGCAATCGCCTGACGTACACGCTTGTCAGCATAAGGCTTCATGCCATCAACTTCGGCCAATTGGTTTGGACGAATTGCGATCGTCGCCGCAGATGCGATCTCTGAACGCTCCCAGCCGATGCCTTCAACAACTTCAACAAAGTCGCCGACAGTCTCATAGAACATGTCAACTTCGTCAGATGCAGCTGCAGCCACCCATGCGGATGGGTCTGTGCCATAATCCACATATTCGATCCGGTCGAGGAATGCGCCTTTGCCTTCGGCATAGCCCCACCAATCGAAACCTTCGTTACGCACGAGGATAGCTTTGACACCAACTTCGAGGCTCTCTGGCAAGTAAGGACCAGTGCCGACTGGGTTACCAGTCATGTTTTCTGCGTCGAAATCAGCAGGAACAATCGCGGCAGGATAGTCAGCCATGCCCGCAATCAACGAGATGTCCGAACCTGGCAGGTTCAATTGTACAGTGTGGCTATCGACAACTTCAATGCCGCCATCAACGGCTAAACCTGTGGCTTCGTCGATCAGGATCGCGAAACGGCCAGCCATGGAATTGCCTTCCATGTTCTTGTCACACCAGCCTTCAATGTTGCGCGCAACGTCGTCAGCAGTGAAATCAGACCCGTCGTTCCACTTAACGCCCTTGCGGACATTCAGAACATAGGTCGTCGCGTCATCGTTCACAGTCCAGCTTTCAAGCAGCATAGGCGCAAACGAACCGTCGTTGTTATATTCTACGAGATACTCGAGCCAACCATGCGAGAAGAACGCGATCTGCGTCCAGTCGTATGTGCGTGGATCTTTCAGCGCGCGAACTTCCATTTGCATGCGGATAGTGCCGCCTTGCTTGGCGTGTCCACCAGCGTGTGCAGGTGCTACAGCACCGATCAGCGCGTAGGCTGCGGTCGCGGTCACACCCAATGCGGTCGTACGTGCCATGAATTCACGGCGGCTGAGTTGGCCCGCCATTTCTTCTTTGGCGTACATCAGCGCTGCGGGGTGGATCGTGTCGTTTGAATGCGTCATTCATTTCTCCCTATGAGACGTTCGTTTTATTGCGGATTATAGTTGCGCTGCATTCTTCCAATGCTTTCTTGATAGCGCTACCCGTCCAGCCGCCATACGGCACAATTTTTGGGCGCGCGTCAACAGGTGCATTAGCAATTTATATCACGTTTACGACACGTTGGATGTCGGAAACCGACATTTTTGATGAAATATCCAAAGCGCTTTGATGCTGCAATGCAGCATGCCCGCTGTGCTATGCGCGAAATCTAGTGTGGGATTTGCCGCGAAATTCAGACGGTGTTTGACCTGATTTTTCTTGAAAGCTGCGGGTGAAATATGCGGGCGACTGGAACCCCAAGGCCTGCGCAATGCCCTGAATGGGGGTCGCGGTTTCTTTGAGAAGCACGCAGGCCTCGTAGTGGATTCGGTCATTCAGCAGCCCCAAAGCAGACCGACCACAGGTCTTGCGGCAACAGCGCGTCAGATGTGTCGGGGTCACGCCAAGTGCGGCAGAAAACTCTGCCACGCCGCGATCAGAATGGAAGTCATGCGCAATCATCGCCGTATAGCGCGCCACCAGCTTGGCTGCAGCGGAAGCGCGGCGCACATCAATCGTCGCTGGATCGCGCGCCTTAAGCTGGCGTTCAACAAAGATCGTCAGCAGCCCGAAATAGCATGACGCCGCACGCGGGTCGCGACCCGGCTGCAGTTCACGCTCGATCGCTTCGATAAAGGTGACCAGTTCTTTTTGTGGGTCAACATCCAGCAAGCGCAGGTGAAAGGAGGTTTCTGGCCAGCCTGTTGCATCGGGGATGGTCAGGCTTTGGGCAAAGACCGTTTGGCCGACTTCCATGCCGTACATCGTGTGCGGGGGGATATAAATCAGGTTATTGGGACCGTACCCGTTGGTCAGTCCCGCGATAGTAATGCGTCCTTGTCCCTTGCCGATCCGGATCAAGCGCGCCGTTGCGTGACTGCGCATGGCCTCGGTGCGCCAGCGCGCTGCGTTTCCGCCATGCGTAATGGTCGCCAGCGCGAGCGCGGGCAGGGGTGTGTTCATTATGTTCATCAACGTGCCTCGATGTCTTTTTTCACCGATTCTGCGCAGAAAGCCGTTTGGAATCAATCCGCTGCCTAATCTGTCAGACGCAGTGTTGCAGATAAGTCGGGGCTATCGGCGGGAACTTGCTGCCAATCGCTGTGCCGTGCACGAAACCAGGTGCGTTGGCGTTTGGCATATTGCCGCGATGCGATGATTGCGGCCTCGCGGGCGGCGTTAAGGGTCATATGACCCTGCAGGTGCGCGATCAGTTCCGGTGCGCCGATTGCCTTGGAGGACAGATTGTCTGGGTTCCAGTGCGGCAGCATCGCGCGGGCCTCGTCCAACGCGCCTTGCTGCAACATCAGGTCAAAGCGCTGCGCAATACGCGCGTTCAGCCAATCTTTCGGGGCTTCCATTGTGATGCAAACAGCGGTCAGGGCGGGCAAGAGTGGCGGTGGCGTAGCATTTTGCCAGCTTGCCAGCGTTTGGCCCGTCGCGCGCTGCACTTCCCATGCACGCTGGACGCGCACGCGGTTTTGGATATCGATCCGCACTGTGGTGTCGGGGTCAAGGTCGCTTAATAGATCAGCAAGACTGATTTCGTTCGCCATCGCGCGGACTGGTGCGGGAGTGGGTGGAATATCGGCTAGTCCACGTGTCAGTGCGCTAAAGTTAAGACCCGTCCCACCCACGATGATCGGGCGCTTTTTGCCCGACAGATATGGTGTGACGTCGCGTAGCCAGTGCCCGACAGAGTAGGGCGCGTTGAACTGGATATGGCCGTAAAGTGCATGCTCTGCGACGGCAAGGTCCACATCATCAGGCCGTGCTGTTAGTATGCGCCAGCCATCGAACACCTGAAGTGCGTCTGCGTTTACGATCACGCCGCCTTGGTGTTGTGCGATATGCAGGGCCAGCGCAGATTTCCCTGACGCTGTCGGGCCTGCGATCAAAACAGGCATATCAGGTGTGATTGTGATCGCAGACATGAGGGACCAGACAGTTGTTAGACGCGATCAGCTTTACCTGACATGCGCCCATCAGTGAAGCGGTCAGCTTATCTGGTCTGATCTGGCCGAACGCCCATTGAACCTGACCCGTTTTTGCGACATTTTGTGCGCCAAGCAATGGCACAAAGGGGACCACCATGAGCGCGACCGGAAAAACGGCATATAAACGGGTGATGCTTAAGATTTCAGGCGAGGCGTTGATGGGCGACACGACCTTTGGTCTGCATCCGCCGACCGTGCAACGTATCGCGCGCGAAGTGAAATCGGTCCACGATATGGGTGTCGAAATCTGCATGGTCATCGGTGGAGGCAATATCTTTCGCGGCTTGCAAGGGTCCGCACAGGGGATGGAGCGTACGACTGCTGACTACATGGGCATGCTGGCGACAGTCATGAACGCATTGGCGATGCAATCTGCGCTGGAAGAATTGAATATCCATACCCGCGTGATTTCCGCAATTACCATGAATGAAGTCGCCGAACCCTATATTCGCCGCCGTGCTGTCCGTCACCTTGAGAAAAAGCGCGTTTGTATTTTCGCAGCAGGCACGGGCAACCCTTACTTTACAACCGATACGGCCGCGACGCTGCGCGCCAATGAAATGGCCTGCGAGGCGATTTTCAAAGGCACCAAGGTTGATGGCGTTTATGACAAGGACCCTGCAAAACATGCGGACGCGGTCCGCTACGATCAGGTTAGCTATGACGAGGTTTTGCAAAAGCATCTTGGCGTGATGGATGCCAGTGCGATTGCATTGGCCCGCGACAATGATCTGCCGATCATTGTGTTTTCGCTAGATCACGAGGGCGGATTTCGCGGCATTTTAGCGGGCGAGGGCACGTATACGGTCGTGAAAGATTAAGCTGAAGGTATGAGGGGCGCTGCCCCTCAAACTCCCCGAGGTATTTGAGAACAGAAGAAGGCGGTCGGGGTGCTGGCTATACAAGTGCATCCCTTTGGCCTAAAACAAAGAAAATGACGTGCCGTAAGGCCGAGATGAGGAAGACCGAAGAACAATGGCTGACGATTTTGAACTTGATACCGATGATCTGACCCGCCGCATGGAGGGTGCGATTGCAAACTTGCGCGTCGAACTTGCTTCATTGCGCACCGGCCGCGCCTCTGGTTCGATGTTGGAGCCGGTGATGGTGGACGCCTATGGCTCTATGACGCCGATCAACCAAGTGGGCACTGTAAACGTACCCGAGCCGCGCATGGTGACGATCAATGTTTGGGACAAAGGGCTTGTCGGCAAAGTCGAAAAAGCGATACGTGAAAGTGGCTTGGGGATCAATCCTCAGCTTAATGGCACGATCATTATGCTGCCGATCCCGGAGCTGAACGAAGAACGTCGCCGGGAATTGACCAAGGTCGCCGGGAACTACGGCGAGAGTGCCCGTGTTTCGATCCGCAACCTGCGCCGCGACGGGATGGACCAGATTAAGAAAGCCAAAGCTGACGGCTTGGGTGAGGATGACCAGAAGTTCTGGGAAGCCGCCGTGCAAGAAGTGACTGACGCACATATCAAACTTGTCGACGAAACCGTCGAGACGAAACAAGCCGAGATCATGCAGGTCTGATCCACTCAACCCGAGCAGA
>Ga0075469_10001311_pt1 | contig 11270 bp, 13 predicted proteins | sample DEB08_DNA_13_FD_77577 | JGI IMG/M metagenome (GOLD analysis project Ga0075469, IMG submission 77577) | Aqueous microbial communities from the Delaware River and Bay under freshwater to marine salinity gradient to study organic matter... | ecosystem: Environmental > Aquatic > Marine > Coastal ...
CGCACGTCTGGTGAAATCCGGCCTTCAAAGTTGCGGTTACCGGACAAGACAGATGTCGCGACCAGATCACCTTCGGCGATGGCGTCTGACAGCTCTTTCTGGATTGGGCCAGAGTTACCGATGCAAGTCGTACAGCCATAGCCAACAAGGTTAAAGCCAATCTTATCAAGGTCTTCTTGCAGGCCTGCGGCCTCTAGGTATTCAGAAACAACCTGTGAACCGGGGGCCAAAGATGTTTTCACCCAAGGTTTGCGGTTCAACCCAAGTGCGGCCGCTTTGCGTGCCACAAGGCCCGCGCCGATCATCACGTAAGGGTTGGATGTGTTGGTGCAGGACGTGATCGACGCGATAACAACCTTGCCCGAGGACAGCGTGTAATCTTCGCCAGCGACGACGACTTCTTTGTTCATTGGACGCTTGAATGTTTCTTCCATTTCGCGCGTGAATGCGGTCTTGGCGTCGGTCAATGCAACGTAGTCTTGCGGACGCTTGGGGCCTGAAATCGCAGGAACGATTGTCCCCATATCAAGGTGCAGGGTGTTGGTGTAGACTGGTGCATAGTCAGCGCCGCGCCAGAAACCGTTTTCCTTGGCGTAAGCTTCGACCAGCGCGATGCGGTCTTCGTCACGACCTGTGTTACGCAAGTAGCGCAGCGTTTCGTTGTCGATCGGGAAAAAGCCACATGTCGCGCCATATTCCGGTGCCATGTTTGCGATTGTCGCACGGTCGGCCAGGGGCAGAACGTCCAAACCTGCGCCGTAGAATTCAACGAATTTGCCGACAACACCAAGGTTGCGCAACATTTCGACGACTTTCAGCACGAGATCGGTACCAGTTGTGCCTTCGACCATCTGTCCTGTCAGCTCAAACCCGACGACTTCGGGGATCAGCATCGACACAGGCTGGCCGAGCATTGCAGCTTCGGCTTCAATACCGCCAACACCCCAACCAAGAACGGCCAAACCGTTAACCATTGTGGTGTGGCTGTCTGTACCGACGAGTGTGTCAGGATAGGCTACTTCATCGCCGTTCTGGTCTTTGTCGGTCCAAACGGTTTGCGAAAGATACTCGAGGTTTACCTGGTGGCAGATACCAGTGCCCGGTGGCACAACGCGGAAGTTATTGAACGCGCCTTGGCCCCATTTCAGGAACTGGTAGCGTTCCATGTTCCGCTCGTATTCGCGGTCAACGTTCATCTGGAACGCACGCGGGTTGCCAAATTCGTCGATCATCACAGAGTGGTCGATGACCAGATCAACAGGGTTTAGCGGGTTAATCTGCTGGGCGTCGCCACCAAGGGCCACGATCCCGTCGCGCATCGCGGCCAGATCGACCACGGCTGGAACGCCGGTGAAATCTTGCATCAATACGCGGGCAGGGCGGTAAGCGATTTCGCGGGGGTTCTTGCCGCCGTTGTCGGCCCAAGCCGAGAACGCTTTGATATCGTCTACGGAAACTGAGAAACCACCGTCTTCGAAGCGCAGAAGATTCTCAAGAACTACTTTCAATGCGGCAGGAAGCTTGGAAAAATCGCCCAAACCGGCCGCTTGGGCCGCGGGAATAGAATAGTAAGCGACCGATTGGTCACCAACTGTGAGGGTTTTGCGGGTCTTTGCGGTGTCTTTGCCGACTGTAATTGTCATGGCGATCCCTTTCGTGGCTGATGCAAGAGCAAGGCTATTACCTGCGCTTTTGCCCCATACACAAAGGGCGATCAAGGGGGGTGCGGCATTTTTAGTATACCATTGCACACAATTCGACGTATTTCTGTGCGGAAGTCTGAAACATTCCTCGCGATACACTCGCAATTGCTTGATTGGTCATTTCAGGCAAAGCTAACTAAACCGGACAGGTAATAAAAACTCGGGGCCCTCAATGCGCTATCTTATCGCCGTACTTTCCTTTCTGGGCTTCCTTCAAGCAACAACATTGATGGCGCAAAATGGACCGGTCGTGGTCGAGCTATTCACATCGCAAGGGTGTTCATCTTGTCCGCCCGCAGATGCGATGCTGCATGATTTAGCCAAACGGGATGACGTGATCGCCTTGGCACTGCATGTCGATTACTGGGATTATATCGGCTGGAAAGACGTCTTTGGACGTCCCGAGAATACACGCCGCCAACATGGATATGCGCAAGCGGCACGCGCGACGACAGTCTACACCCCGCAAATGGTGATTGGCGGCGTGGATCATGTCGTCGGTTCGCGTCCCATGCAAGTTATGGACGCTGTTCAAGCGCAAGCGCGCCGCGGCAATCCGGTGAATGTGACACTGACGCGCAGCGGTGACGCGATCCAAATCAATGCGACGGCTATATCGCGTGGGGATTATATTGTGCAGCTGGTGCGGTTTACACCCGAAGAGACAGTAGCGATCCGGCGGGGCGAAAATGCAGGACGCACGTTTAGCTATGCGAATATCGTCAAGTCCTGGGATGTGATAGGTCGGTGGGACGGGCTGACAGCATTGACGCTTAATGCGGCCGCTGTGGGTTCTGACGGCGTTGTTGTGATTGTCCAGCAGAATGGGCATGGCCCAATCGCTGGCGCTGCAAAACTGCGCTAGCCCATTATTTCCAGCGACGATGCACCCAGAACCATTGGGAAGGATTGCGTGCGATCTGTGCCTCAAGCCGCGCGTTCATCTTGATCATCATGTCGCGTGGATCTGAGTGGGCGATTGGTGCCTCGACCTCGACTTGAAAGCTGAGGCCGTCAGGTTGACGAATGGCAAAGTAGGGGATGACAAGTGCGTTGAGCCGGAGAGCAATTTTCGCAGGCGACAGTGACGTGCGTGCAGGGTGGCCCAGAAAGGGAATGGTTTCTTCGCGGGATGCCACATCGAAAAAGATCGTACCCATGCCGCCATCTCGCAGATGTCGCACAAAACCAATCGTGCCGTTTTTGCCTTTGGCAAAGACCGGTCCACCCCAAGCCGACATGGTTTCAACGTAGTGGTTGTTGAAAAATTGATTATTCATTGGGCGGTAAAAGCCACCAACATCATAGCCCATATTGGTCAACAGATGACGGGCCGCTTCGTGATTGCCAAAATGTCCGGTGACAAAAATGACGGGGCGGTTCTCGGCTGCAGCTTTGACAAGGTGGTCTAGGCCAGCGCCGGTTGGTTCTGACTTGGCCATGCGCGCGCCAAGTTCCCGCCAGCTGTAATTCTCAATCAAGGTACGGCCAAAATTATCGCAGCATGCTGCAGCGATCTGGCGTCGCTTGGGCGCGGGCATTTCAGGATAAATCATCGCGAGATTATTCTCGGCGCGCCGTTTGTAGCCTGCGACTGGTCCCAGGACAGATCGCATCACACGTCCCATCAATGGGACGCGCGTCTGGTACGGCAGCAGTTTCAAGCCCCCGATCAGCCCGCGAAAGACCGCATTTGTCAGCCTGTCTGTGATCGTTCCACGGGGTTTCGTCATCAGGCTGATGGCAGCTTTGCTAGACCGGTGCCGATCATGCTGTCGCGGGTTACTAATGCGCCTAGCGCGTCCGCGGTCCAGTCATCGGTGCCCGCAGGTCTGTGCGGAATGACGATATAGCGCATGTCAGCCGTGCTGTCGTGCACGCGCACGGTGGTATTTTCGGGCAAAGTCACACCGAACTCTGCCAAGATTTTGCGTGGCTCTTTCACCGTACGTGACCGGTAAGCCCGTGATTTGTACCAATCGGGTGGTAACCCAAGCAGATTGCGCGGGTAGCATGAGCAAAGTGTACAGACGACGATGTTGTGGACGTCAGCTGTGTTTTCAAGCGCAATCAATCGCATCGGTCCGATGTCAAAACCCATCTCGCGGGTGGCCGTGCTTGCGTCTTCAAGCAGCGCGGTTCGAAACGCTGGGTCGGTCCAGGCCCGCGCAACTACGGCGGCCCCGTTTGCAGGGGTGCGCGCATCCATTGCGTCGATTTGGGCGTTGATGTCTTGGGCGGTTGTCACGCCTTTTTCGATCAGCAACTCGCGCACTGCGATTTCCATCTGCTGCCAATAGGTCAGCGGGTGGTCATCATCAGGGCGGTAAGGATGGCCCGATGGTGAAAGGTGGTCGTGGTGATCATGGGGCATGTGGTGCGTCCGCCGGTTCAAGCCAATGGCTGTAGATTTCCGCGTCAATGGTGTCTTGATGTCCGTCTGCGGCATTGCCCCAAACTTCGGCCATGGTAAAGCGTAGACGCATCAAGGGCAGGGGCTGTCCGGCGTGACGGTAAGCCAGTTGTTCGGGGTTAGGGAACGGGCCAAGGGTGCGTTCGACCCAGCCGATTTTGCCGCGCAGATATGCAGGCGTGCGCACATGGCCGGGTGGCATGTCGTGGCGCACGCGCATGTAGGTGCGATCAGTCACTTGCAGCCTCGCCATAGGTTGCACCACGTGCGGCAACGGCTGTCATGCGCTGCGCAAGTTCGCTTGTTGTGTAAACGCCCGCCTCGATCAGGTTTTGGTTTACCGAGGCAATCCAGCGTTCGTAATATGTCATCGTCTCAAATGCGTCTGGACCCATATCCTCTAGGACGCGGCGCAGACCGTCGACGGTGAAATGCCCATGCGCTGATGCGATGATCATCAATGCATCGACCCGCTTTTCCCAAAGCGAAAAGTCATGCTGCTGCGTCGGCACGGGGCCTGCCGCGTCGCCGCCCATGTCGTGCCAACGGCGGCCTGTTTGGGTGTTTTGGATATCTGTCATAAGACGATGTTAGATCAGATCGCAGGCGACTTGAATCAAAATTTTAGGCGGCGTCCCCCGCGCAGCGGCTAGCTATGCTGCTTGTTCCTCTTCATCGGGGTCGCGCAGTGTGATCACACCGCCATCGACCATTTCCCTTATCGCTTTTGTAACTTCTGCCATAGCCGTTTCAGCGTCTGCCTTTCTGATTTGCCCGCGTTCTTCTGCGTCATCCCGCAACTGGCCCGCCATGCGTTGAGACACACTGCCAAGGATGAATTCGGCGGAAGCGACATGCGCGTCATCCATCGCCATTGCAGCAGCAAGCGCCGTTGTTAATACTTCGGCGTCCACAGACCGGATGCAATTGGGTATGTCAGTGGGTTTGACGCGCGGTGCGATATCTTTGAACGTAAAGATCGCTTTGCGCACATCATTTGCAAATGTGGGGTCTTCGTCGCCCAAACCAACCAGTACATCGTCGCGGGTATCTGTTTTTGTCGCATTCAGGATCGCGCCCAGGCGCTGGACCGGCGCACGTTCGAAAGCGACAGCAGGGGCGTGACCGTAATCTTGGGCAAGCGCCGCCCCGATCCGGCGCACCACATCCGGCAAAATCGCCGCAGTCTGCGACATCGCGTAGGTGATTCGCCGTGCACGGTCGCCGGGGGTGTTTGATAAGACCTCTGCGGCCTTGGCAACCGGCAGTTTTGATAGGGCAACCGCGCAGACCGCAATGCTTTCGGCCTGCATGACGGCGACAATCCGCGCAACGCTAAGGTCGGTAATCACAGGCCAGTAATCACCATTACGCACACTCGCGAGTTGGCTGCGTAGTTGGCTGGCAAGCTGCGGGCTAAGGTGATCGGCAAGGGTGGTGACAGCACCATCATGGCTACCAGGTGCGGTCAGTCCAACCGCCTCAAGCTCTGCGGTGAATTCGTCGGCAACGGCGGCGACAGTCGCGCGATCCACCCGGCGCAAAGTGCCAAGTTCACGTGTCAGAATAAGTTGGAGTTGTTCGGGAAGTTGATCAAGTGACAGGGTGCTGCCATCCCCGATCAGCATTTGGACAATCATCGCGGCCTTGCGGCGGCGGGTCAGTGTCGGTGCGTTAGAGATAGGGGCATGAAAATCCATACCTCTTCGTAAACGCGAGCCGGTAAATATACCGTTACCATACCCCGATTATGATCCCGGATGCGTCACTATAATCGACATTTTTTTCAACTGGAGCACGGTATCAGCGGGCAGTGCGGCTTGATCTTGTGTCGCTATGTGTAACGCTTCAAAACGTTCCACCAGTTCTGCAACTTCCGTTTCGTTAAACTCGCGGTCGGGTCGCGTAAAGCCGCTCATGCTGTGGCTACCGCCTGTGTTGGTCGCGTATACAATCCCGTAGCGCATGCCATATTCTGCGGCTTGATCAAGGATGCCATGCTGATCATCCATATCTGACCAGCGACAAACACCCGTGTTTTGAAAACACCAAGACACAGTCGGGTCATTCATCAGCAGCCCAGCTTGCGAATAATGCTCGAGCCATTCGCGTGGATAGCTTTGGAAGAAATAAGCAGGTGTCGTGAATTCAATATGGAGGCCCATTGCATAACCAGATGGCGAGCGATCTTTGAACTCTCCTAAAACCACGCTGAGGTCTAGTTGCGACGACGTCATGATGTTTACTCGCTTTCTGGTTGCCAACTGATGTCCTTAGGCGGTATCAATACTTGGGCATTGTTAATGTCTAGTGTAATGGTAACAGTGTTATAGCAACAAGGTCTTTCTGTTTTTGGAAGGCCGAGGTACTTTGATGTCCGCTCTTTTAGGTCCTGACGAAATTCGGCAGATCGCGCCGACAGGTTATTATGTTGCGTTGCGGATCGGCTTTGCCTTCCCAATGGAAGAGGTGAATGAGCTTCCTGCCGAGTGGGTCGCGCATTATACCAGCCAGCGTTTCATGCTTTTTGATCCTGCCGTGCGGTGGGCCTACGCAAATGTCGGTTTCATCCGGTGGAGTGATCTTCGTCAAGATGATCCCAAAAAAGTCATCGCCCAAGCGCAGACTTTTGGGCTTCGGTTTGGCGTAACAATTGCTGTACTTGATAAAGGCGCGAATGCGCAGCGGTCGTTTGCGTCATTTACCCGCAGTGATCGCGAGTTTTCCGATCTAGAGGTGAAACTACTGCAAGCCTATGTCACGAGGCGCCACAACGAAACTGCGCCGCCTACAAATCTTACCCGCGCAGAGCTTGAAGCGCTCGGCATGGTGAAAGACGGAAAGCGGCTCAAGGAAATCGCCTTTGAGTTGAATGTCAGTGAAGGCGCAGTAAAGCAGCGCCTTAAGAACGCAAAACTAAAGCTTGGTGCCAAGACTGGGACACAGGCCGCGGCATTGGCGAACCAATTTGGCTTAATCTAAAGCAGTTAGTGTTTTCTTTACCAATTTAGGTGCATTCATGGTTAAATTATTACAGTTGATGTCATGCATCGACAGGCAGCAGTGGGGACCGCTGCCAATAATTTTACAACCAGAGGGAAAACTATGGAGAACATTACTTTTAACCTGACGCAGTTGCACCGGCATGGCACTGCGTTTTTCGAGTTCCTGGCACTGCGCAAGCAATTCTTTGTTGATCAGCTTGGCTGGGATATCCCGCACGACGATGATGTCGAAATGGACCAGTAAGATAATCCAAAAGCATATTATTCACTTGTTGTGCAGGACGGCAAAGTGATTGGCGGCGGCCGTGCAATGGCAACAACCGCGCAATGGGGATCGCATACCTATATGTTGCGCGATGCCGTTGAAGGCAAAATCATCGGTATTCCTGATACCATCGTTAACGCGATCGAGGTGACGGCAAACGTCTGGGAATGTACCCGCGTGGTCGTATCGTCCGAAATCAAAGATCCGGCACAGAGCGCAGAGTGCTTGGCGATGATTGTAAATGGCCTTGCTGAACAGGCTCGTTCACATGGCGGAACCGAGATGATGGCGCTAAGCCGCCCGTCTTTGCTGCGTGCTTTGCGCAAGATTGGCTATAATCCGCGCATGATCGGAAAGCCCTATGTGAACGCTGATGATGGCCGGCGCTACGTCGCCATGAGCATGCCAGTCACAGAAGCGCGCGTCGAATTGTTGCCTGTTCCCCCGTTGCCGCAGATCACTCATATGATCCACAAGCAACCTATGCATGCAGCGCCCAAGCTTTGATTTCGCGTAATTCACAGCCGGTCGCCCCCCTCTGGTAACGACCGGCTGCTGACCTTAGGCGGGTGTTTTGAAGACCCGCGCAAAAATCGTATCAACGTTTTTCAAGTGATACCCGAGGTCAAATTTCTCTTCGATCTCTGCCGGGGAAAGTGCGTCTACAACTTCGCTGTCTGCAAGCAGTTCAGTCTTAAAGTCCGCGCCTTTTTCCCAAACTTTCATCGCATTGCGTTGGACGAGTTTATAAGCATCTTCGCGGCTTACACCTGCTTGGGTCAATGCCAGCAAAACCCGTTGCGACATAATCAAGCCGCGAAATTTGTTCATGTTGGCCAGCATGTTATCAGGATAGATCACCAGTTTCTCGATGACCCCAGCAAGGCGGTGCAATGCGAAATCTAGGGTGACCGTTGTGTCCGGACCGATAGCGCGCTCAACAGACGAATGGCTGATGTCACGCTCGTGCCAAAGGGTGACGTTTTCCATTGCTGGCACTACGGACATGCGCACCAAACGGGCAAGACCGGTCAGGTTTTCGGTTAGCACAGGATTGCGTTTGTGCGGCATCGCGGACGACCCCTTTTGGCCCGCAGAGAAAAACTCTTCGGCCTCTAGGACTTCGGTGCGCTGCATGTGGCGGACTTCGGTGGCGATGTTTTCAATGCTGGATGCGATTACACCGAGCGTCGCAAAGAACATCGCGTGACGGTCGCGCGGGATGACTTGGGTGCTGATCGGCTCTGGTGTCAGGCCAAGCTGGGCGCAGACATGTTCTTCAACCGACGGGTCGATGTTAGCAAAAGTGCCGACAGCGCCGGAAATAGCACCAGTTGCGATCTCTGCGCGGGCATTGACCAGACGCGCGCGGCCACGGTCCATTTCGGCGTAAAAGCGGGCGAAGGTCAGGCCCATTGTAGTTGGTTCGGCGTGGATGCCATGGCTGCGACCGATGCGAACGGTGTCTTTATGTTCGAACGCGCGGGTTTTCAGGGCTGCTAAAACGCGGTCCATTCCGGTGATCAACAAGTCCGTTGCGCGCACCAGTTGCAGATTGAATGTGGTGTCGAGCACGTCAGAGGATGTCATGCCTTGGTGCACGAAACGCGCATCGTCGGACCCGATGTGTTCGGCAAGATGCGTCAAGAACGCGATCACGTCATGTTTGGTCACCGCTTCGATTTCATCAATGCGCGCCACATCGAATGTGACGTCTTTGGCTTTCCAGACGGCTTCGGCGTTTTCTTTGGGAATCACACCGATAGCGGCTTGCGCGTCACATGCGTGTGCCTCGATCTCGTACCAGATGCGGAATTTGGTGGCGGGTTCCCAAATGGCGGTCATTTCTGGGCGGGAATAGCGAGGGATCATGGCGTGGCACCTTTATGAGGGGGTGGGCAGGGAATTTCCCTTGCGTCATAAGGGGGCGGGGCCAAACCCTCAAGGGGAGAGATTGCAATGTTAACCCAAGCCGATTTTGCAGGGGTGTGGCTGTTGCGGCGTCAGATTGACGACCGCTTGAGCAGGCAGACGGGCGAATTTGATGGGACTGCAACATTGATCGACGGTACGGGTGGTGGTCTGATCTACGACGAAAAGGGCACCATGAAGCTTGGTGATGGGCCGGCAATGACCGCCGAGCGGCGCTATCTTTGGAGCTTTGATGCGGGCTGTATTGATGTGACATTTGCGGATGGCGCCCCGTTTCACAGCTTTATGCCTGCGGGTCATGTGGCGGGTACGGATCATCCATGCGGTGCGGATTTCTACACTGTGCGCTATGATTTCACGGCTTGGCCTGTGTGGTCGGCGGTCTGGACGGTCACCGGGCCGCGTAAGGACTATGTGTCGACATCTGTCTACACGCTTGCGCCGCGCCCTAGCATAGGCAATAAAACCACAACGCAATAATAATAGGGGAGAGTGGCACATGGCCCTCGCGCTCAACGATAAAGTTCTCACCGAAGCATTTGGCCCGTCCGAGGGTACAGCATTACGCATCAAGCAAGCGGTTATGGTCGTTTTGGGGATCATGGCATTGGCAATCTTGGCCAAAGTCAAAATCCCAATGTGGCCTGTGCCGATCACGATGGGCACATTCGCTGTGCTGACAATCGGTGCCACGTATGGCCCGCGTTTGGGTCTGACGACAATCCTTGGCTACATGATCATTGGCGCACTTGGCTTTGACGTCTTCGCGGGTTCCTCTGCCGAAGCATACGGCCTGACTTACATGATGGGCGGCACTGGCGGTTACCTTGTCGGTTATGTTCTTGCGACGCTGGCACTGGGCTGGGCTGCACGTGCCGGCTGGGACCGTTCGGTTCTGATGATGGCATTTGCGATGCTGCTGGGGAACGTACTGATTTACGTACCGGGTGTTGCCTGGTTGGGTGTGCTTTACGGCTTTGATCAGCCTATCCTTGCTTGGGGCCTGACGCCGTTTTTGATCGGTGACGCGCTGAAGCTGGTTCTTGCTGCCTTGCTGGTCCCTGCGGTTTGGAAGATGCTGGGCGACGCACGCTCTTAACTTTCGGACACATTGAATTGAAGAAGGCGCTGCAGATTGCAGCGCCTTTTTGTTAGCCAAGCACAGTTGAGACCGTCGACGATCGCTCAAGCGTGCGGTGGACGGGGCATTTGTCTGCGATCTCTAGCAGTTTTGCGCGTTGCACTGCATCCAGATCACCGCTGAGATGAATGATACGTTCGAAATGATCGACCTTCGCACCGGGGTTTTCGGCGTCCTGTGCGTGTTCTTTTGCGTGAGTGATATCAACGCTGACACCTTCCAAAGGCCAGCCTTTGCGCCGGGCATACATACGGATGGTCATCGACGTACAAGCACCCAATCCTGCAGCTACAAACCCGTAAGGCGTTAGGCCCTTATTGGTGCCGCCGAACTTTGCAGGTTCGTCAGCCAGTACATGATGTGGGCCGGATTGGACGTCCTGCAAAAACCCATTTGCGTCCGCCTCTGTGACACACATCACGCCCTCTGGGGCTGCGACCGCTTTGGCTGGTTCAGGCAATTTGAGGTAGCGTTTCGACCATGTCGCGATCACGTCCGCTGCATACTCAGCATCTGCTGGTTGGGTGATCAGATGGTCGGCATCGTCCAATGTAACAAAACTTTTTGGGTGTTTGGCAGCCATGAAAATATTGGACGCGTTTTCAACACCTACGGTTTCATCGCGCGGGGCATGCAAGACAAGTAGCGCAGCACCAAGCTTGCCGATGGCTGTGGTTAATGCGGCCTGTGAAATGTCTTCGACAAAGCCTTTGCCGATACGGAACGGCCGACCGCCCAATGATACTTCGGCCACCCCCTGATCGATAATTTCCGGTAGCGCGTCGGTGAAATTGTGGGTGACGTGGGATGG
>Ga0075469_10001315_pt1 | contig 11256 bp, 8 predicted proteins | sample DEB08_DNA_13_FD_77577 | JGI IMG/M metagenome (GOLD analysis project Ga0075469, IMG submission 77577) | Aqueous microbial communities from the Delaware River and Bay under freshwater to marine salinity gradient to study organic matter... | ecosystem: Environmental > Aquatic > Marine > Coastal ...
CCAAGAGTCCCAAGTGTGCAAAGAGGCACTGGTACCATGAAGTAAAACAATTGGGAAACCACTTCCTTCATCTTTGTAATGAACTTCTAGTCCATCGACCGAAATGAATTGCGAATTGGAGTCAGTATATTGTTCTTTAAGGGTTTCAACACTAACATTAGGTGTTCTTGCCACTAATATGAGTGTAAGGATTGCTCCAAAAAACAAAACAAATATTTTTAAAAACGTATTTATAAATTTAGTAGATATCATCCTTCAATTAACGCATTTAAAACGGGTAAAGCAAACGGGAACTTATTTTTTTAAAGTGCTTGAACTATATGGGTTACTCAATAACTCCTTGAAAATCTCCCATCTTTTTTCAGGCAGCTCTGAATCGGCTCCCGATAACTTCATATGATTGGCTACTTGGTCTCTTCCTAAGTTATAGTTGATCACATAACTGCGATTAGTTTCAATAAAATTTAAACGTTGAATGGCCTTTTTTGGTGAAAAGAGCAAGTACTTTTCAATCATTCCAATGGCATCTTCTTTGCCGATTACTCCATTGAGATAGCGCCGTGCAATCTCATTTTCTGCATACTTTAATTTTGATTTCAGTTCCTGTACTTTGTGAAATTTTTGAGCCTTCTTTTTTGATATTCCAACAATTGGGAAGAGTACGTCACGTTCAAAAGCAAGGCGTTTTTCTCCAGGGAAAACCATATCAATTCCATAATTTGCGCTTCCTTCAGAAATAAACGATAAAGGCGAAAAAAGTGGGTAGACCGAATATTCCATCCAACCTTTTGTGTTTACTAGGTTCTGATCCAACAACATCATATAGATGTGGTGCCCAGGATAGCCTTCATGGCTTGCTAAATCAATCGCTCGATCGATGTGTATTGGGAAGTCAGTATTGATTTGAATTAGGCTTTGACTGTCTCCTTGATAGTAGTTATATCCACTCCAAACCTTATCGTTTACGTATTCTAAAACAAAATTTTCTTGAGTCGGTAAATCTAAATATTGCTTAGTAATTGCCCTTGATTCGGCGGTTGCTACATTAAAAACGCTATCTAACAAATCTTTTGGGATTATAAACTGCTCCATGAATGTTGTGTATCGAGACGATAAAACTCCATCTCCATCGAGTAATTGATCCATCTCGTCTAGTAATTTGTCAAAATAACTCAAAGGGTAGAAGGGAGGTTCTGCATCGTATAATAGTGCAGCTTCTTCGTCAAATGAATAGGTTTTTCCTCCGATCATTTCAACTTTAGTTCTCAAAGCAATCAATTGCTTTTGAAGCATTTCAATTCTACTAGCATTTACGTTTGGGTTCTTGGATTCGAGAAGTACTGTACCTTTATCGTAGAGATCATTGGCAGAATGCACCAAAGTTTCTAGAGGAAAAACTGTCGCTTTTTGCTCACTTGGTTTCCATTCCTCTGGTCCGAAATAGGCATCAACTACAGCTGAATCATACTGACCTACTTGAAGAACCAAACGAACATATTCTTCGGCTATTGTATCAATATTATGCGTTTTTGAATCTGGACTACAACTTGATAGGAATAGACAAACTAGGGCTGTAACTATTTTTTTCATAATAAATAACTTAAGACTTTGAATGACCCAAGTTATGTTATTATGATGAATTATAAAATTTAACAGCAACCAGGAACAACTAATCTCAAATTTATTTAGTTTTACCGTATTGTATACGATTGGTTTCAGTAATCTTCACCCATATGGAACAGCTCAGTATTTTTGATATTTTTAAAATTGGTGTAGGACCTTCCAGCAGTCATACGCTTGGTCCATGGAAAGCTGCCTTGGCTTTTAGGAATACACTCACTGCATTTTCATTCGATAATGTGTCCATCACACTTTATGGCTCTCTATCCAAAACTGGAAAAGGGCATAAGACAGATGTTGCGATTCAATTGGGCCTTGCAGGACTCATACCAGAAACCACCAATACCTGTGAAATGGAACGTATTTTGGATCAAATTAAAATAACTGAAACCCTATTTTTCGATTCAAGGAGCATTTCTTTTTCGCCACTAATGCATATTGACTTTTGTAACAGTTTACATGAGGCACATCCCAATGTTTTGACTTTTAGAGCTACAAAGAAAGAGGAAACTGTTTTGGAACAAACATATACTTCTTTAGGGGGTGGTTTTATTAAATTACTAGGCGATTCAGAGCCTGAAAAGAAAAAGATTGATTTTCCATTTTCAATTGAAAATGGAGCGGATGTTTTGCGATATACGCAAGACAATTCATTGGATTTTTATGAGATTGTATTTCAAAACGAACAGCATATTAGGACAGCAAAGCAAATCGATTTTAAACTCCAAGAGATTTACGATACCATGAAGCAATCTGTATATAAAGGATGTATTACAGAAGGTGTACTTCCTGGGGGTTTGAAAGTAAAAAGACGCGCTCGCGCACTCTGCTCAAAACTACTGGAGGAGCATCAATATAAAACAATAGATGCCTGGGAAGAAGCCCTCAGAAAAACGCCTTTAGTTTTCGATACACTTAACACATGGATCAGTTGTTTCGCTTTGGCTGTAAATGAGCAAAATGCTGCTATGGGGAAGATTGTTACTTCACCCACTAACGGAGCTGCTGGAGTAATACCTGCTGTTCTATTATACCACCAATATTTTGCTAAAAATAAAGGTTTTGAAGATGTAAAAAAATTCTTGCTTATTGCTGGAGAAATCGGTTGTATGTTCAAAAAAGGAGCGACGATATCTGCAGCCGAAGGCGGGTGTCAAGCTGAAATTGGCGTTTCTTCTGCGATGGCAGCTGGAGGATTGACAGCTTGTATGGGCGGAAGCACTAAGCAAATTCTAATGGCTGCCGAAATTGCAATGGAACATCACCTGGGTTTGACATGCGATCCGATTCATGGATTGGTTCAAGTGCCCTGTATTGAACGAAACTCAATGGGGGCTATTAAAGCCATTATGGCTTCAAATTTAGCACTGAATGGCAATCCTGAGGATGCCATTGTGAACTTTGATCAGGTTGTAAAAACCATGTGGGAAACGGGCTTGGCAATGAATTCTAATTTTAAAGAAACATCGGAAGGTGGCTTGGCAATTAATGTCGCGGTTTCTTTTCCAAGTTGCTAAAAATACCTTGACTATATGTTGGGATAAAAAATCTTGACAATGATATCGGCGTGTTTTTCTACTTCTTTTTCATCAAATGGATCAATACCAAATTGCTTTTTCATTTGATAATTGAATAGGAAAATGGAGTTAGCAGCACTAAAAAAAATTGTAGTTAGGTTTGGGATTGGAAAATCCTCGATTAAACCTTTCTTTACTAACATTCCATGTAATTGACTAGTCTTTTGTGTAAGTGGTTTGAGAACATTCTCAATTAACCAGTCACTTCGAGGAGATTCTTGTGTCATTTCATGAACAATGACTAAATAGAGTTCTGGGAATTTTGAGTTGTAGTATATGAATTGACGTGCCAAAGTCTTGGCTGTATCTTTTAGCGATAAATGTTTTAGAAGCTTAAAGGTCGTTACTGATTCTTTCAAATAAGCATCAAAAGCAGTGCTAACTGCTTTCTTCCATAAATCTTCCTTATTACCAAAATGATAGTGTAATAAGGAGTCATTTACCGCGCATTTAGATGAGATTTTATTAATGCTCGTTCCTCCGTATCCGTGTTTTGAAAATTCTTTCAATGCCTTGTTGAGTATCGCACCCTGATCAATTCCTGACTTCTCAGTTGGTCGACCCCTCTTGCGTTTATTGGTGTTATCTGTATTCTCTTTCTTGTCCATTTGTTGTCAAATTAAATCATTTTAAAGGAGATTTAAAAATTGTAAGCATTCATTTTTTAAATTAATTAAGAACATAACCAATATATTTCTATATTTGTTTCAATTGATATTCACTTAAATACATGATCTACACCTCAATTACTGTTGAACGAAAAGAAAACTATGCTATTGTCCAGTTGGATGGTGGTAAGGTTAATGAAATAAACACGGCAATGGTTCGTGATTTAAAGCACGTTTTTACTGTATTGGATCAAGACGATTCGGTTCGTGGTATAATCCTTAGTGGTCGTCCACATGGTTTTAGTGCTGGTTTGGATATTGTGAATATTGCGATGGGAGGGAAAGTAAAAGCAGAAGAATTCTGGAATTATTATCATGAAGCATTACAAGCCATGATCCGGTTTTCTAAACCTTTTGTGTGTGCCATTACTGGATATGCACCAGCTGGAGCAACTATTTTAGCGCTTTGTGCAGATTATAGGGTTATGGGTAAAGGCGCAAAACATGTAGTTGGAATGCATGAATTTAAGTTATCTATGCAAGTGCCCGAATTACTTTCTGATATATACGCCTATCATTTAGGCGAAAAACAAGCTTGGGAAGCCGTACAACAAATGAAACTTTATACAAGTGACCAAGCCCTTGAAGTAGGATTGGTTAATGAATCTGTTGAAGTTGAATCGGTATTAGAACATGCGGAACTTTATCTGCAAAAAATGTTGACCATACATACGTCTGTTTTTACCGAAACAAAACGTCTATTAAGAAAAAACTTACTTAAATTGGTGGATCGAGATTTCACCCAATTAGTAAAAGATGTAATCGATAATTTGTCTGATCCTTTTACACAGAAGGTGATACAAGAATTTAAGAATAATTTAAAAAAGTAAAATAAATAAAGATGGAAGCATACATTTATGATGCCGTTCGATCGGTTCGAGGAAAAGGAAACAAAAAGGGAGCTCTTAATGGGGTTACACCTACCGAGTTGTCTCGTCAAGTATTAGTAGCACTGAAAGAAAGAAATGCGTTAGACACCTCTAAGGTTGAAGATGTTATTTTTGGATGTGTTGCTCAAGTAAAAGACCAAGGAGTAAACATTGCAAAATCTGCTGCTCAAGAATCGAATTATGGAGACCACCTATGTGGTGTTACGCTAAACCGTTTTTGTGGCTCCGGTCTTGAAGCTATGAACCAGGCTGCAGCTTATGTAAAGTCTGGCTTTAGTTCGTTGATCGTTGCTGGAGGAGTAGAAAGCATGTCTCGGGTTCCTATGGGCTCAGATGGAGGAGGCTTCTTAATGGATCCTTTACAAGCGATTCCTAGAAACTTAGTGCCACAGGGTATTTCTGCAGATTTAATTGCTACCAAATACGGTTATTCTAGAAACGACACCGATTTATTTGCTGTCGAATCGCAAAGAAGAGCATCAGAGGCTGAGGCGGATAAGCGTTTTGTTTCTCGTATTGCAATTAAAGATATCAATGGACTTGATATTTTAACTACGGATGAGAATATTCGCCCGTCGACTACTCTTGAAGGGATTAGTAAACTGCAACCCTCTTTCGCAATGATGGGAGCTATGGGAGGTTTCGATGCAGTTGCAATCGATAAATATCCAGAAGTAGAAGAATTACTTCACGTGCATCATGCTGCGAATTCATCTGCTATTGTAGATGGGGCTGGGGCAACCCTAATTGGTAACAAAGCCATCGGTGAAGCGCTTGGCTTAACACCACGCTTTAGAGTTCGTGCTGCTGCCGTAGAAGGTACCGATCCAACCATCATGCTTACTGGACCAGTTCCTGCAAGTGTAAAAGCTCTGAAACAGGCAGGAATGAGCATCAATGACATTGACTTATTTGAAGTTAATGAAGCATTTTCTGCTATTCCAATGTATTTCATGGATAAGCTCGGTGTTGACCATTCTATAGTAAACGTCAATGGTGGTGCAATAGCAATGGGTCACCCCCTTGGTGCTACTGGTTGTATGATCGCTGGAACGCTTATGGATGAGCTAGAAAGAAGAAATTTGAACACCGGATTAATCACACTATGTATCGGTGGAGGAATGGGTATTGCTACAATCATTGAACGCGTCTAATTAAGAATTAAGAAAAAGTATTTCAAATGGAAAATATTAAAAACGACCTTTTTGAATTTGAAGTTGGAGCTGATGGTATCGGAATCCTTTCAATCAACCAAGTCAACAATCCAACCAATCTATTCAGTACAGAATTTATAACCTCTTATATAGAATTAGCAAATAAAGTAGTTGCTGACAAAGAAGTTAAAGGGATGATCATAACCTCTGGCAGAAGTATGTTTATGCCAGGTGCCGACCTGAGAGAACTACAAACGATGGGGGATGACCCTCAAAAAACGTTTGATGGCACCATGCAAATGCATCAATCGTTGCGTGCTCTTGAAACAGCAGGCAAACCTTTTGTTGCTGCCATAAATGGAACAGCAATGGGGGGTGGATTAGAATTATGTTTAACCTGTCATCACAGAATAGTGCTGAATAGTGTAAAAATAAAACTAGGTTTTCCAGAAGCTAAAGTTGGCTTATTGCCAGCTGGGGGTGGAAATTCTAAAGTTCCTTACTTAATGGGTATACAAAACTCTTTGATGTATTTGTTACAAGGAAAAGAAGTACGTCCTGCTCAAGCGTTAAAAGATGGTCTTATTGACGACCTCGCAGAAAGTCAGGAAGAGCTTATTCAAAAAGCGAAGGATTGGATTCTTGCAAATCCAAATCCAGTTCAACCATGGGATAATAAAAAACATCGCGTTCCAGGTGGCGATGTATGGTCTGCAAATGGAGTTCAAACGCTAGTTGGAGCTGCAGGTAACCTCGGTAAAATGGCACATGGAAACTATCCGGCGCAAAATTATATTATGAAAGTAATCCACGATGGATTGCCCATAACGATTGATCGTGCATTGGAAATCGAAGCGCGTTATTTCATTAAACTATTAGCTTCTAAAGAAGCAAAAAACATGATCCGTACAGGATTCATGGAATTACAAAAAGCAAAAAAAGGAATTGCACGCCCAAAGACTGAGCCTAAGTACGAAATTAAAAAATTAGGTATTTTAGGTGCTGGGATGATGGGTGCTGGAATTGCTTATGTTTCTGCAAAAGCAGGAATGGATGTTGTTCTTAAGGATGTTTCACAAGAAGGAGCTGATAAAGGAAAAGCGTATTCTAAAGCAATTTTGGATAAGGCAATTTCTAAAAATCGTTCTACACCAGAAAAAGCGGAAGCTTTACTGTCGAAAATCGAGGCAACTACTGATCCTGCATCGATGAAAGACTGTGATCTAGTAATAGAAGCAGTATTTGAAGATCCAAAACTAAAAGCAATTGTAACGGCAGAAACAGAAGCGGTTCTTGGTGCAGATAAAGTATATGCATCGAACACTTCGACTATTCCAATTACTGAATTAGCAAAAGCTTCTTCTCGTCCAGATAATTTCATCGGAATTCATTTCTTCTCTCCAGTAGAAAAAATGCCATTAGTTGAAATCATTGTTGGAGAAAAAACAGAAGCAAAAGCTATTGCAGCAGCTGTAGATTATACGGTTGCTATTGGTAAAATCCCAATTGTTGTAAACGATAGTCGTGGTTTCTATACCTCACGTTGTTTTGGAACCTTTGTTTCCGAAGGCTCTTTTATGGTAGAAGAAGGAGTTCCTGCTGCTATGGTAGAAAATGTTGCAAAAGCTGAAGGAATGGCTGTTGGCCCACTAGCCGTTATTGATGAAGTAACCCTTACTCTGGGATTACACGTTTATGAAAGTGATCCAACGCCAAACAAGCCTGAATTCCAAGAGCGATCTTATAAAATGCAAAAAGACCTTGTAGACAATCACGGTCGTAAAGGTAAGAAGTGGGGCGCAGGCTTCTACGACTATCCAAAAGGTCTACCAAAGAAACTATGGCCTGGTCTTGCTGAGAAATATAATTCTAATGTTGATTATCTCGATAAGGAAACTGTTGGAAAACGAATTCTACACCGTCAAGCAATTGAAGCTTTTAAGTGTTTAGAAGAAGGCGTTTTGAATAGCGTAGTCGATGGTGATTTAGGTTCTGTTTTAGGATGGGGATTCCCAATCTTTACAGGTGGAGCTTTATCGTATATTGATTTTGTAGGCATGCAACAATTTGTTGCTGAATGCGATGATTTTACTTCTCGATTTGGAGCACGTTTTACTGTTCCAGATGGTCTAAGAGCATTGTCTGAAGCTGGAAAATCGATTCACGACTATAAAAAATAACAGCAATCACAATTCATTGAATGCTCCTTTTTATAGTTCTTAATTAGGAGCATTTTTTAAATATAACCTATGGATACGATTCAAGAAATTGTTGATTTATTGACCCTAAAGAAAATCGACGAAAACACTTTTCAAGGAGAAAACTACACAACCCCTTGGGGACGCGTATTTGGCGGTCAAGTTCTCGGGCAATCGCTTCATGCGGCATACCAGTCTGTTCCCAAAGATCGTTTTGCACACTCCATGCATGCTTATTTTATCTTAGGCGGTCAACTTGATATTCCAATAATCTATGAAGTAGATTCCATTCGAGACGGAAAAAGTTTTACAACCAGAAGAGTAGTAGCAAAACAAAATGGAGTAGCGATTTTCAATATGTCGGCTTCATTTCATAAAAAGGAAGAAGGAATCGATCATCAAATTCCGATGCCCAATGTGATTAAACCGGAGAATTTAATTCCAACTGTAGAACAAATCAATGAGCTAGAAACATCTGCTCCTAAAATTTATAAGCGTTTAAAAAACATGCTACCAACTGTATTTGACATTCGGCCAGTTGAAAATTTCTTAAGTAAGTACAGTAAAAACAGCCCCCCATACGACAATTTGTGGTTTACATCGGCTGTAAAACTCAATCGTGATGATGTAGCACTCAATCATCAATTACTAGCCTATGCTTCTGATTATAATCTGTTGAGTACAGCCACAGCACCGCATCGAGAAGAACTCAATACTAAAAGCATGTTTTACACGAGTTTGGATCACGCCCTTTGGTTTCATCGTGATTTTTCAATTGACGATTGGCTATTGTATGCTATGGATAGTCCGAGTGCTTCCAATTCAAGAGGTTTTGCTCGTGGAAGTATTTTTAATAAAAATGGAGATCTGGTAGCGTCTGTTGCACAAGAAGGCCTGATTCGAGAACAAATTAAGAAAGCATAATCACCCCACTTAGAATATATTATTATTATGATATTTAAATTAGAAGAAGAACACCTAAGCGTTAAAGAAGCTGCACGAGAATTTGCTAAAACACGTTTAAAAGACGGTGTTATAGAACGTGACAGTACGATGTCGTATCCCACAGAATTTGTCAAAGAAATGGGCGAAATGGGCTTTTTAAGTATGATGACTGACCCTAAATACGGTGGAAGCGGAATGGATACGCTTTCCTATGTACTTGCAATGGAAGAAATTTCCAAAATCGATAGCAGTTGTTCTGTGATCATGTCCGTGAATAATTCTCTTGTCTTATATGGTCTAGAAAAATATGGAACAGAAGAACAAAAACAAAAATACATTCCGAGATTAACTACTGGAGCAGAGGTGGGATGTTTTTGCCTTTCTGAGCCTGAAGCAGGGAGTGATGCAACATCCCAACGAACAACAGCCATAGACAAAGGGGATCATTATGTGTTGAATGGTGTAAAAAACTGGATTACAAATGGGGGAAAAGCTACCATTCAGCTTGTGATAGCTCATACGGACAAAGACAAAGGACCTAAAGGAATCAATGTTTTTATTGTTGAGCGTGATTGGGAGGGAGTTACCATTGGTCCTAAAGAAGATAAAATGGGTATTCGTTCGTCAGACACACATTCCATAAGTTATGCTGATGTAAAAGTTCCTAAGGAAAACCGAATTGGAGCCGATGGCTTTGGATTTAAATTTGCCATGCAAACCCTCGAAGGTGGACGTATTGGAATAGCCGCTCAAGCCCTTGGCATTGCAGCTGGAGCATACGAAATGGCCGTTGAATACGCACATCAGAGAGAAACTTTCGGAAAACCAATTGGTCAACATCAAGCCATTGCTTTTAAATTAGCAGATATGGCTATGGATATAGAGGCAGCACGGATGATTGTATATCGAGCTGCTTATTTAAAAGATAGTGGACAAGACTATGGCTATGCAAGTGCCATGGCTAAATTAATTGCTTCTGAAGCTGCAATGAAACATACCGTTGAAGCTGTTCAAATTCACGGAGGTAATGGTTACGTAAAAGAGTATCACGTAGAACGCCTAATGCGAGATGCAAAAATCACACAGATATACGAAGGAACTTCAGAAATACAACGGATTATTATATCCCGAAATGTTTTGAATGGAAACCTTGAATTACCTATGTAAAACCTGCTTTTACATTGTAACAATTAATCCTTGATCTGCTGCTAATTTACCATTGCATACCGTTGGATATACCTCGGCTAGGTCAGCTAAACCATCCAGAGTTTTATACTGAAGCCATGCTTTGGTAGTTGCTACTGCATCTACTAAAAATTGTGAAGTTTTTTGATCAAATTCGCTAGCTCCCCAATCTTCAATTCGTTTTTGAATGTGACTAGGCGCAAAGAAAAATTTGGAACGTTCCCTAATGATTCCTTCGTTTGGGTTCGATTCTTTCCAATGAGTCAGTCCCACCTTAAAGGTGAATTTCATAAGGTCACCTAAACGTTTATGCAAATCAACTAACACCGCATTATTACCCGACATGTCTACAATAACGGTAGGGATTTCACTGTTAATATCTGCTAGTTGATCATAGGTATACACTTCATCATATAAACCAAGTTTTACAACGGCATCGAGATTACGTTCTGATGTTATTCCAATGGCTTTTGGTGCTGTTTCATCGATATGCAAACCGTAAGCTAATCCAATACTAGTTTTGCTAGAAGCACTCAGTATGATGGTTTGTTTTGCCCCAAACCAACTGTTTTCTTGCAAGGAATCCCAAAGGCAAAACGATGTGATGTAAAGTGGATAAAACAAAGCTCGATCACGATCCAACTTTTGATCATAGTTTGGTTCCGAAAGCACTCTTCTATACAAATTATAGGTCGGTGGTAAAGTAGATCGGTGTTCAGAAACATCTATAAAACGCTTACCTGTAATGTGTCCGGCTTTCATTTTTAAATGTGAAGCAGGAGGGAAGTAACCGAAAATGCGATCTCCAACTGGGATATTGTCTGCTTTCGATTCCACTACATCAGCGAAGCCCCAAACGGGAATTACGCCCCAGCCTTCCGTTTGTTTTCCTACAGGTGGGAAGAATTCCCAATACCGTATGATTTCTCCAGAAACCGCATACGTAATGTTATTTGAAGTGAAAGAAAACAGATCAATTTTCACTTTAATTTCATCAGTTGCAAGTGTTAAATTTTCTT
>Ga0075469_10001317_pt1 | contig 11247 bp, 8 predicted proteins | sample DEB08_DNA_13_FD_77577 | JGI IMG/M metagenome (GOLD analysis project Ga0075469, IMG submission 77577) | Aqueous microbial communities from the Delaware River and Bay under freshwater to marine salinity gradient to study organic matter... | ecosystem: Environmental > Aquatic > Marine > Coastal ...
TTTGGCCTTATCCCATTTGTCTGTGCCCAGACGATTGAGCGGTGCCGCTACCTGCTCACCGCCACCGAAGCGACTGATGAGATGAAGTGAAGACACTGGCACATAGAGCTTGGCATCATCCGCATAGCTGAGCATTAGAAATTCCTGAACGGCGCTGTCAACCTCAAGGGTGACCAGGCCCTGATAGCGACCTACACCATGCTCTATATGCACCACAGGTGAGCCTACCTTGAGCTCTGCCAGGTTTTTAAATACATAGTCCGGTGACTCAGAGGCCTTGGATCTGCGGCGTCGCTGCATTACCTGCTGGCCAAATAACTCACCCTCGGTAATCAGGCAGAGTTTTTGCTCGGGACAGTAAACCCCCTGATCGATTGCATAGGTAGTTATGCCATAGCTGCAATCAGCATCCACAAACTGCTGCCAGTGATCCATGGACTGAGGTATTAAATCAATGGTTTTTAGCAGATCAGCAAGCACTTCTCTGCGGCCTGGCGACTCCGCACAGAACAGAATTCTGGTATCTGCCGTGCACTGTTTTATAAACGTCTGCAGGTTGGCCAGCGGGTTAATCAACTTGGCGTTAACCGCTACATCTGGCACTGCATGGAGCTGCAGGTTGTTCTTTCCCGGGCCTTTATCCAGCACCTCATGGCTAACAATGGTTCGCGGCAGCTGCTTGAGTTCCTGAAATAGGCTGTCGATGGGGACAAAAATTTCCCCCGGGGGCAGAATGGGTCGCTCCGGATCAACGCCATATTCCTCATGGCGGTTCTTGACGTCCTGCCAAAATTGCTCTGCCGCCTCTTCAATACCGGCCTGGGTAAATAATTGCACCTGGTCTGGCAGATAGTCGAACAATGTAGAGGTGTTGGGGAAAAACAGTGGCAGGTAGTATTCAATGCCCTGGGGAGCAATTCCTTCTTTGATATCTTTGTAGATTGAACAGTTGCTGGGGTCGTGGTCAAAATGGTCATGCCAGCTATTGAGAAACTGGTTGATGGCCTCTGCATCCAGGGGAAACTCCCGGGCGGGCAATAGCATTAACTGGTCAACGGTTTCCTTGGTACGCTGGGTCTCAGGGTCAAACAGCCGCAGCGATTCAATTTCATCGTCTAAAAGGTCTATGCGGAAGGGTGTTTTTTCCCCCATAGGGAAGATATCGATAATGGAACCGCGAAAGGCAAATTCTCCGTGCTCGAAAACCGTGTCTACGCGCTTATAGCCTGCGCGGCCAAGTTGGTCTTGAAGCTGAACTCGGTCTAAATCCTCGCCCAGGTTGTAGCTAAATGTGCGCGAGGCAACAAAATCTACGGGCGCTATACGGTGCATCAAGGTGGAAAGGGGAACCACAATAATCCCGCGCTGGGCAGTCGGCAGATTGGCCAGGGTCTGCAGGCGCGCAGAAACAATATCCTGATGCGGGGAAAAAATATCATAGGGCAGGGTCTCCCAATCCGGAAAGCTAAAGATTGGCAGCTGCTGCTCGGCGGTAAAAAATTGTAGGGTACGTATCTGTTGTGCAGCCTGCCTGGCGGTCTCGGTAACCAGCAGGGTCAGGCCATTGAATTTGAGGGCTGACTCCGCCACTGCCAGAGCGCGACCGGCTGCGCGCAACTCGCCCCAATGCTTTTTGTCACCGGGCTTAGAGGCGGGGTGGTGCTGGATAATACTCATAAATAATAGCTTATCTGTCAGTGAGTGTCGCAAATAGCCAAGCGACAAAACGGATGAAGTCGCTATTCTACTTATCTAGGAGTATTGATTGTAGATATATCGTCTATCATAGTGATTAAATAAATGTTCATTGTCTGAGCTTTCGGACTGCCGGATAATGAAGAGTCTCTTTAATGTGGAAAAGGATCCAAGGCATGACCGAGCAAACAAGACCATTACCAGATGATTTCTTTAAAGATTGGAAGCAACGGGAAGCTCTGGCTGAAAGTATGATACCGGTGATTGGCAAGCTCTACCGCGAGCGCAATGTCAGCACCTATATGTACGGTAATAATATGGTCAACAAGTCGGTAATCGACTTGATGAAGTCTCACCGCTTTGTGCGGCAGGTGGAGATGAACGAACTCAGTGAGTTTGACACTGCGCCCATGTTGGATGCCATAGCGAAGTTACAGCTCGGCCCAGCGCATTTGGACCTGGGAAAAATGGTCGTCAAATTCCAAAAAGGCGGCAATGGTCGCTCCATTCAAGACTTTGTTCACGATGAGCTGGCAGAGATCGTAGGCTCAGATATCAAGCCACTGCCTGAGCCCCAGGATGTAGTGCTCTATGGCTTTGGCCGAATAGGCCGCCTGGTGGCGAGAATATTGATTGATAAGGCGGGCGGCGGCGATGTACTGCGCCTGCGCGCAATTGTTATTCGCAAGAGCAAGTTGGACAATGATCTGGAAAAACGTGCGGCTCTGCTGCGTCGGGACTCGGTCCACGGGTCCTTTAAGGGCACTATTCGTGTGCTCAATGAAAGCAATACGCTGGTGGTTAACGGCAATCCCATCAAGGTAATCTATGCCAACAACCCAGAGGAAATTGACTATACAGAGTACGGCATTAACAATGCCCTGATTGTCGATAATACCGGGGTTTGGAAAGACAATGCTGGTCTGGGTGGGCATCTGCGACCGGGCGCTTCCAGGGTGCTGCTAACAGCACCGGCTGGGGATGATATTCCCAACATTGTCTATGGTATCAACCATCATGAGATTACCCCAGAGCGCAAAATTATCTCTGCGGCCTCCTGCACCACCAACGCTATTGTGCCTGTATTAAAGTGCCTGCTCGATGAGTACGGAATTAATAACGGCCATGTGGAGACCGTGCACGCCTACACTAATGACCAAAACCTGATTGATAACTATCATAAAGGTGATCGTCGGGGGCGCAGTGCGGCGCTCAATATGGTGTTGACCTCTACAGGTGCGGCCAAGGCAGTGGCCAAGGCAATTCCAGAGCTCAAAGGCAAATTGACCGGCAATGCGATCAGGGTGCCTACACCCAATGTGTCCATGGCTATCCTTAATTTACAACTGGGTAGGGAGACCAGTGTTGAGGATCTCAATGAGTTTTTGCGGCAAAAGGCCCTGCATTCCAGCCTGCAACAGCAAATCGGCTACACAGTATCTACTGAGGCTGTATCTACAGACTTTGTGGGCTCTCGTCAGGCCTGTGTGCTGGACTCCCAGGCGACCATTGTCGACGGCAATAGCTGCGTGCTGTACTGCTGGTATGACAATGAATTTGGCTACAGCTGTCAGGTAGTGCGCTGCCTCGAGAAGTTTGCTGGTGTGGTATGGCCCAGCTATCCCTTAGAAGGGGAATAAAGTCTTTATAAAAGGATAACCCCATGCTGGTAGAGCAGATATGGACAGATAACCCACTGCGTAATTTTCACTATCTGGTGGCCTGCGCAGAGACCCGCGAGGCTCTGGCTATTGATCCCTTTGATCATCAGCTGGTGCTGAAGCGCGCCGAGGCACTGGGCTGGAAGATTACCCAGATTCTCAATACCCATGAGCACTTTGACCATATTGATGGCAACCAGGCAATGGTTGCCGCCACTGGCGCTGTGGTGCTTGCCCATGCCAATGCCCGTGACAAGATTGCCGGTATGAACACCGGCTTACATGCCGGATCGGTGGTAAGGGTTGGCAGCACGGTAGAGCTAGAGGTGCTGGATACGCCTGGCCATACCATGAGCCATATCTGCCTGCTGTCTAAAACCCAGGTGCCAGCGCTGTTTAGTGGCGATACCATCTTCAATGCGGGGGTGGGTCACTGCCATTACGGGGGTGACCCAGATGTTCTTGCCAATACCGTACTGTCCCAGGTGGCGGCGCTGCCAGACAAAACTCTGCTCTATCCAGGCCATGATTATATTGTCAATAATCTGCGCTTTACCCTGGATCGGGAGCCTAATAATTCGGCCGCAGCGGAATTGCTGCAGCAGGTGGAGTCCCAGGATCCCAATCAGGCGCTGATTACCAATTTGGGTCAGGAGAGGCAGATCAATACCTTTTTCCGCACCCAGAGTCCTGAGATTATCCAAAACTTTGCCCAGCTGTCCCCAGAGGCCAGCCCTACAGAGGTGTTTTTGGCCCTGCGGGACTGTCGCAATAGCTGGTAATTAATACCCCCTGCGCCGGTTTGCCCAGTCATTTCTAATCAAATCTAAAAAAAACCTTTAGATTGGTCTTAAAAGTGCTACAGCGCTGGCATCGCAGCGCCCAGACCTTTATAATCCCGCGCAATCTAATTCGGCCAATTTTGATCATTCTGGAGCGGTCACCGATTGGGCGAAACTACATCGTAATTTGCACAGGTCTCGAGCTTTAATTTGAGTTTGAGCAGCGGCTATTTGATTGGTCGCAAGAGTTTGGCGAGTGCAGCCGGAATTTAAATTAAACTAGTGGTATTTCCTTATGATCAAAGTTCGTCGAGGATTAGATCTGCCCATTGCCGGTGCGCCGGAACAGGTCGTCCAAGATGGTCCCCTGATAAGTCAGGTGGCGGTAATCGGTTCAGATTATCCGGGCATGAAGCCCACCATGGCGGTGCGCGAAGGTGACTCTGTCACCCGGGGTCAGGTACTGTTTTCCGATAAGAAAAATGAAGGCGTTGTATTTACCGCGCCGGCAGCTGGTACTGTGGTTGCCATCAATCGTGGCGAGCGACGAGTGTTTCAGTCGCTGGTCATTGATGTAGATGGCGACAAAGCTGAGAAATTTAAGTCTTACTCTGCCGCCAAATTAGCAGGTCTGGACCGCGCTGAAGTGGTAGACAATCTGGTCAACTCTGGCCAGTGGGTGGCCCTGCGCACCAGACCCTATTCCAAGGTTCCCGCTATTGATTCTGCGCCGGCTTCGATTTTTGTCACTGCCATGGATACCAATCCTCTGGCGGCGGATCCGGCAGTGGTTATTGCCCAACGCAGCGAAGACTTCCTCAATGGTTTGACCCTGTTAACTCGCTTGACCCAGGGTCCGGTTAATCTCTGTGTTGCTCCAGATGTCGATGTGCCTGGTGATGAGGTTGATGGGGTTCGCGTTGTTGGCTTTAGTGGGCCGCACCCAGCTGGTCTGGCTGGAACCCATATCCATCACCTGGATCCAGTAAGTGCAGCTAAGACAGTTTGGACCATTGGCTACCAGGATGTGATCGCGATGGGCGTTCTGTTTACCACAGGCAAACTGGATAACTCTCGAGTGGTTGCTCTGGGTGGACCTCAGGTGGTTAAGCCTCGCCTGCTAACCACGCAGCTCGGCGCTAATCTGAATCAGCTAGTGATTGGGGAGTTGGTCAATGATGAGAACCGGATTATCAGTGGCTCTGTACTCTCAGGTCGCAAAGCGGCTGGTGAGTTTGCTTTTTTGGGCCGCTACCACAGTCAGGTCTCTGTGATTCGCGAAGGCCGCGAGCGTGAGTTCCTACACTATCTGCGTGCCGGCGTAAACAAGCATTCCGCTCTACCTATATTTTTCTCTTCTTTGACCAGCAAACTCTTTAATATGACCTCCAGCACCAATGGTAGCGAACGCGCCATGGTTCCTGTGGGTGGCTATGAAGATGTGACTGCACTGGATATTTTGCCGGTGCAACTGCTGCGCTCACTGATTGTAGGTGATACAGAAATGGCCCAGAAGCTGGGTTGCCTGGAACTGGATGAAGAAGATGTTGGCCTCTACACCTATGTCTGTGTAGGCAAGCACGAGTACGGCGGCATTTTGCGCGACAACCTAACTAGAATTGAAAAGGAGGGTTAAGCCCATGATGCGTAATCTTCTCGATAAATTAGAGCCAAACTTTCACAAAGGTGGCAAATGGGAAAATTGGTATGCACTTTTTGAAGCCGTAGACACTGCTCTCTACAAGCCGTCCGATATCACTAAGAACAGCTCCCATGTTCGCGATGGTATTGATCTGAAGCGTGTGATGATCACCGTCTGGCTGGCTACTTTCCCTACTATGTTCTTCGGTATGTGGAATATTGGTTTTCAGGCCAATACCATTATGGCGGACATGGGCATGGTCTCCCAAGAGGGGCTGCGCGGTGTCTTTATTGGCCTGCTGGCTGGCTATGATGCTACCAGTGTCTGGGACAATATGGTCCATGGCGCTGCTTATTTCCTGCCCATTTATATGACGACCTTTATTGTGGGTGGTTTTTGGGAGGTGTTATTTGCCTCGGTGCGCGGCCATGAGGTCAATGAAGGCTTCTTTGTTACATCTATCCTGTTTGCGCTCTGCTGTCCCCCGGATCTGCCGCTGTGGATGGTGGCTGTGGGTATTAGCTTTGGTATTGTGATCGGCAAAGAAGTGTTTGGCGGTACCGGCAAGAACTTCTTGAACCCGGCGCTGACTGGCCGGGCGTTTCTGTACTTTGCCTACCCGGCCTATATGTCTGGCGATGCAGTTTGGTCAGCAGTAGACGGCTACACTGGCGCAACCATGCTGTCTGTGGCTGCCGCTGATGGCATGGTTGCCCTGCAACAGAGTGCGACCTGGATGCAGGCTTTTCTAGGCACTATTCAGGGCTCTATAGGTGAAACATCAACCCTGGCCATTCTGATGGGTGCGGTGTTGCTGCTGGTGATGCGCATTGCCTCCTGGCGAATAATCACCGGTGTGCTGATTGGCTCTGCAGTTCTGTCCCTGCTGTTTAACAATATTGATTCAACCAACCCCATGTTTGCCATGCCATTCTACTGGCACTGGGTGATTGGTGGCTTTGCCTTTGGTGCCATCTTTATGGCCACAGACCCTGTGTCTGCGGCCATGACTAATACAGGCAAGTTCTGGTACGGCATTTTGATCGGTGTGATGGTGATTCTGATTCGTGTGGTTAACCCCGCATTCCCAGAGGGCATGATGCTGGCGATTCTATTTGCCAATCTATTTGCGCCGCTGTTCGACCACTGGGTTGTGCAGGGCAATATTAAAAGGAGACTGGCTCGTGGGTAATGACAGTATTTCTAAGACATTTGGTGTAGCACTGGCACTCTGTGTGGTCTGCGCTGTGGTGGTTTCCAGCGCCGCGGTGATTTTGCGACCCACTCAGGAAGTGAACAAGCTGCTGGATCTAAAAGCTAATATTTTGGCCTCGGCGGGTTTGCTCCAGGAGGGAGTATCGATTGAGACTCAGTTCGAGCAGATTAGCACTCGCGTGGTTGATCTGCAGACTGGTGAGTTTACCGACGCAGTGGATGCCGCGACCTATGACCAGCGCAAGGCGTCTAAAGACCCGGCTCTCTCTATGGCTCTGGATCCCAAGCAGGATCCTGCCAAGATTAAGCGCCGCGCCAATTACGCCACTGTGTATATGGTTGAAGGCGAGCAGGGCATTGAGAAAATTATCCTGCCCATCAAAGGCTATGGCCTCTGGTCGACTCTCTATGGGTTTCTGGCACTGGAAGCTGATTTTGAGACAGTGGCAGGTATTGGCTTTTATGAGCATACCGAAACTCCTGGTCTGGGTGGCGAAGTAGATAACCCCAGGTGGAAAGCCAGCTGGGTGGGCAAGCAGGCCTATAACCAGGGTGAGCTGGCCATTACCGTATTAAAAGGCAAGGCTGATATGAGCCGGGCTGGGTCTGAGTCCCAGATCGATGGTCTGGCCGGTGCCACGCTGACCACCAGAGGTGTTGATAATCTGGTGCGCTACTGGCTGGGTGACGAGGGCTTTAGACCTCTGATCAATTCTTTAAAATCTGGGGAGGCCTAACTAATGTCCAAAGTTAAAGACACCTTATTGGAGCCTATTGTTGCCAATAACCCAGTGGCACTGCAGATTCTGGGAATCTGCTCGGCGCTGGCGGTAACCTCAAGCATGAAAGTTGCCTTTGTGATGTGCCTGGCACTGACCATAGTGGCGGCTTTTGCCAATCTGTTTGTTTCGATTATTCGCAACCATATCCCCAGCAGCATCCGCATTATTGTGCAGATGACTATTATTGCCTCTCTGGTAATTGTGGTGGATCAGGTGCTCAAGGCCGTGGCTTACGATATCAGCAAGCAGCTGTCAGTATTTGTGGGTCTGATTATTACCAACTGTATTGTGATGGGTCGCGCTGAAGCATTTGCCATGAAGAACCCGCCAATGGCTAGCTTTTACGATGGTATAGGTAATGGCCTGGGTTACAGCATGATACTGATGGTGGTGGCATTTTTCCGCGAGCTATTTGGTGCCGGCAAGCTGTGGGGCTATGAAGTGCTAAGCCTGACTACCGATGGTGGCTGGTATGTGGCTAATGGAATGATGCTGATGGCACCCAGCGCGTTCTTCCTTATCGGTTTGTTGATCTGGGTAATCCGCATCTACGATAAAAAGCAGGTGGAACAGCCTGACTTTAAAATTACCGCCAATAGTCGTCCGAGCGAGGTGGTCTAATGGAACATTATCTAAGCATCTTAGTCCGCTCAATCTTTATAGATAATATTGCCCTTAGCATGTTTTTGGGCATGTGTACCTTCCTGGCCCTGTCGAAGAAAATCGATGCCGCTATTGGTCTAGGTATAGCCGTTATTGTGGTGCAGACCATTACTGTGCCGGTCAATAATCTACTGCTGAACTATCTGTTGGCCGATGGCGCATTGGCCTGGGCTGGTCTGCCAGATGTAGACCTGAGCTTTTTGATGTATCTGTGTTTTATTGGCGTTATTGCTGCCATGGTGCAGATACTGGAGATGGTCCTGGATAAATATGTGCCAGCTCTCTACAGCGCCCTCGGCGTGTTTTTACCACTGATTACGGTGAACTGTGCAATTCTGGGTGGCTCTCTGCTGATGGCAGAGCGGGGCTTCAACTTTAGCGAGTCTGTGGTTTATGGTCTTGGTTCGGGCACCTCTTGGGCACTGGCAATTGCGGTTCTGGCAGGTATTCGTGAAAAGTTAAAATATAGTGATATTCCAGAAGGCCTACAGGGGCTGGGTATCGTATTTATTACTGTGGGTCTTATATCGCTGGGCTTTATGTCCTTCGGCGGCATTGATATCTAAGCAATATCTGTAATAACGGAGACGTAATAAAAGTATGAATACAGAAATTATTCTTGGCGTAGGCATGTTTACCACAGTGATTCTGGCGCTGGTGGCCTTTATTCTGGCTGCACGCAGTAAGTTGGTGTCCTCTGGTGATGTAAATATTGTCATTAATGGTGAGAAAACCATCATTGTACCTGCGGGCGATAAGCTGCTGCAGACATTGTCCAATGCGGGGCTGTTTTTGCCCTCGGCCTGTGGTGGTGGCGGTAGCTGCGCTCAGTGCAAATGTGTGATTACCGAAGGTGGTGGCTCTATGCTGCCCACCGAAGAGAGTCACTTTAATCGCCGTGAAGCTGCTGAAGGCTGGAGACTGTCCTGTCAGGCTCCGGTTAAGCAGGACATGCATGTCCAGGTGCCGGAAGAAGTATTCGGTGTTAAGCGCTGGGAATGTGAGGTTGAGTCCAATCCCAATGTGGCTACTTTTATCAAAGAGCTGACCCTCAAGCTACCCGAGGGTGAGGATGTTAAATTCCGCGCCGGTGGTTATGTGCAGCTGGAATGCCCCCCTCACCATATTAAGTACTCAGATTTTGATATTGAAGAAGAGTATCGCGGTGACTGGGAGCGCTTTGACTTCTTTAAGCATGAGTCGATTGTTGATGAGACGGTGATTCGCGCCTATTCAATGGCTAACTACCCAGACGAGAAGGGCGTAGTTAAGTTTAATATTCGTATTGCCACGCCGCCTCCAGGCTCTACCGGCATTGTGCCCGGACAGATGTCGTCCTATGTTTTCAGCCTTAAGCCTGGGGATAAGATTCAGGTCTATGGCCCCTTTGGTGAGTTCTTTGCCAAGGAGACCGACAATGAGATGGTATTTGTGGGTGGCGGCGCCGGTATGGCTCCTATGCGCTCGCATATTTTTGACCAGCTTAAGCGTATTAAATCTGATCGTAAAATCAGCTTCTGGTATGGCGCCCGCTCACTGCGCGAGTGTTTCTACGACGATGAGTACGATATGCTGGCTGCAGAGAACGACAACTTCGACTGGCATCTGGCACTTTCAGATCCGCAGCCAGAAGATAACTGGGATGGACTGACTGGCTTTATCCACAATGTGCTCTATGAGCAGTACCTAAAGGATCATGAGGCGCCAGAGGACTGTGAGTTCTATATGTGCGGACCCCCTATGATGAATGCTGCAGTGGTTAAGTTGCTGGTCGACCTGGGTGTTGAGCAGGAGAATATTTTCCTCGATGATTTCGGTGGTTAATAACAACAGAGTAAACGCGATAACGGGGCTTTTTGATAGGGCCTCGTTTTTGCTTTATAGCCTATTTTTGGTCGCCCTTACTGGGTTAACTGGCTGTGACTCAAGCCCAGAGATTATTAAAATCTCTGGCACCAAAATGGGTACCAGCTACCATATCACCATAGTGGCCGACCAGCCTGCGCCTGCGGATTTAGCGCAGCGCATCGAAGCTGCTCTGGACCTGGTCGATCAGTCCATGTCCACCTACAAAAGTAATTCTGAGATCAGTCAGTTCAATGCCCAGCCGGTGGCCGAGCCGCAAATGATCAGCCCACAGTTTGCCGATGTGCTGGATGTTAGCAAGCTGGTCTGGGAGCAGAGCGCCGGCGCTTTTGACCCTACGGTTGGGCCCTTGGTCGACCTTTGGGGTTTTGGCCCTGTGCCTACAGATGATGTGGTTCCTGCCGATGAGCAAATTGCCCAGGCGCTAGAGAATACAGGTTATCAGCATCTGGATATGGATATGCAGATGATCAGCAAATCATCGCCTATTCGCCTTGATCTGTCAGCTGTAGCCAAGGGCTATGCGGTGGATCAGGTTGCTGATCTGCTCGAGATGCTGGCCCTGCCTGACTATCTGGTGGAGATTGGCGGAGAGATGCGTCTCGGTGGATTCAATCCCGACGGACAACCCTGGCGCATAGCGGTTGAGATGCCTGCGGTGATTCCTCAGGTGCAGCGAGTGATTGCCGCCCACAACGTGGCTATTGCCACCTCAGGTGACTATCGCAACTATTTTGAGCAGGATGGCGTGCGCTACTCCCATACCATAGATCCGCGCACCGGCAGGCCTATTCGTCATAACCTAGCCTCGGTAACCGTGGTGGGCGAGACCTGTGCAGAGGCCGATGCCTGGGCTACAGCCCTTATGGTTCTCGGAGAAGAGCAGGGCATGGCACTGGCCGAGCAGCTGGGTCTGTCGATCTATATGCTGGTCAAAGATG
>Ga0075469_10001322_pt1 | contig 11235 bp, 8 predicted proteins | sample DEB08_DNA_13_FD_77577 | JGI IMG/M metagenome (GOLD analysis project Ga0075469, IMG submission 77577) | Aqueous microbial communities from the Delaware River and Bay under freshwater to marine salinity gradient to study organic matter... | ecosystem: Environmental > Aquatic > Marine > Coastal ...
TGGTCGTCAGCAGGGCTGACATGCCAAGGATGTCTGGCTGCTCTGTTTCCAGCGCTTCAAGGTATGCCTCAACTGCGTTGTTGATGCCAAGGTCGACCACTTCAAAGCCTGCACCTTCCATCATCATCGAAACAAGGTTCTTTCCAATGTCATGGATGTCCCCTTTGACGGTGCCAATGACCATCTTACCAACGCGCGGCGCACCGGTTTCGGCAAGCAGTGGTTTAAGGATGAACATGCCACCCTTCATTGCGTTAGCCGCCAGCAGAACCTCTGGAACGAACAAGATACCGTCGCGGAAGTCATGGCCAACGATCGTCATGCCGCCCACCAAAGCTTCGGTCAGGATGCGGTATGGCGTCCATTCGCGCGATAGAAGGATGTTTACACCTTCCTCGATTTCTTCCTTCATGCCGTCGTATAGGTCATCGAACATTTGCGCGACGAGGTCTTCGTCGTTCAGTTCCGATAGGATGATGTCATCTTGTTCGTCGGACATGGCCAACCCTTTGCATTTTATGTTATTTTATTAGTGCGCCCATTTGCGCGTTTCTACCAGCCGATTTCCGACATTCGCACGAACATCACCGACCTGTCATTGCCTGCGTTCATGAAATGTTCTAATAATCATTATGGATGATCTACCTCCGCAGAAATCTCATCGCGCGATTGGACGTGCGGCAGGCTTGAACCCCGATTTGCGGTTTGACCGTTTTCATGTTGAGGCCGTTGATGACGGGTGGGAGCATGAAGAAGAATTGCCCGTGTTGCGGACAGAAGTCACCGACGAGGTCGCGCGTTCGGTCATATCGCGCAATTCATCGCCCGATTTATCGTTTGACCGGTCGATCAATCCTTACCGCGGGTGTGAACACGGCTGCATTTACTGCTACGCACGACCAAGCCATGCATTCCTGGGTCTGTCGCCCGGATTGGATTTTGAAACGAAACTGATCGCTAAGCCTAACGCAGCAGCGCAGTTGGAAAAAGAGCTTTCCAATCGACGCTATGTGCCAAAGATCATCGCGATTGGGACCAATACGGATGCATATCAGCCAATTGAAAAGAAACGCGAAATTATGCGTGATGTGCTCAAGGTGCTGTCCGCATTCAATCATCCGGTCGGGATTGTCACCAAGGGGACATTGATTGCCCGTGACATTGATATTCTGGCCCAGATGGCTGAAAAAGGTCTCGTGCGTGTCGGCATATCAATCACGACACTGGACCCCAAATTGTCGCGGTTAATGGAACCGCGCGTACCTGCGCCTGCCGCACGATTGCGCATTGTACGGCAGTTGACCGACGCTGGTATTCCTGTGCGTGTGATGGTGTCACCGGTTGTGCCTGCGCTGACGGATCATGAACTTGAAGCGATCTTGGTGGCCGCAAAGGCTGCGGGTGCCGTTGCCGCGTCTTCGATTGTCTTGCGTTTGCCGCGCGAAGTATCCCCGTTGTTTCAGGATTGGTTGGAAACGCACTTCCCTGATCGGGCTGCACGGGTGATGGGCCGCGTGCGCGAATTACACGGGGGACGAGACTATGACCCTAATTTCGGCACGCGCATGGTCGGACAGGGCGCGTGGGCCGACATTTTGCAGCAAAGGTTCAGGCTGGCCGCAGGAAAGCTGGGGTTGGATCGATCACTTCCGCCGCTGCGCACCGATTTGTTCGCAAAGCCGCCACAACCGGGGGATCAGCTTTCACTACTATAACCAGAAACATGGGGGCGCAGTCGGAGCCTCCGGCGGAGGTATTTAGGAACAGAAGAATGTAAAGGTCACCCCGCGCTAACCCTTAGGTCAGGCGGGGCTTCTCCTGTTACGGCCATCGGCTCCTCAGCCTGTTCCGCATCTTTTCGGTAAGGGATAAACATAAAAAAATTGTAAACTTCTTTTGTTCACAAATACCTCTGGGGGCCGCGGCACGCGGTGGGGGCAGCGCCCCCTACGGCTTTACGGCTTTACGGCTTGCGCCGGCGTCCGCGGCGCGGCGACGCGACAGGTCCAGCACCATCGGTGCCATCAGAGGCAGACGAAAAACCACCAAGTGCGTCTGTGATGGTGTCGAGCGAAGGCGGAGCACTTTTTGGTCGTGTCTGAAGCGCCTCGCGCATCGCAACAAGATGTTCCGGTGTGGTGCCACAGCAACCACCGATGATGGTGGCGCCACAATCGCGGGCCAGAACGGCGTAATCAGCCATCAACGCAGGTGTGCCGTCATAGTGGATATGGCCATCGTGGTATTTTGGAATGCCTGCATTCCCCTTTGCGATAATCGGCAAAGTTGCACCTGCTTCGCTAAACCCAAGCACGGTACGCAACAAATCGGATGCGCCAACCCCGCAATTGGCCCCAAATGCGAGCGGTTGATAGCTCAGCTTTCCAAGACGTTTGACCATCTCGGCCGAGGTGATGCCCATCATGGTTCGACCCGCGGTATCAAAGCTCATGGTGCCGCACCATGGCATGTCAGCAAGCGCAAAGGCTTCGGCCGCTGCCGCCAACTCTTCGACCGCACTGATTGTTTCGACCCAAAGAACGTCGACGCCGCCCGCTTTGAGGCCTTCGGCTTGTTCGTGGAACATCTCGACTGCGATCTCGTGCGTTAGGCTGCCCATCGGGGACATAATTTCACCTGTTGGGCCGACCGAACCGGCAACGACGATCGTGCGTCCCGACTGATCCGCAACTGCGCGCCCCAGTTCAGCGGCGGCCTTGTTCAGTTCATGCACGCGGTCTTGGGCGTTGTGCAGTTTCAAGCGCGATGCATTGCCGCCAAAGCTGTTGGTCAGGAAAATATCGCTGCCCGCGTCGGCGGCACCTTTGTAGAGGGCTGTGATTTTTGCAGTTTCTTCGACATTCCACATTTCGGGCGCGTCACCGGACATGAGCCCCATATTAAACAGGTTCGTGCCGGTCGCACCGTCCGCCATCAGCCAATCGCGGGTTTCGAGCAGTTTGGAAAGGGCGTTGGTCATCGGGCGGAATGCTCCAGTTAGGTCCAAGTCTGCGGTCGCATAGGGCGCAGCCGAGGGCAAATGCAAATCTTGCATAGTCATTATGAATAAAACAACAAAACCGCGCCATTGCGGCGCGGTTCTGGCTTTATCGAAACTTTATTGGTGAATCGTTGTCTAGACTTCGTTCATCAACTGCGTTTTGGCTACAGCCATGAGTTCCGCCATTTTTGTGCGGATTGTTGCTTCATCTGCTTTGTCGCCCAGATCGCCGGACACCTTGCGGTAGACGTCTTCATGACCTGCCTCTTCGAAATCGGACTTAATGACTTCTTTGGCATATTCGGCGGCTTCTTCGGCTGATTTGCCCATCAGTTCGGCGGCCCACAAGCCAAGCAGTTTGTTGCGGCGGGCATCTGCCTTGAATTGCATTTCTGCATCGTGGGCGAATTTGTTTTCGAAGGCGTTTTCGCGGTCGTCAAAGGTGCTCATGGTTTTGGCCTCGTGATTAGCAATGCGGTTGCTATAGATATGCCCCTGCTGGCGCTTGCCTGCAAGGGGGGCATGCACTATCAGGCGGATAAGACGCAATCCGCGCGAGCTGCGCACAAGCGCAAAGGGGTTACGATGGCACGCCGAAAAAAGATCTACGAAGGCAAAGCAAAGATACTTTATGAAGGTCCTGAGCCGGGGACGTTGGTTCAGTATTTTAAAGACGATGCGACCGCATTCAATGCGGAGAAAAAAGCGGTGATCGAGGGAAAAGGCGTGTTGAATAACCGCCTGTCCGAGTTCTTTATGACGGGTTTGGCCCAAATCGGCATCCCGACGCATTTTATCAAACGTTTGAATATGCGCGAGCAGCTGATCCGTCAGGTCGAGATTATTCCACTCGAGGTTATCGTGCGCAACTTTGCCGCGGGCACTATGGCCAAGCGTATGGGCATGGAAGAGGGCACAGCTTTGCCGCGTCCAATTGTCGAGTTCTCGTACAAAGACGACAGCCTTGGCGATCCGCTGGTCCCAGAGGAATATATCATCGCTTTCGGATGGGCCACACAGCAAGAGATGGACGATATCGTCAGCCTTGCTTTGCGCGTCAATGACTGGATGTCAGGTGTGATGCACGGTGTCGGTATCAAACTGATTGATTTCAAGATCGAAGTTGGCCGTGTTTGGGATAATGAGTTTCCACGCCTGATGCTTGCTGATGAAATCAGTCCCGACAGCTGTCGTTTGTGGGACAAGGAAACAGGTCGCAAGCTTGATAAAGACGTGTTCCGCCGCGATCTAGGTAATCTGACAGACGCCTATACCGAAGTGGCAAAGCGTCTTGGGGTGATGCCTTCGAATGTGACCCACACAGGCGGCAAGCCTACGTTGATTAATTGAGTATTTAAGACAAAGCGAGAGTTGAAGGACAAAGCCTATGAAAGCCCGCGTACATGTGATGTTGAAGAATGGTGTTCTGGATCCACAAGGCGAGGCCGTGCGCCACGCGCTTGGGTCGCTTGGGTTTGAAGGTGTGTCTGGCGTGCGCCAAGGCAAAGTGATCGAGCTGGATTTGGCGGATGGGACGTCCGAGGCGACAATCACTCAGATGTGCGAAAAGCTGCTCGCGAACACCGTGATCGAAAGCTACAAGGTCGAGGTTCTGTAATGCGGGCTGCGGTTGTCGTTTTTCCTGGATCAAACTGCGACCGTGATATGGCTGTCGCTTTGAAAGCTGCGGGCGCTGATGTGACGATGGTTTGGCACAAAGACGCAAGTTTGCCTGATGGTGTTGATCTTGTTGCAGTGCCCGGCGGGTTTTCTTTTGGGGATTACCTGCGCTGCGGCGCGATTGCTGCGCAGTCCCCGATTTGCCATGCAGTGGTGGCGCATGCCAAGCGCGGCGGTTATGTTTTGGGCGTCTGCAATGGCTTTCAGGTTCTGACTGAAACGGGGCTTTTGCCTGGCGCATTGATGCGTAATTCCGGATTGAAGTTCATCTGTAAAGCTGTTGATTTAAAAGTAGAAACATCCGATTCTGCTTTCACTGAAGGGTATAACGCTGGCGATATTGTTGCCTATCCCGTGGCCCATCATGATGGCAACTACACGGTTGATGATGACACGCTGTCGCAATTGCGCGATGCCAATAGGATCGCATTCACCTATTGTGAGAACCTCAACGGGTCTGTTGCAGATATTGCGGGTGTCCTGTCCGAAAATCGCCGCGTTCTAGGCATGATGCCCCATCCAGAGCGGGCAGTGGATACGGGGCATGGTGGCACCGACGGGCAGGCGCTTTTCCGCGGGCTTTTGGCGCAATTTGCGACTGCATAGCGTGGTTGCTTGCCGCAAGGCATGTTGCCCAATAGACTGCCGTCATGTTTACGTCTGGTAAATCGATGCGCGGGCGCTGGTATATGCGCCTTGCAGTTATGGTGATTTGCGCCTTTGGTGTGATTACTATTTTCGTGTCCAACCAATACCTGACCCAACGTTTTACAGAGACAATCAGTAGCCGATCGGAGGTGCGTCTTGCGCTTTACGTGACGAACTTGATGTCGGAGTTACAGCGGAATTCTGTTGTTCCGCAGTTGTTGGCTCGCGATCCAGAGCTGATCAAGGCCTTGGAAGATAAGGACTATTCCGGATCAACCGCGCGTTTGTTGTCCTTTGTTGATGAAATCGGCGCGGCCTCGCTGATGCTGCTCGACCGCGACGGGCGCGCTGTTGCGGCCACTGATCGCGACATGATCGGGCAAAATCACCGCTCAACGCCCTATTTTACAGATGCGCTCCGATTGAATCAGACAATCTATACGACCTATGAAAACGCGGAGGGCGGGTTTGATTTTGTCTATTCGCGGCGTGTTCAAGTGGCTGGACAGTTGCGCGGCGTGATCATGGTCAAGGTCGATGCACCGCGTATCGAAGCCGGCTGGGTCGGGGTGTCGGATGCCGTTTTGGTCACTGATCGCGAAGGCCTAATCGTGATGGCAACAGAGCCGCTCTGGCGGGGCTTGAACGAACAAGAAGCTTTGGCGCGCCAGTCCGCGCCTTCCGCAATTGAGCGTGCGATCCGATTCACCCAAGGGTGGGCAGCACTGCCCGTTGATGCATATTTGCGCGGCGAGGCGGTCTTGAGGCGCGCTATGCAAGTGCCGCATCAAGGCTGGCAGATGGTCAGCTTTACGACCTATGCATCAGTACGCGAACGGGTGAATGGCATCCTTGCGTTGCAAGCGATGGGATTCGCAATTCTGCTGACCCTGATCTTTTGGTCGATGTCTCGCAAAACCGCATCGCGGCTGATCTTCTTTCAACGCGAGTCAGCAGAGTTGCGCGCACTCAATCGGCGCTTGCAGCGGGAAATCGCCGAACGCGAAAAGGTCGAAAAGACCCTCGAAGTCGCTGAACAGACCATTGCACAATCCTCAAAGCTTGCCGCTTTAGGCGAGATGTCAGCAGCCGTCAGTCACGAGTTGAACCAGCCCTTGGCGGCGATGAAAACCTACCTTGCTGGTGCACGTTTATTGCTGCAGCGCGAACGCCCCGAAGAGGCGTTGTCTTCGTTCCAGCGGATTGATGATTTGCTGGAAAGAATGGGCGCGCTGACGCGTCAACTCAAGTCCTACGCACGCAAGGGAGCAGAGGCGTTTGAGCCAATAGATACAAGGGCTGCGGTATCAACTGCCTTGGCTTTGATGGAGCCGCAGCTCAAGACACGTTCGGTCAACATCATTCGCACATTGCCCAATGAACCGGTGATGGTTTTAGGGGATCGGCTCCGCCTTGAGCAGGTCATTATTAACCTGCTGCGCAATGCGCTGGATGCAACCAAGAATGCGACAAATCCAACCATCGAAATCCTGCTGGTAGCTGGCGATGTCATCAGCATCCAAATTCGTGACAATGGCGACGGGATCGTCAATCTGGACGAGTTATTCGAGCCGTTTTACACGACAAAACAACCTGGTGATGGGGTCGGTCTGGGTCTTGCTATCTCGTCTGGCATCGTCAACGATTTGGGCGGGCGTCTCACCGCGCGAAACGCGGTTGATGGCGGGGCTATATTCGAGGTGCAACTGCCAGCTATCAGGCAGGATGCTGCCGCGGCAGAGTAAGGAAAAGACCATGACCAAAGCTATGAAAATTGCGATTGTCGATGATGAGAAAGATATGCGGCAGTCGATCTCGCAATGGTTGGCATTGTCAGGCTTCGACACGGAAACCTTTGCGTCGGCAGAGGACGCGCTGAAGGGTGTCGGCAATGATTATCCGGGGATTGTCGTGAGTGACGTCAAAATGCCGGGCATGGATGGCATGCAGTTTTTGAAAAAACTCAAAGGCGTGGACAACGGATTGCCTGTTATCATGATCACAGGCCACGGTGACGTACCCATGGCGGTTGAGGCGATGCGCGTTGGCGCATTTGATTTCCTGGAAAAACCGTTCAATCCGGACCGCATGACCGAATTGGCCAAAAGGGCCACACAAGCGCGCCGGTTGACCCTTGATAACCGCGCACTGCGCAAAGAGTTGTCTGACGGTAGCGCATTGATCAAAAAGCTGATTGGCAAGTCAGCGCCGATGGAGCGTCTGAAAGAGGACATTCTTGATCTGGGGCAGGCGGATGGCCACGTCCTGATTGAAGGGGAAACAGGGACCGGTAAAACGCTTGTTGCCCACGCTCTTCATGCCGTTGGTGCGCGGGCGAACAAGAAATTCGTATTGCTCAGTTGTTCAGCGTTTGACGAAGAAACACTGGGCCGGATGGTGTTTGGCCCCGCCCGCGATGACGAGCCGACACCCGCCATTGTAGAGGCCCGGGGCGGCACACTGGTGCTTGAAGATATCGAAGCGCTAAGCCATGCAATGCAAGCGCGTTTGCTGACAGCCATCAATGACCAATGCATCCCGGCCGAGACGCGCATCGTGGCAATTTGTAATCTGCAGGAACAAGATAAAACCTGTGAAAGCGTGCTGCGCCCTGATCTTTTCTACCGTTTGGCAGCTTTGCGGATCAACGTGCCGCCATTGCGTCAGCGCGGCGAGGATATCCTTGCGCTGTTTACACGTTTGGGTGAACAATTCGCCGATGAATACGGGTGTGATGCGCCCCATATTAGCGCGCAAGAAGCTGCACAGTTGTTGCAAGCACCTTGGCCAGGCAACGTGCGTCAATTGATCAATGTTGCTGAACGGGCGGTGCTGCAAAATAGGCGGGGAACGGGATCGATTGCGTCGCTGTTGATGGCGGACACCGAAGAGCTTAAGCCTGCCATGACCACTGAAGGTAAGCCCTTGAAGGAGTTTGTAGAGGCCTTCGAGAGAATGCTGATCGACAACACAATGCGCCGCCACAAGGGGTCTATCGTGTCGGTGATGGATGAGCTTTGCTTGCCGCGCCGGACCCTCAATGAAAAGATGGCAAAATACGGTTTGCAACGGTCGGACTATCTGTAGTCCTGCTAATGTGGTGCAAAAAGAGGCGCTTTGTTTGCAACCACTTGTGCAAGAGCCCCTTTCACCCTTATGTATGGGATACGATTGCTCGTGCTTCGGTTGCGCGGTGACAGTCGTTAGAGATTCTCTGTCTTACCTTTGATCTGATATCATGGGAAAGACAGCTGATTTGATCCTTCGGGATTAGAAGAACGCCCTTGGTCGCGCGATAGAACGCCGACCGGGCCATGAATGGGCACTGGTTTTCCCGGTGTCGGAGAAGCAACGCGATGAAACGCGCGCAAAACATGAGGCAAAGCACAGCCACCCTAAGGGGTGCTGGAACTGCCCGCGCACAAATCGCCTTAATTAGACATATAACACGGACAACAGCGCCCCCCGGGGCGCCACCGCGGTTATGTGCGAACGGAAAAAATGCCAAAGAAAATGTTAATCGATGCCACGCACGCGGAAGAAACGCGCGTTGTTGTGGTCGACGGGAACAAAGTCGAAGAGTTTGATTTTGAAAGCCAATTCAAACGCCAAGTAGCTGGAAACATCTACCTCGCAAAAGTAACACGGGTCGAACCATCACTGCAGGCCGCATTTGTAGACTATGGCGGCAATCGTCATGGTTTCCTCGCGTTCTCGGAAATTCACCCCGATTACTACCAGATTCCAATCGCGGATCGCGAAGCCCTGATCGCTGAAGAAAAGGCCTATGCCGATGCGATGAAAGCCGAGGCAGACGCCGAGGCCGAGAAGGACGAAAAGCCTGCGCCAAAGCGCCGCCGCCGTAGCCGCGCCAAAGCCGCTGATGTAACAACTGATGATGCGGTCGTTACTGGCGACGTTGAAACGTCAGAGGAAGAAACCTCTGGCGATATCGCTGGCATGGAAATGATTGATCTTGACGACAGCATCGAAGGCAGTTCGCCGATGGAGCTGGTCGCCGAGACGCCAGTCGAAACGCCTGCTGCTGGTGATGATGACACATCTGATGACGAAGCCGACGATGACGCGCAAATGGCCGATCCGCGCAGCAAGGATGACAGCATCGAAAGTGTCGCAGATGAAGATGACACGGACGATGTGCGCCCCGTGCGCAAACCGCGCCCCAAGCGGTACAAAATCCAAGAAGTCGTCAAAGTGCGCCAAATCCTTCTGATTCAGGTCGTAAAAGAAGAACGCGGCAACAAGGGTGCAGCCCTTACCACATATCTGTCGCTTGCTGGCCGTTACTGTGTTTTGATGCCAAATACGGCCCGTGGTGGTGGCATTAGCCGCAAGATCACCAATGCCCCAGACCGCAAAAAGCTTAAAGAAATTGCAAGCTCAATGACCGTGCCAGAGGGTGCAGGTCTGATTATCCGCACAGCCGGATCGCAGCGCACTAAAGCAGAGATCAAGCGCGACTATGAGTACCTGCAACGGATGTGGGAGCAAATCCGCGAGTTGACGCTGAAATCATCGGCGCCTGCTAAAATTTACGAAGAAGGCGATCTGATCAAACGGTCGATCCGCGATCTTTACTCCAAAGAGATCGACGAGGTGATTGTTGCTGGCGAGGCGGGCTACCGCACGGCCAAGGACTTCATGAAGATGATCATGCCGTCGCACGCCAAGAACGTGAAATACTATACAGAGCAGATGCCGCTTTATGCCCGTTATCAAGTCGAAGGGTATTTGAACGGCATGTTCAACCCGACGGTGCAGTTGCCTTCTGGTGGCTATCTTGTGATTGGCATTACCGAAGCGCTGGTTGCGATTGACGTCAACTCTGGTCGTGCGACCAAGGAAAGCTCGATCGAGCAGACAGCGTTGAAAACCAACCTTGAGGCGGCAGACGAAGTGGCCCGTCAGTTGCGCTTGCGTGATCTTGCTGGCCTGATCGTGATCGACTTTATCGACATGGACGAGCGTCGCAACAATGCGTCGGTTGAAAAGCGTTTCAAAGACAAGCTTAGGACGGATCGCGCGCGAATTCAGGTCGGCCGGATTTCTGGCTTTGGCTTGATGGAGATGTCGCGTCAGCGTCTGCGCCCGGGCATGCTCGAGGCGACGACACAGATGTGTTCGCATTGTCACGGCACTGGTTTGTTGCGGTCGGATGACAACGTGACTTTGTCGATTTTGCGTGCTCTGGAAGAAGAAGGCGTGCGCGGCCGCTCGAAAGAGGTGCTGATCAAAGCGCCGATTTCGATTGCGAATGCATTGATGAACAGTAAACGTGAACATATCGCAGATATCGAAGCGCGTTATGGCATGTCCGTGCGGATCGAATGTGATCCAACGCTTGTGTCGCCCGATTATGCGATTGAAAAGTTCAAGACTGCGACGCGGGTCGTCCCCGATGCGGCACCTGTTGTGGCTTCTGTCGTTATGATGGACGATGATGTCGACGATAACACTGGCGTCATTATCGATAGTGATGACGAGGTCGAAGAAGCCTCGGTTGCGACCGCTGAAGCCCCAGAAAACGCCGCTGCTGATGATGAAGATCGGCCAAAGCGCAAGCGTCGTCGGCGTCGTCGTCGTCGGGGTGGTGCAAATCGCGATGGCGACGGTCAACAATCCGAGAATGGCGAAGCTGAAGAAGGTGCCGCAGAAAATACAGACGCCGCGCCAGAAGTAGCCGCCGTTTCGGATGCTGAAGCACCTGCTGCCGAAGAAAAGCCTAAGCGCACACGCAACCGCCGCCGCAAGGCCGATCCTGCGCCTGACGCAGAGGCAGCACCTGTAGCCGAAGCTGAGGCCGCTCCTGTCGAAACGCCAGAGGCAGAGGAAAAACCTGCGCCTAAAAAGCGTGTTCGCCGCAAGAAGGCAGAGCCTGCAGCAGA
>Ga0075469_10001329_pt1 | contig 11208 bp, 7 predicted proteins | sample DEB08_DNA_13_FD_77577 | JGI IMG/M metagenome (GOLD analysis project Ga0075469, IMG submission 77577) | Aqueous microbial communities from the Delaware River and Bay under freshwater to marine salinity gradient to study organic matter... | ecosystem: Environmental > Aquatic > Marine > Coastal ...
GATATCCAGACAGCACTGCGGCTTCTTTAACTTCTCAACTAGAAAACCTAGCTAGTAGATATCCAGACAGCACTGCGGCCAAAGAACTAATGGGAACTAATCCCGGAATATCTTACGCGCCTCTTGAGAATCTTATTACCAATGTAAGAGACGGTAGCGCGTCAAGACTTGATGCAGAAAAGCTGGCGCTTTCTTCTGCAACTCAGCCGAATAACGAGACAATTCAGGCTGCTGTAAATGAATCAAGCCCTGAGATTAAAGTGGATGCGGATCAAAGTAAGTCGGGTAGCGGAAGAGCTGCTTCAGAAAAAACTTACAGCGACTTTATTGAAGATATTTCAAACGTTCCCGCTTTAACAGCCAAGCCAAATTATTCCAAAGCCAGAGAGTCACTTGCTGGCTTAACAGGAATTTCTGAAAATTTAAAAGCCAACCCAGCTAATTTTGCAAATTTAATAAAACAAGTAGAAGCTCCTGATTTAGATTTTTCAGACCTCCAACCATCTTACTTAAATCTTATAACTGAGTCAGAAAGAAGATCCAACAAGATAAAAGAAGATGCTAAAAAAGATGCAGGGGCTCAGGCCTTAATTCAATTAGGCGCAGGCATTGCAGAAGGCAATGTATCTGAAGGTTTGAGAGGCGCTGGCAGGGTTTCTTCTGAAATTATGAAACAAGCTAGATCAGAGTCCGCTGCCGAAAATCAGTTAGCCCGAAGGATGGAGCTAGCAGGAAAAGATGCCGAGTTGAATCTTGGGATTAAAGGCAGAGAGTCGGCTATAAATAAATACAACAGAGATGTTGACTTGATAACAAATCAATACAGAAGTGATAGAACTGATTACTTGACAGGTCTGAATATAGATAGAGATGCTGTTAAAGAAAAAGTAGATATCGAAGTGAAAATAGCTGAGGCAGATTACAAAGCCAGTGTCGAGGAAAGAAAAGCTGTAATGGATACTATTGTCCAACAAGCAGCTCTTAAGAGATTTCAGGATCTTGCTTTAGAAAGTGGAATCTCTATTAACAGAGAGATGCTAAGAACTGTCACCCCATTGATTTCAGATATGTATGAAAATTGGAGGTATGAAAACGATAAGGCTAGCCTTGAACAAAAAGCGGACAAGTTTCAACAAATATTATCTCAGTTTATAAATATGGACTTGTTAAAAAAACAGATGGGAATGTCTGAAAACATTGCCGCCCCAAGTTCTGTCCCAACACCCGGAGAAGGTGACGATCCCTTAGAGCTAATGGGGCAAACGTAAGATAATGAATGGCCTAGCTACTTTCAGAGAAAAATATCCTCAGTATAAGGATCTTACTGACGAAGAAGTTGTTGATAGTATGTACAATAAATACTACTCAAACTTAGATCTTGACGAGTATCACAGGCGAATGGGTTTTAATCAGCCTAGTAGCGTAGATTATTACGCAGGTGTTCCCGCTGAGATGGGTAAGGGATTGGTCAGAGGCTTTGGTTCTGGCCTTCTTTCTGCTGGCGCTGGTTTAGCAGAGATGGCTAATTCAAGCACAGACCTGATAGGTCTTGATGATCTAATAGATAGCGGCGATGAAAACGAACTTATCCGGCTAGCGAATGAGGGTAAGCAGGCTCTCAATGAAAGCGTTGGTCTTGGCGATGCATACAAAGATAACTATCTAGTAAAGCTTAGCGAAGGTCTAGGCTCTATAGGTTCGTTCTTTGTTCCGGGCGGTGCAGCAGCCTTGGCTGGTAAAGCTGCTTTTGGAGCAAAAGCTGCAAAAATAGCAGCGGCAGGAACAACTGTAGGGCTTGGCGTGGGCTTCAATGCCTCAGATCTGGCAGACAGGATTGCTGCGGCAAGAGCCAGAGGAGAAGAAGTATCTGACGAACAGGAAGATGCGGCTATTATTTTGGCGGGTCTTTTTGGTTCTCTTGAAGCTTTTACTCCTTTATCTGTATTAAAAAAAATAAAACGGTTTAAAGATCCAGTAAAAAACCAAAAGGCTTTTAATTCTTTGACTAGCGCGATTAGCACGGGCTTGGGCGAAGGCATTCAAGAGGTTACGCAAAGCCTTATTAATGATGCTATTGAAGATGGCGTTTACTCAGACGATGTTAATTACACTGATTCTATGTGGGATGACTTCACTGTAGGGGCTGGTGCAGGTGCGCTATTAGATGCCTTGACTAACGGCGTTAACCGCCGCAGATCAAAGACTGTTATTGAAGCAGAAAGAGAAAGAGAGCAAGCATTTAGAGACGAAGATGAAAAGGCAAGCCAAGACCTCTATGACATGGCAGAAGCTGCCAAGCTAAAAGTAGAAAGAGATTCGGTAGTCGTTCCAGATCCCTTGTATGGTACTGAGACTTTTGAAGGCGAGCAGTTTGAGTTCGACCCAGCACAGCCGTATCTTGGCCGACAAGTAAACATGATTGACAGGGCTGCGGAGTACGCTAGTCAGATAGCAAGAAGCGGCATACAAAAAGACGGAGCTTTCCCAGAGTCAGGCAAGTTTGACATTGTCGAAGATAAATTGCCGGGAGGTTCTGTCTTTAAGGTAGTTCATTCTGAGACAGGTGAGCAGTTCGGACAGCCTGAGCAGGAAAGAGAATCTGCTATCCATTTGATGGCAAATCTTAATCAAGAGCTGATCAACAGAAGAGTAAACGATTCTGTAATAGACTCCCTTGATCTTGCCCCGGAAGCCTATACCCCTGAGCAATCAGAAAGCTTATATGTTATTGGTCAAAAACTGAACAGGCCAAAGCGTTTCACTGTTACTTCAGCGGTACTTAACGAAGCAGCAGGCACAACTCAGTCTCCCAAGTCTCCTTACCAAGAGAGCCAAACAATAGATCAACTTCATACCAATCAGTATGGAGTCCCACCGTACTCAGATAAAGGTGAAAAACTTTATCGAGATCTTTCAAACCTAACAGCCGCTCAAGAAATTAACTTTGATCGAAGAAAGAAAGGTCTGCCTGAGGTTCAAGAGTTCACGCTTGAAGAAGCCAAACAAGTATTGGGCGATAAATACTCAAATGTATTTGATGTGCTGGTAGGCGTTAGCTCTCCAGACATGACGGAAACAACGGAAAACTTTGGCTCTGTTGGCGCTCGCCTAGCGGCTAGCAGACAAGAGTATCAAGATCAAAAAAGAACTCTAGAAGAAGTGTCTTCTGTTCTTCAAGAAAAGAACATTGCATCAAGTGTTGATTCTCCTGAAGTAGGTTATCTATTAGAAAAGATTGTTAACGAAACCAATGTAGAAAGCATGAGCCCTTCTCAGCGCATGTATCTCGTTCAGGAATTAAGAAAGCTTCCTGTTGTTGCTCAGCCAGCATCCTTGCCGGACTTCAGGCCGAAGACATACACAAGAAAACAATACAACGCGGCTGTTCAGTACGTTACTGAGACAGGTGACGGCACTGTAGAGAACATCGAGAGCCAGATCGGAGACATTGGGTCAGCCAAAAGAACAAGGAAGGTTGCTTCTGATTTGCAGAAGGCGATCAAGAAGACTGGCTTAATCGACAACAAAGATGAAGTCGTTACGCGCACAACATTGCCCGCGCCAGAACGCTTTGAGCCGGAAATAAAACCATACGTTGAGACCGTTTCAGAAGATGCGACCAATCTTGAGAAGCTGCTTAATGAAGACCTCAAGGGTATGGGTCTAGATGACATCCGCGTCAGGGTTCTTGATGAGTTAAAGATTGGGCCAGTAACTAGAAAGGGAGAGCTGATACTTGCCGGAAAGGAAGGGGAGGATATCCGTCAAGAGACTGAAGGATATTACAGGCCCAGATCGAATACGGTATTCCTTGCGCTTGATAGGATTAAGCAGGGGGCAAGAGACCAAACTCCGGAAGCAAGAAGAGAAGCTCTCACTGAAATATTAGATCACGAGATTGTTCACGGCGTTAGAAACCTTGACCTGTGGAAAGAAAAAGAATGGCGGCTGCTAGAAAACCTGACAAGGAAAAAAATATTTCCGGGCAGGGGTAACGTTACTTTTTTCAATGACGCTCAGGAAAGATACCCCGACCTATCAGCTGTCGGACAGATGGAAGAAGCCGTTGCTGAGATTATCAGGTACGGAAGAAAAGATAAGAAGCTTATTACTGGCAAGCCCAAGAGTCTTGTTGAAAGGATGTATAGTTTTTTCGAGAAGACAGGTAATGCATTAAGTGGCACAGGGTTCCAGAGCTTTGATGATGTATTAACTCGCCTTGAGAAAGGAGAGATAGGTTCAAGAGAAAGAGATCGGATAAGAACTCTTCAAGCCACGGAGAAAAGATTAGGCGCAGTGCCGGACAGAGGCATAGGTCTATCGAGGGATGTCAAAGTACTTACGCCAGAGACAGAAGAGGAAGAGATATCTGCATCGAGGCAAAGAGATAGGGCAGCAGAGCAGGGATTCGATACCAACACTACCTATTATCATGGCACTGGTAAAACCAACATCAAGAAGTTCAGGAGCAATCTTGCAGGTAGCTTTGACTCAGCCACTAATGACATCATAGCTGGTCATTTTACTGTCAATCCAGAGTTTGCAAATGTGTTTGCGCCTCGCCGATCTGACTTCTCTGATCCAGAGAATGCGGCAGACGCGGGCACTGTATACCCAGTCTATTTAAGACAAGGAAACTCTTTTGATCCGGGCAGAATTTCCAGAGAAAAAAATTCCGGAGGTGAGCTTCAAGCTTTGTCTAGAGAAGTGGATAACTTATCTAGTCCTGTCTACAAGAGCTACGCAGATAAGATGATGGAGCAGATGGGTTACCCTGCTTCAGACACCGAAGCTAGAGATTCGATAATAAATGGTAGAAGAAAGCAGCTTCAAGAAATTGTAGGTAGCATTACACAAAGACCCTCAGATGTTGGCTTCGCAGAGCTGGAAGCCTTGTCTCCTTTTGTCCGAAGTGCGGGCTATGATTCTTACGTTGACTATGAGAATAGCATACAAGATATGGCAACTGGCATCGCTATGTTCAAGCCATCAGATATCAAAGGTGTACATGCTCAGTACGATCCATCAGGTGTTCCGCAAGGGTACGAATACGCGGACGATATTATGTTCTCAAAACAGGGAACAGATGATACAATACAAGAAGATACCACAGGAGGAGTTTCTGATGAGCAAGCAAGAAGATTGGGGCAACGAAATAGAGACAGAGGAAGACGGTTACAGAGCAGAAGCTTTACGCCGCTTGAAGGTGCGCCAGCTATTCAAGGGGCGACAGGGCCAATCCCAGAAATCGTTGCTATCGCAGAAGAATACGCAGAAGACTACGGACTCCCTGAAAGAAAACAAAGATCCTATGTAAAAGTCCCAAAGGATCGTGGCGAGAGGCTGGCTAAAGCGTATGATGAGATGCGTAACGACCCGCAAAATCCTGCTGTAAAGAAAGCATATAAAGATCTTATAAGGCAAACTAAAAACCAATATAAGGCTCTGACAGATGCTGGTTATGAGTTTACTTTCTATGACTCTGAGTCAGACCCTTATGACGGCAATCCTTTCAACGCTATGCGAGACCTTCGCGCTACCAAACGCATGGCGGTTTATGGAACTTATGATGGTTATGGCACAGAAGGGATCACTGATTCTGAAATAGAAAACAATCCGATGCTAGAAGATACGGGGCTGAGGTGGAAGGATCAGAGTGGAGATAGAAAACTTGTTACTGCCAACGATTTGTTTCGCGCTGTGCATGATGCTTTCGGGCACGGCATAGAAGGAAGTGGGTTCCGAGCCAGAGGGGAAGAGAACGCATGGCAGGCTCATGCTAAATTGTTTACTGGCCCAGCCTTGCATGCTCTTACTTCTGAAACAAGAGGTCAAAATAGTTGGTTAAATTATGGGCCTTATGCTGAGAACAACAGAACGGCAAAGATAGAAGACACCGTATTTGCCGAGCAAAAAATAGGTCTTATGCCGGACTGGACATGGACAGAAGGTCTAGAGTATGAAGATCCTGTCACAGAATCTAGGGCCAGAGTAGAATCTAAAGACGAATTAAAAGCAGCAGAACAAAAAGCAGCAGAGTTTTCAGAAAGGAATCCTCCCAGCACCATAATGAACTCACTGGACAACTCCCCAGAAGTTCAGCAATCAATTATTGACCAAGAAATACTTGGCGAGCCATTCAGTTTTCAAACAAAAGGTTATTCTTTTAAGGATAAGTTTGTCTTCTGGGCTGCTGATAAGTTCACCGGACTCAAGGATGCAGAGCGAGAGATAAATAAATACAGGGCCAGTCTTGGCCTCAGTCCTCTCAAGGCAACAGAGTCTGCTTACATTGGAGAGGAAAGTATTTCAGGCATTCTTGGTAACAAGATGCGGCGGTTTGAAGATGACAGAAAGAAACCCTTGGCAAAGAAGATTGCTGGCTCTGGTTACAGTCTAGATGAAGTCGATGAGTTTCTTATTCTTAGACACGCTATTGAGCGGAATGAAAAGGTTGCCATTCGGGATTCACAAAGAGACGTAGAACTAAATCCCGGATCAGGAAAGCTTAAGACCGGACAAACTCTCACCAATAGTTTTGTCAAGCGCAAGATGAAAGAGCGTTACGACATGGACTGGAATAGTTCCACGGGCACATGGTCAGGTGGTAACGGGAGAGGAAAGAAACTTCAAAGCGTTGCTGCGGACGTAGACAAGATAGTCAATGAAACCATAGACGGAACGATTGAAGGTGGACTGATAGACAAAGACTCCGCTGAAGCAATCAGGAGTGCCTACAAATACTACGCGCCATTGAGAGGCAAAGACATAGAAGATGACTACGCTGAGAACCTGATTATAGGCAGTAGCATCAGTACAAAAGGCAAAGAATTTCTGCGAGCTATGGGCAGGGAGTCTGCTGCTCAGTCACCACTAGGGCATGTTCTGTTAAATGCTGAGCGGTCAATGGCTAGGGGCACAAAGAATAAACAGTTCGGTGAGCGCCTAGTTAACTTGGTAAAGAGCAGTCCGGATGCGGAGTTTTGGAGAGTCATATCTCCTGAAGACCCTAGGTACATGCGAGCTTTTGAAAAGAAGTTTACCTACGTTGGAAACGACAAAGACTTGCAGGGCCAGACGTTCTCAGAGATACCGCCGGACGCTAACAGAAAGGATTACATACAGAAGATAGTGCTAAAGAGAGACAACCTTAGCCCCGGTTTTGATAAAGATTTAATTGGCGTGAAGCTAGATGGTCAGCAAGTTTACGTTGAGCTTGCAGATAAAAGATTAAGAGATGCCATTCTTGGCATGGACAGCGGCACAGCAGACAATCTTATTCAGAAGTTTGGTGTTGTTAATAGATTCCTATCCATGATGAACACATCGCTTAACCCCGAGTTTGTTATTGGCAACTTCTCTCGTGATGTGCAGACAGCTATCTTTAATATCCTTGGCGAACAGGATATGTCTCAAGGTAAAGCGAAAGATCAGAAGCTTGTAGCTAAGGTTATAAAAGATGTCATTCCTTCGATGGGCGTTTTTTATAAAGCAGCAAGAAACTTCTCAGTTAAAGACGGAACATTTGTAGGAAACTTATCCGGCATAGATCCTGCGGATCAAGCAGATGTCAGAGAGTACATGGAGTCTGGGGCAAAAGCTGACTGGTTCCACTCAAGACCCCCCGAAGATCAAACCAAGACTATTCAATCTATGATTGATATGGCAAACGGAACCTTCAAAGGAAACTTCCAGCGAAGGTATCAGTCTGTCATGAAGTTTGTTGAAGACAGCAATGCCTCTGTTGAAAACGCTGTGCGACTAGCCACGTTCAAAGCATCGCGTGATGAGCTGCTTAATGCTGGGGTGCCAAGGCCCGAAGCTTTGGCTCAAGCTGCGTCACTCGCTAAGAATTTGACAATCAACTTTAACCGAAAGGGTAACGCCGGAGACTTGGTTAACTCTCTCTATTTGTTCTTCAATGCTAGTGTTCAGGGCACAGCTAACTTCGCAAGAGGATTGTTCGGGCCTAATATGAATCCGCTTAGCTCTGAAGCTAGTCGCGTTAAGCAGGGGGCAGTTACATCTTTGATTATGTTCGGCGCGTTGTCTGCCTTAAGAGCAGAAGAAGAGAGCGAAGAGAACCCAGAGACGGGAAGGTCTTACTACTCTGAGATACCAGACTACATTAAAGAAAGAAACATAGTGATCATGGCCGATGACGGGAAGAATCATTACACCATCCCGCTGCCATACGGATACAACGTGTTTCATTCTCTTGGGCAGAATGTTTTTGAGATGAGCAACGGCCACATATCACCACTTAAGGCAACGTCCAATGTGACCAGTGCATTCCTAGGATCGTTCTCCCCGATAGGATTCTCTTCTCCTGCGCCGACAATAGCTCAGCCTTTTATAGAGATAGCAAAGAACGAAAACTTCTTCGGCTCTCCTATATATAGGGAGAACTTCCCGACAGGAACTCAGTTACCAGAGTCTTCTATGTCAATGTCTACAACGCGAACACCGTTCAAGTGGATGGCTAAGCTCTCCAACTCTTTGATGGGTGGTAATGAGCAACAGTCTGGGGCGCTGGATGTTTCGCCAGATGTACTAGAGCATCTAGCTGAGTTTGCATTGGGCGGTGCCGGAACATTTGGTATGCGTAATCTTGATGCGTTTGAAAAATGGCAGAAGGGAGAAGACCTTAAGGCAAGAGAGATACCGTTCCTTCGTAGAATCAAAGGCGAGCCCGACGAAAGAGTTAGCATGGGAGATTTCTACGAAAGAAAGATTAAACTTGAGCAGCTAGAAGCTAGGCTGGATGTATTGCGAGGCGCTGACCGTATTAACTTTAGAAAGAATAACGCGCAAAAATTAAGAACGCTTAGGGATTTAGAAAGAGCAGAAGATCAGCTAAGAAAATTAAGAGAGCAACGCAAAAGAATTAAAGCTATTGCTTCAAGGTCGCCACAGGATGCTTTGAAGATGGGTAAAGCGGAAGAAGAAGTCTACGATAGAATGAACTCTGTCTATAATAGGTTTAACAAATCCTATGACAAGAAAGTTGGGCGCACTAATTAAGCGGCCTCTTCTTTGCATTCTCTCTGTCTTCTTTTTTCTGCATCATCTTCTTTATTTCTTCCAGAGTAAGTTCTTCTTTCGGGTAGCTTAGGTTCTTCCAGCCCTCGTCTTTGGGGTAGCTCATTTATAATCTCCTTGCCAACCATCCTAGCCCATGTTGATCTCTTTCAAAACATCCTCATCACTTACTTTGCCTCGCGGGGCACCATTCTTTACGCTGTTGTATTTAGGTTTAAGACTGCGAATTAACGCGCCCTCAACATTGTTTAAATCTGATTGAGGAATAGGCAGGAGCAAAACGTGCGTAAAAGTTTTCGTTTGCTCTCTCCTATGCGTTCCAACTCTTTCTGTTGGGCTAACCGACTGTCCGATGTAGACAACCTCTTTGCCGTCAACCAAAAAATAAACACCAGAAGGTGCGATCAAGGAGGAAAGATGAAGCAATCCTTTTAAGTTCGCCAATTCTTTCGGTAGGTCAGCGCCTTTTACATCCGGTGGTGCTTGATAGTTAACAACCTGATGACTAAATTTAGATCCAGAGTACCAGTAGACTTTCCCTGTATCGACCATCCATTCTTTTACTTCTTTAATTCTAAATCTTGGTGGCCCTCCATCAAATCGGTAGTGAGGCATTTGTTTAGCGTCTGCCAACCTCAGTATTCGATCCTCGTACATGCCAACAATTTCAGCCGTTTCGCTGGAAGACTTCAATCCAACAGGATATTCTTCAAGCTTATGGTATTGCACCCCTTCTACTATCACAAACTTACTCACAATCTTCTGCTCCTTTTATGCTACCCTTCAACAAGAAGCTCAAAGCAAAAGATCATTGCTTGAATTCTATCTTTAGAAAATCCCGCGCACAAATTACCATCTCTGTCGTTCACTGTCGCAACGAACAACCCGTTTTTATTTCTCTTAACTACCATTAGATTGACTCCAGTAATGTGTAAGCTGCCATTGCTAATAGCAAAAAGAACACTGCAAACATGGGCCAGAACGAACGACTAGCCATCAACTCTATGAACTCCAGTATCTTATTCAGCATAATTTTTCCTGATTACTTTTTGTGAGTAGAGGCTGCGCCGGACTTACCTTTGTCGGCTAGCTCTTGCCTCCACTTTATTGTCTTTCCGTAGCGCAAAGCAGTGGCACCTTGTTCTACTGCCTGAATCTCGCCTCCGTTCTTTATGAACTGATCAACCTGATCCAGCATCTCTTGCCTTGCCTCTTCTTTCTCAGCGTAAGTTTTAAGCTTAGGCTGTATAGTTTTTTCTTGTTTCCGTGTTAGCTTTGTCATGCGTTTATAGTTATTAAACCCTCAATAATTAACTCACCCCAAGTTCTTTCAAGCCCTCTTAGCTGGCAGCGCAGCAACTCTTCTTTGCTCAGGTTTGTTTTCATTCTGCCATCTATTACGTCATGGCAAGTTGAGCAGGAGTAAACGGCTATGTAATCTGGTGACTTAATGCTCATGCCTTTCGCCATGCTTGGTAAGTGCGCCAGCACTGTAGTCTCTGTGTTGTTGTTACAGTACGGGTGAATCTGTAAAGCGCACATCTTTCCTCGTGCAGACTTCCGAATCTTAGATGTCTTCACTTCTTTCCTTTTCTATCAGGTCAATGATGCGATTAAACCCATCGTTGATACCGCTTAGTTCTGTATAGATCAAGTCAAGAAGATTTATTAATTGCTCTTCTGAACTTACATTCATGACTACGTCATCACTGACAGAATTATCTTTGCTCATAGTACTCCGGTGTTAACTCTGGTAATTTAGTAGCAGACTTATCTTTACTAGTTTGCTCTCGCGTTCTAAAAAAACCTGCGTACTCAGGGTATGTGTTCATAAATCTTCTAGAGTAGAACGCCCTGTAGTTGTTATTTAGTTTGAAGCTGTCGGTTCCATCGCCGCCAGCATCAATCTCCCATCGTATTCTTTCAAATACAGCATTGACTGAGTAATGAGTATACCCTCTAGATATCATCTCGAAAGTAAATCCGCAAAACAAGTTCCAGACTTCGGGGTGACCCTCATGAAAAGCAATCACTTGTCCGCGCATCTCTTCTTGTCTGGTCTCTGTCATCCGAATGCCGCTCCGATAACCATTCCAACAAACAAGGCCAACAGCATTGCCCATCCTGTCCACTTAGCTTCGTCCATCTTCTTCTCCTTTAGGTTCT
>Ga0075469_10001332_pt1 | contig 11203 bp, 6 predicted proteins | sample DEB08_DNA_13_FD_77577 | JGI IMG/M metagenome (GOLD analysis project Ga0075469, IMG submission 77577) | Aqueous microbial communities from the Delaware River and Bay under freshwater to marine salinity gradient to study organic matter... | ecosystem: Environmental > Aquatic > Marine > Coastal ...
GGCGTGAGCGGAGGAGGAAAGTGGCTTGAAGTCGGAGGTGGGAGGTCGGAGGTGGGAAATAGGGCTGTGTGTAAAGGTGGAAAGGAGGACAAGTGTAAAAGTGTAAACGTGTAAAAGAATGAAGACAACTGCGGAAAAAAGCACCCACAGTAAGCCGACTACCAGTCATCATGGCCAGGAGGCGGTGGGGCATTTTATTCCGCCCACAGTACAGCCGAAGCTGACGGTGAACAGCCCCGATGACCCACTGGAAAGGGAAGCCGACACGATGGCCAGCCAGGTCGTCACAGGGGAGGCTACTACCCAGCTGCAGGACGGCAACAACCTGCGCCGAAAAGAAATGGCCGAAGCAGAAACGGTGCAGCGGCAGGTTGGCGAAGAAGAAGAGGAGATGGTGCAGCGCCAATGTACCGATTGTGAAGAGGAAGAGGAAACGGTGCAGCGGCAGGTGAGTGAAGAGGAGGAAGAAGTCGTACAGCTCCAGGTGAGTGAAGAGGAGAAAGAAGTTGTACAACTCCAGGTGAGTGAAGAGGAAGAAGAAGAAATGGTACAACGCCAGTGTGCCGATTGCGAGGAAGAGGAGGAAACCGTGCAACGCCAGGCCAGTGAAGAGGAGGAAGAAGAAACGGTGCAACGCACAAGTGCCGGAAGTGCAGGCGGCCAAAGTGCCCCTCCCATCGTGGGTGCCGTCGTCAGAAGTGCAGGGCGCCCGCTGGACACCACCACGCGGCGCAGTATGGAAGGCAGCTTCGGGGCCGATTTCTCCGGGGTGCGGGTACACCACGACCAGCAGGCGCAGCAATCGGCGCGTGCGATCTCGGCCCAGGCCTATACCTACGGCAACCACATTGCCTTTGCGCCGGGAAAATACGAGCCCCATACCCAGCGGGGACAACACCTGCTCGCCCACGAGCTGACCCACGTGGTACAGCAAGGCGAGGGCGTTCAGCGCCGCGTGGAGAACGGCAATGCCAATACCACTACTCCTTCGACACCAGGCACTGCTACCAACGCCACACCGGCAGGCAGTGCGACCAATGCGCCTGCTCCCCTACCACCCGCTACGGGCCCGGCGCCCATCCAGCCTGAAGTAGCGGGCACTGCACCTCAGGCCCCCGCTGCACCGCCGGCAGCAGCCCCGGAAGTTCTGCCCGCCGCCAGCCCGGAGCCCGCTGCTGCCGCTCCGCTGGAGCCCCTGATGCCGCCGCCGCCCGAAACCCTGGGGCCCGCCGCGCGCAGCCGGTTGAGCAACGCCCAACAAAATGCCGGTACCGCCGCCGCCGCCAATGCCGATCTGCCCACTGCCGAAGACCTGACGCAGGAAGCCCGCGGGGGCGTGACCGAACCCACCGCCGAGACCGATGCCCGCGCCAGTGGCGCCCTGGCGGCCAGCCTGAGTGAACGCCTGGCCCCGAGCCCGGAAATCCTGGAATTGTGCGCAAACATCCGCCGCATCATTCGCGAAAGGCGGCCACCCGACGAAGAATCGCTGACCAGCGCCGACCCCGAAGCCGCCGCCAATGCTGCCGGATCGGAACTCAACGACAGTATCGATGCCGATGTGGAGCGCGTGGAAGGCGATTACGACGAACTGGACGAAAACCCCACGGGTACCCCCGAACAGGTGGGCGAAACGGTAGAGACCCCGCCCGCGGAAGTCGCTGAGCCCGCCATCGGTGCTGCCGGGGCTACGCCCGACCCCCTGACCGCGGAAGATGTTTCGCTCGACGCCGACGCCGCCAATTCGGCCCAACAAATGGCCGACGCCGGGATGAGTACCCCCGTAGCCGCTGAAATCCAGGATGGCCCCGTGGCCGAAGCCCGGGCCACCCAGCAGGAGTTGGAAGAAAGCGCAGCCATAGACCCGGCAATCGTGCTCGCCGAGCAGGATGCTGCCCTCATGAGCTCGCGGGCCGACATGGAAGCCCTGCAGGCACGGGCGCTGCAGGCGCTGGAAAATTCCCGCGCCGGTTCCGTGGCCGCCACGGGCACGCAGCAGCAAGACCTGGTCAGCAGCGAGGTAGACCAACGGGAAGTACTGGGTGAGCGCGCGGAAACCATCTTCACCGATGCCCAGAACCAGGTGAATACCTTGCTGGAGCCGCTGACCCGCACCGCGATGGAGATGTGGGACAATGGCAAGGAACGCATCGCCACCGAGTTTGAGCAGCACCTGGCCAGGGTGCAAAGTTGGATCGACGACCGCCACTCCGGCTTCGGCGGTGGCCTGACGGAACTCTGGGACGACCTCACGGGGTTGCCCGACTGGGTGACGGACGAATACAATGATGCGGAGCGCGATTTTGGTGACAGTGTGTGCGATTTGATCCAGGAAATTTCTCTTTTCGTCAACGGGGTGATCGTTACGTGTGAGGAACTGATCGATACGGCTAACCAACAAATTGACGAAATCTTCACCAATGCCGGTCCCGAACTCGCCGAATGGGCCGCTACCCAACGCGAGCAATTTCAAGGGCGCCTGGATGGCTTGCGCGAGCAGGTATCCACCACCCAACAAGACTTCAACCGCGACCTCACCGACCGCGCCGCGCAAGCCGTTCAGGAAGTGCGGGAGCAGGTACACGCGCTGCGGGAAGCGGCGCGCGGGCTGCTGGGTCAGATAGCCAACGCCATCGCCGAATTCCTGGATGATCCCATCCGCGCTATTATCAATGGATTGCTCCGGCTGGTGGGGATAGACCCGGCAGCCTTCTGGGCTTTGGCCGCGCGCATCGAGCAGGTGATCAGCGACATTGCCAACGACCCCCTGGGCTTTGCCAGCAACCTGTTGGCGGCCATCGGCGCAGGTTTTGACTTGTTCTTCGACAACTTCTTCACCCACCTTTTCGAAGGCTTCATCCAGTGGATCTTCTCGGGGCTGGGAGCCGTGGGGGTAGAAATTCCCGCCGACTTCTCGCTGGGCAGCATCATCACCTTCTTCCTGCAGCTGATGGGCATCACCTGGGAGCGCATCCGGATGCTGCTGGCCCGCCACATTGGCGAAGAAAACGTGGCCCTCCTGGAGCAGGCTTATACGATCATTACGGATTTGATCGAGCTGGGCCCCGCTGGTGTGTTTGAGTTGATCAAAGAGCAGTTGGATCCGCAGCAGATTCTGGATCAGGTCATTCAGATGGCCGTAGATTTTGTGATTGAGACCCTGGTCACCCAGGCGACGATCCGGATCGCGTTGCTGTTCAATCCGGTGGGGGCGATTGCGCAAGCCATCGAAGCCATCTATAAAATTTTGAAGTGGATTTTCCAAAATGCCGCCCGCATCTTCACCCTGGTGGAGTCGGTGGTAAACGGGATGGCCGATATTATAGCCGGTAATATTGCTGGCATGGCAGCCACGGTAGAAAATGCGCTGGCGCGGTTGCTGGTGCCGGTGATCGACTTCGTCGCGGAGTTCATGAGCCTGGGCGGCTTACCCGAGCGGGTAGCCGACATGGTTCGGGGCTTGCAAGCCTGGGTAGAAGGTATCCTCGACCGGGTGATCGGCTGGCTGGCGGGGCAGGCGCGGGCGATCTTGTCGGCGTTGGGAATTAGCGAGGATGCCGATCCGGAGGCGGAGGGCGAAGCCGCGGGGGGCGAACTGGAGGATAGTGAGGTGGGCGCCAGCATCAACTTCCAGGCGGGTGGCGAACAGCACCGTCTGTGGGTCAATGCCAGCGGGGGCCAGGTAGAATTGATGGTTGCCTCGGATACACCCATGTCGGTAGCAGCCCGGCTCACCCAGTGGGAAGGGCGGGTGAGCGAACTGGCAGACGCTGACCAGGGGCGGGCCAGGTCGCTCATCGGCGTCGTCCGCAGCCAGTACGAACACGTCAAAGACGAAGGCGAACAAGCCCAACACGCCCTGGATGAAGCCCAAACCGACCCTTCGGCCGAGGCGATTGCCCACGCCCAGCAGGAGGACACCCAGGTGGAGCAGGCGGAACAGGCGATGACGGATGAGTTGGGGGCGTTGTTTGATTTGTTTGAGGGAGGGGTGCCCGATCCCGAATGGCTTGACCTGCGAAGAACCTTCACCACCACTGATGAGGAACCCCATTCCATCTACTTCGAAAGGAACGGAGAAGAGATAGACTTGATACGGGCCAGTGATTTGCCTACCGAAATATTAACGTACTTAAACACTTTGACCTACGAAGACGACGATCCCCGGAAGGCAAGCTTAAGCAGGGCAAAGGCAGTGGCAGGAGAAATAAAATTATTAACCCGCACGCCGACCACGGGTCAAACCGCCACAACTGCGGCCGAAGAATCAACCATTGTTCCGAAAATAAGTGAATTGTCACAGCTGTTAATCACGTTGGTGGAAGATGAGGACACAACGGTTGCATTACCCCCTACCGCAGACTGGTCGCAGCGCCTTAACAACCCGCCCAGTGCACATTATTCCAGGGTCTATCTGTTGTCCTCTCTGACTGCCTCCGGTGGTGGCGGGGCTTCGGGCACTTCTCCCGAATACGAGTTCACCGTGGGGCAAGGCTGGGTGCGGATGCACTTGATCCCTTATTCGGTGGGAGGATTCGGTGGGCCAGATAATTGGGTGGCAGCGCCTTCAAATGTAAATTCTGGTGGCCCCGTACGTAGTTTTGAAACTGGTTTAGAAACCCTGGTTCGATCTCAGGCTATTCCGCCAGGACCGGGGAGGCGCGAGCGCGGTGCCGAGCCTGTCCAACCTTCTGTGGTTTGGGTAGAAACTGAGGTGACGGGGTATCGCCCCGCGTTTACCGACAACATGAACAGAGACTTGCATTTTGCTTCAGGAGTAGAAATGCAATATGGCTTATACCGGCCTGAAGGAGGAAATTGGGTAAAAGTAGCGGCGCCAGTAAGTAGACAAAACGTGGGTATTCCTCCTCCTGCGGACAACAGGATCAGGTTATCCTCTGCTTCTGGCACAGCTATGGGCAATAGCGGTTTACCACATTTGTCAAATCCCCGTTACGGTGGCAGGCTGATTACCCTGATCAAACAAGTACGGCAAGCTGGATTCGGTAGTTATGATATCCTGGAGGCCAGGCTATTAGCTGTTACCTTAAATTCCAGATTATTCACCCCTGAATTAATTGAAACCATAGTGGAGGATTTTAGAAATAATCCTAATATTGTTTTGAGATAACCAATCTGTGCATGAAAGCAAAAGAAGTAGCAGCAAAATTTACGACACTAAAAAAAGAAATTGGAAAGATAAAAAGCCTGGAAGATGTACGCGTTAAAACGCGCCCTGCATATACGGACAAGCAGTTGGCTCAACTGGAAAAACAATTTAATTTTATTTTTCCAGAAAGCTTAAAAGCTTATTACCAGTCTACCAATGGCCATCGAATTTCCTGGAAAAAACACTTGCCGAATCAAACCTTGATTGGGCAATCCACAGGCCTTTCTTTACCCGCCGCCATAAATGGGAAAGTGACTTCTTATTACAAAGGAGAATTGCGTACAGATGTCTCTTTTTATCCCACACATTTAGATGCGGCGCAAAAGGAGACCCTACAGCAATTCTGGCTGTTCGAGCAATTGTATCTGGACCAATTTGTTTTAATAGCAAAAGAAAACTGGCATGACCAGATTGAATTGTATCTCTACGAACCCCCTTATTCAATTAAGCGTATTGAGCTCTCTTTTGCCGAATATCTCCAAAACTTATTTGACAACAAAGCACAAATCAATTGGCAACAGCAATTTATCAGTCAAGACGCCAGAAATGAGAAATTAGTTGCGCAATATAAATTGGAGGCCAAGGCATTGGCAGCCCCCCTACCTGTTGTTGTTGAAACCAACCCATCGGGCTATCCTGCACAATTGGAAAAACTACTGACCCAGTTGAAAGGAAACAAAACTATTGAAGGCATCAAAATAACAAAATCCCCAGCTCCTCATCCGTCGGTGATAGAGAAAATTGAACGGGAATTGGGCACCACCTTTCCGTCTGAATTACTGGATTTCTATACCACCTTAAATGGCTTTCGCCTATACTGGAAAAGCAAATTACCTGACGGGAAAGCTTTTTTCGGGATCATCAATATTCCTCCACTGGAAGTAGCCTTTGGAGGTAAAAAAGCGGAAGAAACATTAGTTTGGGATGAATACGCCACTTATGGCATATTATGGGCAGATGACACTCCCATAGAACAGCCAACAGTATATCAGTCCATTCTCAATAAACGTATTTTTGACCAACACCTTACTTCCACCCAATTGTTAATGAGCATCGAAGACGGTAAGGTTCAATTTTATTCCTGGGTAGACCAACAGTTGCAACCATTGGCTATCTCTTTTCAAACCTTAATGGGATTTATTTTTGCAACAGGAGGGCTTGAAAACTATCCTTTTTTCTTAACCAAATACGAAGAGGTAGCTACCTTCAAAGCCGGCTTTGTTGAAAAAGTCAGGACGTTTAATCTAAGTTTTTCAATGTAAATAGTCAATTAGGATATACTTATCTTAGCACTATGAAAGCGCAAAAAAATACGATTGCCAATAACCTGGCCGATGGATTGGAATGGTTGCGAAAAGCGATAGACCAAAGAATTGCAACAACTTTGTCCAATAAACCGACAACCTTCGAATGGGATACCCAGGCACTACCCATTCCAATCATAAATGGTCATTTGCCCAATCTTTACGAATACATCTTATTGATGTTGGCCCTCGCCCCACAGGTAAAATCCGACTTCTTCGACAACATCCTAAAACCCCACTTCCCCGACGGCCACAACTTCCCGGCCTTCGGCGGCGTGCGGGGCAAAAACCACCGCGGCATCTTACCCACTGGCGAAACGGCGCAGTTTATCCTTGCTGGCAACGACGTCGGCCAGCGGTTGGCCGTGCAGCAGCTGTTCAGCCCGGCGCACTGGTTTGCCAAAGAAAGTATCCTGCACCTGGAGGAACTGCCCCCTGGCGAGCCCCTCATGAGCGGCCGCCTGCTGCTCGACCCCGAATGGCTGGAGCGCATGACCAGTGGCCAGCTGTCGACGCCCCGCTTCAGCACCCAGTTCCCCGCCGAACTGCTCACCACCCACCTCACCTGGAAAGACCTCGTGCTGCCCGGCAAGACGCTGGAACAGGTCGCAGAACTCCGCATCTGGATGGACCACCACGCCACCATTCAAGCCACCTGGGACCTGCAGCGCCACCTGAAGCCGGGCTACCGGGCCCTCTTCTACGGCCCGCCGGGCACGGGCAAAACCCTCACCGCTACCCTGCTGGGGCAGGCGGCCCAGCGACTGGTGTTTCGGATCGACCTCTCCATGGTGGTCTCCAAATACATTGGGGAAACCGAAAAAAACCTGGCGAGCCTCTTCGACAAAGCCGCCAACAAAGACTGGATCCTCTTTTTTGACGAGGCCGACGCCCTCTTCGGCAAACGCACCGAGGTGCGCGATGCCCGCGACAAATACGCCAACCAGGAGACGGCCTTCCTGTTGCAACGGGTGGAGGCCTTTCCGGGCCTGGTAATCCTGGCTTCCAACTTGCGTAAAAACATCGACGAGGCCTTCGCCCGCCGCTTCCAGTCGATCGTCTATTTCCCTTTCCCGGACGCCCAGCAACGGCTGACCTTGTGGAATAAGATCTTGCCCGCAGAGGTGCCGCGCAGCGCCGAGGTGGACCTGGAACGCCTGGCCACAGCCTACGAACTGAGCGGGTCGAATATTGTCAATATCGCGCAGTACGTGGGTTTGCAAATGCTGGCGCAAGGCACGCAGCAGTTGGAACTGCCCCTCGTGCTGGAAGGTATCCGGCGGGAATATGCGAAGGAGGAGAAGTTGTTGTGAGGGGGATCGGTAGGGGGATAGATTTACTGTTGAAGTCGGAGGTCAGAGGTGGGAAGTCGGAAATATTAGATCCCGAATTCCGTGGTCTTTATCCGACGTTTTATAAAATCGGAGGAGCAACATGAAGCGGAAGTCCTGTTACTTCGGACTTCCGATTTCCCATTTCCGACTTTGAAAGCTGTGAGAGAAGGAGTCGAACCTTCACGAGGAAGTTAGTCAAGGCACAAAGTTTTAGTGGTCAACCCTAGTTGCTCAAGGCAACTTTACACCTGATTTATCCTGTTATCCCCACCCCCGAGACAAGAGGGCATGGCTGCCAGTTTCATCACCTCACAAGGTGGTGGTCGGAGGTCAGAGGTGGGAAGCCGGAAGTATTTATGTTCCGAATTCCTTGGTCTTTATCCGACGTTTTATAAAACCGGAGGAGCAACATGAAGCGAAAGTACTTTTACTTCGGACTTCCGATTATCCCATTTCCGATTTTTAAAGCTGTGAGGGAAGGAGTCGAACCTTCACGGGGCAGTTAGAGAAAATCAGGACGCTTAAAAAGCCCGAAGCTCGTTGAGAGCCATAATTTCTTTTGTACTGTGCTCCCCACCCCCGAGACAGGAGGGCATGGCTGCCAGTTTCATCACCTCACAAGGTGGTGGTCGGAGGTCAGAGGTGGGAAGTCGGAAGTATTTAGGCTCCGAATTCCGTGGTCTTTATCCGACGCTTTATGAAGTCGGAGGTGGGAAATCGGAAGTGGGAAGTAAATCCCATGTTCCTATAACTTGCTCCTGAACTTCGTCTCATCTTGTTGCTTTCAACTGATGATGTGACAAATGTAAAGCAAATAGGCCTTTTATTACAAATTTTTCAACGATTAAAATTAATTTTTACATTTTGTTCAAAAAATACACTTAAACGGTATTAAATTATCAAAATCAACGGAATAGAACTTGTTCAAATTGAGGATTTCATAATTCCAAAATAAAAGAGCTTATCGTGGGGCTTTTTTCCAATGGCCAAAGCCTTTTTCAGCAGCTTAACCGGCCGCGTAACGCATCAGATACGCACAGATAAGCGCCCCGTAAGTACCTAGTGCATAGCCCAATACCGCCATCAGCACGCCCACTGGCGCCAGGGCCGGGCTAAAGGCCGCTGCTACGACGGGTGCCGACGCTGCCCCCCCTACATTGGCCTGGGAACCGACGGCCACGAAGAAAAACGGCGCTTTGATCAGCCAGGCTACGAAAAGCAGCAGGGCCACGTGAACCAGCATCCAGATGGCGCCAATGACAAAGAGCCCGAGGTTGTTGATGACATCTCCGAGGGCCATGTGCATGCCGATGGTGGCTACGAGGATATAGATGAAGATGCTGCCCCAGCGCGAAGCCCCTACCCCTTCCAGTGCCCGAAAACGGGTAAACGAAAGCACCAGGCCAATGGTGGTAGCAATCACCACCAGCCAGAAGAAGCCGCTGAGCAGGGAGTTCATCCCGGCAGCCTTCAGGCCGTCAGCGTGCGGCGCCAGCCAGGTGGTGATAAGGTCGGCACCCCAGTGCGAAAGGGCTACCCCACCAAAACCGACGGCCAGCAGCATGTACATCTCGGTAGCGGTAGGAATTTTCCTGATGCTGTCCTGGTAATCTTCCACCCGCTTCTCCAAATCTTTGATGGCGGAATTGTCGGCCTTGAGCCAGCGGTCGATGCGGTCGGAAATTTTAGCGCCGTAGAGCAGGAATCCCATCCAGATATTGGCCACCACAATGTCGACCACCACCATAGAAGCGAATACGCTACCGGGGACCTCGAAGATCTCCTTCATGGCCGTCTGGTTGGCGCCGCCGCCGATCCAGCTGCCGGCAATGGTGCTCAGGCCGCGCCACAACTGATCGGGCTCAATGCCGATGAGGTTGGGAAACAGGTAAGAAATGAGGAGCAGCGCCACGGGCCCACCAATGATGATGCCCACGGTAGCCGTGAGGAACATAATGATGGCCTTGGGCCCCAGCCGCATGATACCTTTGAGGTCGATACTAAGGCACAACCAGATCAAACTGGCTGGCAGCAAATACCGGCTGGCGACAAAATAGAGCCCCGAGCTGCGCTTGAAACTGCTGAAAAGACTGTCGTCGAAACCCGCCTGCCCAAAAATTTTCTCGATCTCCGCTACCGAAGCGTTGGCCGGAATCCGCAACCCGTTTTCCCGGGCCAGGTCGAAGATGCCCGGCTCGAACCAGTCTTGCGCAACGAGGTTGAGCGGCCAGTGCAGTAGGGCAGGCAGAAAATAGCACAACAATATAGGAGGCACAAAAGTGTAGAACCGCTGCCAGCCTTTGCGCTCGCTGCTAGAAGTGGCAAATACAAAAGCGAGACACATCATGAGGATACCGAAAACAATGGCATCGTTGGTAAAAAATGGCTTCATGCGCAGGTATTGATCGGGTGAGAAATTGTGTGGCGTGAAAGTAGGGAATTTTAGGCAATGGTTTGATGGGCATGGGGGGTGAACTGGATTTGAGGGAGGGACCCCAGGCAGGACTGTCGAATCTGAAAATAGATAATATGATCAACAGCGTTTTCTTCTAAAGTTGGTTCTCGCACTTGCCACGTCTTCAGCGTGGGCGACGCAGCGCAGCAACCTGCCACGTCTTCAGCGCCGGCGGCTCGCAACGAAAAAGCTTGCCACGCTTTTTAGCGTGGGCGGGGATGGGTTTTCTTAAGTGCGCCATTTCGGATAAATATCGCCACAACGTATTAAGTATTTCCAGATTCGACAGCCCTGGGGGGCGAAGACTCTTTCTTCCTGACGCGCTTCCCACTTCGTAAATCTCCCAGTATCCTTCCCAGCGTCAACTGGCTAATTGCTGAAAGGGGACCAGGCAACACATCTACCCCCCCTTTTTTTAAAAACATATTGAGCTTTATTTTTTTTATAAAAATATTTTGTTGTCAAACAAAAACCACTTATATTTATATCTCTAAAGAGCAAGTTGGCTGCTTGCTCCCAATTCATAGGTAACTACCCTCACGCAGTCAGTGAGTGATTTCAGTGGTTTTTTTTAACGCAATGCTGGCTTTTTCGTGCTTCACACGAAGAAGGTATAGAAGCGTGTCCCTGTTGATAGTTTGATGGGGATGTGAGGTGAACTGGACCCGAGGGAGGGACCCGCCCTGGCGGGTGTGCGCGCTAGCCAAATCAACCCCATCCACCCCCTCAATCCCCCACCTCCGCCAGTCACAAATTATTGACAAATAGCTAGTTATAAATAACAGATTGAATCCTAGCGCTTGTTTAAAATTTAACAATTGGTCTCCAAATGTCCCTTTTTCGTTTATACTTCGTTACAGAACCGGGCTTGATAGCGCTGCTATCATCCCGAACCTGCGCCTCATCAATACAAAAAATGAATCGTTTTCAACATGAAGGT
>Ga0075469_10001350_pt1 | contig 11151 bp, 20 predicted proteins | sample DEB08_DNA_13_FD_77577 | JGI IMG/M metagenome (GOLD analysis project Ga0075469, IMG submission 77577) | Aqueous microbial communities from the Delaware River and Bay under freshwater to marine salinity gradient to study organic matter... | ecosystem: Environmental > Aquatic > Marine > Coastal ...
CCGCGCAAAGTTGCGGCATACCAAGGGCAGAGCCCCCTGCATCTACGCAAACGCCTGCGACGGTGTCGTGTGTTTCTGTTGCCATGATGGCCCCCGAATACCTTGATGTTTTACTGATCGACGCAGAAGTCTCCGCGCCGATCAGCCGTAAGGATATGGGTCGTTCTTAGACTGCGAACATCAGCAGAAGCGCGACGAGGAACGCGAAGATCCCCAGTGCTTCGGCGAATGCCAGACCAATGAACAATGTTGCTGTTTGACCAGCAGCGGCAGATGGGTTGCGCAGTGCGCCAGCCAAGTAGTTGCCAGCAACTGTACCAACACCGATTGCGGCAGCGCCGGAACCGATTGCAGCCAGACCAGCGCCGATGTGTGCGAGTTCGCCTTCCATGTGAATTCTCCTTACGATTGGAAGTTGGGACGTACGGCGAGGATAATCCCCGCCAAACCTTTAGTGAGCGGGATGAAGCGCGTCTTTCAAATAAACGCACGTCAGGATTGTGAAGACATAGGCCTGAATACCACAGACCAGAATTTCGAGACCGTAGATGGCAACGATACCAACGATTGCAACCGGGCTAACAAGCGTCAGGGCAGCAAAGCCCGCGAACACTTTTAGAACGGCGTGACCCGCCATGATGTTACCCGCCAAACGAATGGAGTGGCTAACAGGGCGCACGAAATACGAGATAACTTCGATAACTGCGATGATCGGGCGCAAGATCGCTGGCGCGTCTTTCATCCAGAACAGCCCAAGGAATGCAGGGCCGTTCAGCACAAAGCCAAGGATCGTAACCGCGAAGAATACCCCAAAACCAAGGATCGCGGTGATCGCAATCATCGATGTTGGCGAATAGGACATCGGGATCAGCGCAAGGTAGTTCGAGAACAGAATGAACACGAACAGTGTCATAATGTACGGGAAGTATTTGACGCCGTCTTTGCCGCAAACGTCTTCGACCATCTTGTAGATAAAGCCGTAAGCCAGTTCGCCCAGCGACTGAACGCGGGTTGGAACGATTGCCCGGCCGCGGCTGCCGATGGCAAACAGTGCAACGATGCACAAAAGGGCGATGCCCAACCAAAGGGTCACGTTTGTTGGCGTATACCAGCTGACCGCACCATCACCAAACAGTGGTTTGACGATAAACTGATCCAATGGGTGAAATACTAGACCACCTGTTTTTTCTTCAGCCACGCGCGTCGCCCTCTTGTTTGGCAGCTTCAAGCTGCTTTCTTTGCACTTCTTTAGCCGACCGCATCATGGTTTTAACACCAGCCGCGAGACCCAGGAATATAAACAGCACCAGAAAAATTGGCATGGTCCCAAACAAGGTATCCAGCCCGTATCCGATGCCAAAGCCGATCCCAAGACCGGCCACCAGCTCTATCACCATCCGCCATGCAAGTTGCGCCTGCGAATAATGTTCTTCCGAATGGTGCTTTACCTCTGTCGGCGCTTTGAGCGCTGCAATCTTCGCTTCAAGCGCCTTTAGGCGGTCAGCGACATGCGGATCAGACATCAGTTTCGTCCCCTCGGAAGGTTGCGAGTGGTTTATGGCGGGACCACATTAGAGTCAAGAACACGTTTCACCACATTTATTCAATTAAAATCAATGGCTTGATGTATTAGTGATTAGGTAAATTCGCCCTGTTTCGTGTGGGAAACCCCTAATTCGATATTCAACCAAGTGGTTGACGTTTCCCGCCCCGCCCGCTTAATCGCAAGTATGACTGCGCAACTTGATCAAGTCTTCTCTGCTTTGGCCGACCCGACCCGTCGGGCGATTTTGGCGATGTTGCTTGAAGACGACATGGCCGTCACGGACGTGGCCGAACCTTTCAAGGTGTCGCTGGCCGCAATTTCCAAGCATTTGGGCGTGTTGTCTGCCGCGAAACTAATCAGCCAGGAAAAACGTGGGCGGGTGAAATGGTGCAAGCTTGATCCAGACGCATTGCGGTCCGCCTCGGTTTGGATGCAAGCGTTTGGTCAGATGGAACCTGTCGATCTAGATGCGTTCGAGGCGTTCTTGTCCCAAGAGCTTGACTAGCAGTCCATCTGCTTGATGCTTTCCTTCAAGAACCGCAGGAAAGTTTGTACCTTCGTCGTCCGGTGCAAATCTACATGTGTCACGATCCAAAGCGGCGCCGACCATTCTTCGCGATTGGCGATGACTTCGGTCAATGCGGGATTACGGGCTAGCTCCTGAGATGTCACAAATCCTATCCCGGCACCTGCCAATATCGCATCTTGCATGTTGCGGTTATCGGTCGTGCGAAAAACGAATGCTTCATCGGGGACTAAATCGCGCAGCCACCGCGCAAAAGGTGCGCGGCTTTGGGCATTGTCGTGCCCCACGAAAAAGTGGTTTTTCAAGTCGTCCTCATGCGCCGGCATGCCGTGGCGCGCGACATAATTTTCTGACGCCACAAGCGCCATCTTTTGAACCATAAAGGGCTGCACGACATTATCGGGTTCTTCCGGCATTGTACCCGCACGAATTGCGACATGTGCCTCGCCATATTCCAAACGAAACAAGCGATCCCCCGTCCGGTATCTGATCCGCAATTCAGGATGCTCTGCTTGGAACGCCACCAAAATCGGGGTGAGCATCGGCGACGCGCTTTCCAAAGACGTCACAACCAATTCGCCGGATACACCTTCGCCCTGCCCTTTGATCCGACCCGCCAACTGCGTGAACTGATCATCGGTGGCTTGGGCGACCTGCAACAAATCCTGCCCTGCCTCAGTCGCGGTATATCCACGGGCATGACGTTGAAACAACTTCACGCCCAAGCGCTGCTCTAGCGCATCAATATGGCGGATCACGGTCGCATGGTGGACACCCAATTCATCTGCGGCGCCACTCACGGTCCCACGGCGCGCCACTTGGAAAGCAGTTCTGATTTCGTCCCAATTATCCATCGGTCATCCTGTGCGCTGACAAACACTCGCTGTTGAAAATCGACCATTTCGTTCGTTAGCGCAAGGGCATAGTTCCTGATCAACACCGCAAAGGAGCATTCACATGACAACGGTTCTACATATTAAAGCCTCTGGTACCATCGACGGCTCAGTTAGCCGCGAAGCGACGGCAAAACTTCTGACAAGGCTGGACCCGACGCGCATTATCACACGCGACTTGGCCGCAACGCCGCTGCCGCAAGTAGACGCCGCTTGGATCACAACACGTTTGATCCCCGAAGACCTACAAACCCAAGAACACAAAGACGTGCTGGCCCTGTCGGACGCACTGATCGCCGAGATCAAAGCCGCTGACGTGATCGTGATCGGGATGCCGATGTATAACTTTGGTATGCCAGCCGCACTCAAAGCGTGGATCGACCTGATAGCACGTCCCAAAGTGACTTTCACCTATACCGAGGGCGGCCCCGTTGGACTGCTTGAAGGCAAACGCGCTGTCGTGGCTGTCGCATCCGGTGGCGTGCCAGTCGGCACTCCGGTTGATTTTGCAACACCACACCTGCAGCAGGTACTCATGTTCATTGGTATTGATGACATCGAAATCCACACCGCCAAAGATGTTGTTGCTGAACTGGCCGCTTAAGGCTGGACATTATGCCCTGCGCGCTAAGTGCTGGGCATGACACCTGCATCCCGCCTCATAAACGCGCTTCGCGCAGCCCTTACGATAGCATTTCTGTACTTCGGCCTGCGCAAGCTGGGCGGTTTCAGCACAGACGTGGCCATCTACGAAGCCATCGGCTTTGGTCAATTCCCGCGCTACATCACCGGATCTATCGAGGTCGCGGGCGCAGGTCTGCTTTGGTGGCGCGGCTGGGAAGGTCTTGCAGGGCTCCTTTTACTTGGGACAATGATTGTAGGACTTAGTGCTTTGCTAATTTGGGTTGGTCCACCTTACTGGCACATGCTGGTGCTGATGGTCGGTACGGCCTCGGTCGCATGGACCTACCGCGCGCAACTGATCGCCCTTGTTAAATAGCGCTTTGTTCGCTGCGGCTGTTGTTGACTCGCAGCTTTCCACGTCGTAAACGCCTCCTAACACCCGGATAGCATCAGCTTTCCGGTCCCTATTCATAGGGATCGCCCTCCGTCAGCGCGTCGCGCCCACGGGGGCTCTACTGCTTTTTACGGCGCGTACATATATACGTGTCGTACCCGAAACGAGACGAGGGCCTTGGCCAATGTTTGAAAATCTATCCGATCGCCTTTCCGGCGTCTTTGACAAGCTTACCAAGCAAGGTGCGCTGTCGGATGATGACGTCAAAACCGCACTGCGCGAAGTCCGCATCGCCCTGCTAGAGGCAGACGTGTCGCTGCCAGTGGCACGTGACTTCATTAAAGCCGTGCAAGAAAAGGCAACAGGCCAGTCGGTTACGAAATCCGTCACCCCCGGCCAGCAAGTCGTCAAAATCGTCCATGACGAATTGCGCCATGTTCTGACAGGCGACAGCGATCCGGGTGCGCTCAAAATCGACAACCCGCCAGCCCCTATCTTGATGGTGGGTTTGCAAGGCTCTGGTAAAACCACCACGACCGCCAAGCTGGCCAAGCGGCTGAAGGAAAAAGAAGGCAAGCGCGTCCTGATGGCGTCGCTTGACACCAATCGCCCCGCGGCGATGGAACAGTTGGCGATCTTGGGTTTGCAAATTGGCGTCGACACGCTGCCCATCGTCAAAGGCGAAGACCCAGTCGCGATTGCAAAACGCGCCAAAGTTCAAGCGAGCCTTGGTGGCTATGACGTCTACATGCTCGACACTGCAGGCCGTTTGCACATTGACGCAGAATTGATCGCACAAGCCGCAGCCGTTCGCGACGTAGCAAACCCGCGCGAAACGCTGCTGGTCGTGGACGGCTTGACCGGCCAAGACGCCGTGAACGTCGCCCAAGAATTCGACGACAAAATCGGCGTGACCGGCGTGGTCCTCACCCGCATGGACGGCGACGGTCGCGGTGGTGCGGCTCTGTCAATGCGTGCGATCACCGGCAAGCCGATCCGCTTTGTTGGTCTTGGCGAAAAGATGGACGCGCTTGAGACGTTCGAGCCGGACCGCGTCGCGGGCCGTATCCTTGGCATGGGCGACATTGTTGCACTTGTCGAAAAAGCGCAAGAAACCATCGAGGCTGAACAAGCAGAGCGCATGATGAAGCGCTTTCAAAAAGGTCGTTTCAACATGAATGATCTGAAAATGCAGCTTGAGCAGATGATGAAAATGGGCGGCATGGAAGGCATGATGGGAATGATGCCCGGTGCAGCAAAGATGAGCAAACAGATGGCAGCATCCGGCATGGATGACAGCATTCTGAAACGCCAGATCGCGTTGATCAATTCAATGACCAAGAAAGAACGCGCCAACCCCGATCTGCTGGCCGCATCGCGCAAGAAACGCATCGCCAAAGGCGCGGGCCTTGAAGTGTCCGAATTGAACAAGCTGGTCAAACAGCACCGTCAGATGGCCGATATGATGAAGAAAATGGGCAAAGGCGGCATGCTGAAGCAAGCCATTAAAGGCATGTTCGGCAAAGGCGGCGGAATGCCAGACGGCATGCCCGATATGAACGATCCAAAAGCGATGGCAGAAGCCGCTAAAGCAATGCAAGGCAAAATGCCCGCGGGCATGCCCGGTTTAGGTGGCGGCATGCAACTCCCGCCCGGCCTGTCAGGTTTCGGGAAAAAGAAATGACCTTAACCTCATCATCTTGCCCTTTAAACTCCCGCCGGAGGCACCTGCCCTTCGTCGCAACAACCGGACGTCAACGATAACATGACACCCGCCCCCACCCTTACCACAGCGCGTCTTGAATTGCGCGGCCCTCAAAAACGGGACCTTGCGGCTTTTACCGCATGGGTCACTGGTTCTGACAGGATGGAGGCCGTGGGTGGCAAAGGCACTGAAGGCCAAGCATGGCGCGGTTTTATTGCTGGCATCGGTCATTGGAACTGGCACGGCTACGGGTTCTTTACGGTGACCGAACGCGCAACAGGCTTTGTCACCGGGCGCGTCGGCATCATCAACCATGTCGATTGGCCGGCACCGGAACTTGCGTGGCATATGTTTGACGGATTTGAAGGTCGGTCCTATGCGTTCGAAGCAGCGTGCGCTGTGCGCGATTGGGCAGGGCGCACCTTGGGTCTTGCCCCACTAAGATCGTTGATAGCACCCGCGAATACGCGATCTCTTGCGCTGGCTACACGCCTTGGCGCTGTCGAAGAAGGCCGCGATATCGTGGACGACGAACACGTCATTAGCTTTCGGCATTTGCGCCATGACGATCCACGGGCAATGGCTCAAGCGGCGCAGGCGATCACATGACACCGACATTGCACACAGAGCGCCTGACGTTGCGCCCGTATCTGCGGGACGATTTTGACACTTATGCCACCTTTATGGCTAGCGACCGCGCTGTTCACATGGATGGACCGCTAGATCGCGATAAGGCTTGGAACTGGTTTACCAATGATGTCGCGACTTGGGCGCTCTACGGTTTCGGGTCGCTGGCGATTGAGATGGATGGCGCATTGGCAGGCGGCGTTGGCCTTGTGTATCCGCCGCATTTTCCAGAACCTGAATGTGGCGGGTTTATCTATGACGGTTTCACTGGAATGGGCCTCGCGTCCGAGGCCGCGCGCGCCATCATTGATCATAGCTTCGAAACGACCGATCTGAACACGATTGTCAGCTACGTAAGCGCAGGCAACGCCGCGTCGATCCGTGTCGCTGAAAGCTTGGGCGCTGTGCTTGACGCTGACGCCCTGGCCCCCGAAGCCACCGGCACATTGGTCTATCGCCACACGCCAATTTCCCCACAAAGGAGTGTCTCATGACTGACGCTGTCACCCTTGCCGCGGATATCCTCAAGGAACACCGCAAAAGCATCGACCGGCTTGATGCCATCCTCGTCTATACTTTGGGCGAGCGGTTCAAGCACACGCAGGCCGTGGGCCGGCTAAAGGCTGAACACGACCTGCCCCCATCCGATCCCGCGCGCGAAGAAACCCAGATTGCGCGGCTCACCGAACTTGCAGACCAGGCCGATCTCGATCCTGAATTTGCCAAGAAATTTCTGAATTTCATTATTCAGGAAGTCATCCAACACCACAAACAACACCAATCGTAAGGTGGATCTTGATCCACCAAACCCCCACCATCTTTAAGGAGAATATCTGATGGCTATGAAAATCCGTTTGGCCCGTGGCGGCTCAAAGAAGCGTCCATTTTATGCAATCGTTGCAGCTGACAGCCGTATGCCACGCGACGGCCGCTTTATCGAAAAGCTGGGCACATATAACCCAATGCTGCCAAAAGACAGCGAAGAGCGCGTGAAAATGAACATGGAGCGCGTCAAGCATTGGCTTGGTGAAGGCGCACAGCCAACTGACCGTGTGTCACGCATGCTCGAAGCGGCTGGCGAACTGCCAAAGAAAGACCGTGCCAACCTGAAAAAAGGTACACCTGGCAAAGCTGCTAAGGCACGTGCTGACGAAAAAGCTGCAAAAGCTGCCGCCGCTGAAGAAGCTGCAAATGCACCAGCAGAAGAAGCACCAGCAGTCGAAGAAGCCGCTGCTGAAGAGTAAGCACTTTCGCGCGGCCCCAACACAGCTTTGGGCCGCGCAACCCCCACTTTGACCGGACACAACCATGTTCCGCTTGCTGCGCACCCTTATTCTCGTGATGATCGCTTTTATCGCGGGCATGCTCTATGAGCGCGACGGCAGTAAGGACATTTGCCAAAATGGCGGTGGATTGTGGATCGAAAACATCTGCGTTGGACCGGAGTTTACCCAATGACTAATCGCGTGATCGTAGGCAGCATCGGCGGTGCGTTTGGCGTCCAAGGCGAGGTCCGCCTCAAGTCGTTTTGCGCCGACCCGCAAGCCATTGCAGACTATGCCCCCCTTTATACAGAAGATGGCAATGCGTTCGCACAGCTTGTGCTGACCGGCCAACTCAAGAACGGATTTACTGCGCGCATTGATGGTATCGTCAGCAAAGAAGACGCTGATCTGCTGCGCAACGTCGATCTATATGCCGACCGCACGGTAATGCCGTCGCTGCCGGATGATGAATATTACTATGCCGATTTGATTGGTATTACGGTCGTAGACACAGGCGGTGCCACACTTGGGACTGTCAAGAACGTGATGGACCACGGCGCAGGCGATTTGCTAGAGATCATCGTATCCGGTCAATCCGAAACGACCTTGTTGCCCTTCACCAAAGCCGCCGTGCCAACTGTCGACCTGACAGCCCAACGCATCGTCGCTGACCCGCCCGAAGGGCTGTTCCCCGATGCAACCGCGTAGTCCAAAATGGCGGATGTGACCAAACCCGCTCGCTCTGCTGGCCGTATCGCGATCCAAGCGACACTAAAGCCGCGCGAGTTGATGACAGACACACCTGACATTGCCGGCACTTGGACAGCCAAGATTATCACGCTGTTCCCGCAAGCCTTCCCTGGCGTGTTGGGCGAAAGCCTGATGGGTAAGGCGTTGAAAGACGGACTGTGGCAGTTGCAGACGTTTGATTTACGCAACTACGGGATCGGCAAGCATCGCAACGTTGATGACACCCCCGCAGGCGGCGGTGCGGGTATGGTGTTGCGTGCAGATGTGCTCGAACAAGCAATAGCGGATGTGCATCGCAGCACGCGCGGCGTTGTTCCATTGGTCTATCTTTCACCGCGTGGCCGTCGCTTTGATCAGCAAATGGCGCAAAACTGGGCCCGCGCTGATGGGGTCACGCTGCTATGTGGCCGCTTTGAAGGCGTGGATGAACGGGTCTTGCAACACTATAACATCCAAGAAGTCAGCTTGGGTGATTTTGTCATGACTGGTGGGGAAATTGCCGCTCAAGCGATGATCGACGCCACTGTGCGTCTGTTGCCCGGCGTCTTGGGGAACGCGGACAGTGCTGTTGAAGAAAGCTTTTCCGAGGGTCTGCTAGAGCATCCACAGTATACCAAGCCCGCTGAATGGCAGGGCCTGCAGATCCCCGAGGTTTTATTGTCTGGCAATCACGCCAAGATTGCCGAATGGCGCAAGCAGATGTCGTTGCAAATCACCAAAGAACGCCGGCCTGATCTTTGGGCCGCACTTCATGCAAACACTGACAATAAGCGACCCAAAGGGTCTTGATCGTATAGGCTGATGGGCCTATACGGCGTCAACTTGGTTCAGCGCGCTGATTCCGGGTGTTGGTTTATGGATGAACCGGAATAACGATTGCACTTTTCGTGGGTGCGCCATCGCCGAGAATTTCAAACAACCACAAAAACAGATGATGACGCACCTCTGGCGGGCGGTAAAACCGGACCCGGGTAACGATACAGAGCTCTACGGCATGCAAGAAACATTGCGGAAAACCGCAAGCTTATTAAAGGAGCGTTTCAGATGAACCTGATCGCACAAATCGATGCGGGGCAACTTGCCGCGTTAGGGCACGAAATGCCCGATTTCAAAGCGGGTGACACCATCCGCGTTGGTTACAAAGTAACCGAAGGCACGCGCAGCCGTGTACAGAACTACGAAGGCGTTTGCATCGCTCGCAAGAACGGTAAAGGCATCGCTGGTTCATTCACAGTGCGTAAAATCTCATTCGGCGAAGGTGTGGAGCGTGTATTCCCGCTTCATTCCACAAACATCGACAGCATCACCGTGGTTCGCCGCGGTCGCGTGCGTCGCGCCAAGCTGTACTATTTGCGTGCGCGTCGTGGTAAGTCCGCACGTATCGCAGAAGTCACCAACTACAAAGCGCCTAAGGGCGCGTCAGCATAAGGGTTGCCGTCATGAAAAAAGATACGCATCCAGACTACCATGTCATCGACGTCAAAATGACAGATGGTACGGTCATTCAGATGAAATCCACTTGGGGCAAAGAGGGTGACACGATGACACTCGACATCGACCCATCCGTGCACCCTGCATGGAACGGTGGTTCCACCCGTCTTATGGACGCCGGTGGCCGTGTGTCCAAGTTCAAGAACAAATACGCTGGTCTTGGCTTCTAGGACTGCTGGCGGACTTTCGTCCGCCAATGCGAAATACAAAACGCCGCCCCGATTTGGGGCGGCGTTTTGTGTTTGGGGGTATGGCAGGTTTGCGGACTTTCGAGACATTCGCTGTCTTGGCATCTGTGACTGGTTCTGACACTTCGCGACATGAACGGCATCAAGCCACTCCGAAACCTTCGTCATCGCTTGGGATCGACTTGCCGTAATGCGGCGGGAAAAGCAGTCGTTCATGGGCGGTGCAGCGAAAAATGACGCCTCGATGACCGGGTCACTGGACTTAGCAGTAATTCGCGCCTCAATGGTCGACGGCTGCTTTGTGTGATACTGCCGCCTGATTACCTTAAAATGAAGAATACAAAGTTTGTGCGACGGAACACTGTGATTGCCGCGTGTAATACTCACTGGCCCATTAAAGGACTCTGTTATGAAGCCTATTCTCGCCTCACTGGCTATGCTCGCTACAACGACATGCCCACTTTCGGCTGAAACTATGTCTGCTGATGTTTGGGCCGACAACTGGTTCGAGATGCGCATCGATGGTGCACAAGTTGCGGAAGACAGCGTGCCGATTACCACCGAGCGGTCATTTAATGCCGAAAGTTTCTCTTTTGAGGCAGAGCGTCCATTCGTGATCGGTTTGGTCGCCAAGGACTTTAAGGAAAACGACACAGGGCTGGAATACATCGGTGCACGCAATCAGCAGATGGGCGATGGGGGCGTGATCTTACAGATCATGGATGAAGCGGGCGAGCTCGTGGCGGTAAGCAACGATGGCTGGCAGTGTCTTGTTATTCATTCCGCACCATTGGACAAATCCTGTGGCCGGTGAAGGGGCCTGTACATTTGAGGCATCAGAAGAACCGAACGGCTGGGATGTGGTTGATTTTGACGCATTCTCTTGGCCGCAAGCTGATATCTATTCCGCGCGCGAGGTACGGCCCAAAGACGGCTACGATAAAATCACTTGGGCGGACGACGCCGAACTGATCTGGGGCCCTGATCTTGAGCAAAGCAATACAGTTCTTTGCCGCCTGACCGTAGAGTAATCCTTGATAAGGGAGTCTGAACATGGCTTTTTCAAAACCTTTCGCCATCGCCGCGCTCACGGTGATCTCATTCCCAACACTTGGCCTTGCACACGACGACCATTGCAGCGC
>Ga0075469_10001370_pt1 | contig 11085 bp, 10 predicted proteins | sample DEB08_DNA_13_FD_77577 | JGI IMG/M metagenome (GOLD analysis project Ga0075469, IMG submission 77577) | Aqueous microbial communities from the Delaware River and Bay under freshwater to marine salinity gradient to study organic matter... | ecosystem: Environmental > Aquatic > Marine > Coastal ...
GTCTTTGGCGGTAATTTTATCGCCCATGACGCGTATATGTTCTGCTGTGGGGCCGATAAACGTAAGGTCATGGTCCTCGACTGCCTGCACAAATGCAGCGTTTTCTGACAAGAAACCATACCCGGGGTGGATCGCCTGCGCCCCGGTTATTTCACAAGCTGAGATGATCGCCGGAAACGATAGATAGCTAAGTGCAGAAGACGGTGGGCCGATGCAGATGGCCTCGTCTGCCATGCGCACATGCATTGCGTCAGAATCAGCGGTCGAATGGACGGCCACAGATTTCACACCAAGTTCGCGGCATGCGCGCACGACGCGAAGTGCAATTTCGCCGCGGTTGGCGATGAGTATTTTGTCGAACATGGGTGCGCCCTTATTCGATGATCACAAGAGGGGCACCGAATTCAACGGGACCGCCATCTTCGACCAGAATACGCTTGATCGTTCCTGCACGAGGGGCAGGGATGTGGTTCATCGTTTTCATGGCTTCGATGATGAGGATTGTATCGCCCTCTTTGACGGTTGTGCCGACGCTGACGAAATTCGCCGCGCCTGGTTCTGCGGCCATGTAGACCGTGCCAACCATAGGCGATGTTACTGCGCCGGGGTGGCTTGCTGGATCGGCGCTTTCAGTGGCCGCTGGTGCAGCGGTTGGCGCAGCTGCAGCAATTGCCGCTGGCGCGGCGGCGGCTGGCACACTGGCTTGCATGACCATTTGTGTTTGACGGCTGACGCGAACGTTCAAGCTGTCGTTTTCACCATAGTCGCGCTTGACCTGTAGTTCAGTTAGATCGTTTTCGCGCAAAAGTTCCGCCAATGCCTGAATAAAGCTGACATCGCTTTCGTGAGACGTTTTGTTGCTCATGTTTCCCTCGGCCATTTTGCCCATATTATTGAAGCTTTTGCGACGCAACGTCACAAAGCATTTGGTCACTTATAGGGCAAGCCAGCGAAGGTGGAAAGTACACCTGTGTTTGAATTTTTTCAGGGTTCCGTTTTGCTGATCAATGGTGCGCCGCTGTGTCCGGTCTGACCCGTAGCTTCGGGCGTTGGGGGCTTTGCGGAATAGGGCAGCATTGGCACGTCATAGGGCCGCAGCGTACGGTCTTGCGGGGTGATTTCACTGGGGTTTTGTGGAAAATCCACGCCTGACAGCCGTGCATTCACAACTTGTGCAACAAACGGCTTTTCTGTTGGGCGTGTCGCCGCACTGTCTTGGGCATCGATAGGGGCGAGTTTGGTCGTGACAGATCGATCAAGCACAGGTGAAGGCGCGGATGGAACCGCTTGTGTCGCTGGAAGATTGAGTGACGTGTCCATTTGGTAATCCCCGTTTTAAACATTAACAGGGATGGAATCAGCGCTGTGGCTTACCAAATGATTAATCGAAGGGAGCGAACTCCCTTCGATTTTAGATTAACGCGTGTGCTGGATTAGATCGCGAGGTACTGCGCGCGCAGTTCGTCGTTCTCAAGCACTTCGGCGGCTGAGCCGTCAAAGACCACGGTGCCGGTGTCCAAGATCACGGCGCGGTCAGCAAGCTTTAGGGCTGCAACGGCGTTTTGTTCCACGATCACAGTCGTGATGCCCTGATCACGGATAATCCCCAGTGTTTTGGCGATTTCCTGCACGATAACAGGGGCCAAGCCTTCGTATGGCTCATCCAGCAGCAGGACCTTGATGTCACGGGCAAGGGCGCGTGCGATCGCAAGCATCTGTTGCTCGCCACCTGAAAGTGTCACGCCATCTTGTTTGCGGCGTTCGCCCAAGCGGGGAAAAAGATCATAGATGCGTTCCAGAGACCATCCAATCGGCGGTGCAATTTGGGCAAGTTGCAGGTTTTCTTCAACCGTCAGGCCCGCAATGATGCGCCGATCCTCCGGCACAAGCGCAATCCCCGCAGCAGATGCCTGATGCGCCTTCATTTGGTGCAACGGCTGATGGTCCAACCAAATTTCACCATGCTTTAGGGCGGGATCTTCAAGGCGGGCAATGGCGCGCAAGGTTGAAGTTTTGCCCGCGCCGTTACGTCCAAGCAGTGCCAGGATTTCGCCTTCGTGGATGTTAAAGCTGACGTTTTGAACAATGTAGCTTTCGCCGTAATACGCTTCGATTTCCCAGACGCTCAGAAAAGCGGGATGAGTAGCCGCGTTATTGGCGTTATTATTGAATGGCTGGTTCATGGGGTTGTTCCTTACACCTGTGCTTCGCCAAGGTACGCTTCGCGCACTTTCGGATGGCCTTTGATGTTTTCAGGCGTATCTTCGACCAATGGCGTGCCTTGGGCCAGCACAGTGATGCGTTCCGCCAAAGAAAACACTACGTGCATGTCGTGCTCGATAATCGCCATCGTGATATCGCGTTTCGCTTTGATTTCTTTCAGCAAGTCGATTGTGTTGTTGGTGTCCGCGCGGGCCATACCGGCGGTGGGTTCGTCCAACAGCAATAAACGCGGTTTTTGCACCAGACACATCGCCATTTCCAACCGCCGCTTGTCACCTCGCGAAAGGGAGGAGGCGATCATGTGCCGCTTTTCCAGCATGTCGACGTCTTCTAGAATGGCCTCGGCGGTTTCGTGGATGTCCGTTTCGTGACCCACGCTGCCCAATGCGTGAAGCCGAAAGGCCCCATCGCGCTTAGCAAAGCATGGGATCATTACGTTTTCGAACACGGTCAGGTCCGCGAAAATCTCGGGCGTTTGAAACACCCGAGAAATGCCCATCTGATTGATTTCGTAAGGCTGACGGCCTAGGATAGATTGGCCGTCGAACATCACAGACCCACTATCCGGGATCAATTTCCCAACCAGCACGTTCAGCAGCGTGGATTTACCGGCCCCGTTTGGGCCGATAATCGCGTGGACCGTGTTCTCAGCAATGCTTAGGTTCACGTCACCCAAAGCTTGCAATCCACCAAAGCGTTTGTTGACGCCTTTAATTTCAAGGATGCCCATATCTCAAATCTCCTTATTCAGCTGGCGTCTTGGTACTGGACGCGACGTCAGTTGTTTTCTTGCGGCTGAACTTCGCGCCAATGCGCTGACCCAACTCAACCAAACCACCGGGCAGGAAGATTACGACCGCCATGAACACAAGGCCCAAAGTCAGGTGCCAGCCTTTTCCGATGAACGGGTGAACAATGGCAACCACGAAATCCTCAAGGCCATCGGGCATAAAGCCAAACCATCCATGTACCACTGTGTCGTTGATTGTAGAGATGATGTTTTCCATGTATTTGATCACACCAGCGCCAAGGATCGGACCGATCAGCGTCCCAACACCACCCAAGATCGACATTATCACGATCTCTCCTGATGCGGTCCAGAACATACGTTCCGCCCCTGTCAAAGGGTCCATTGAAGCCAGCAGACCACCGGCCAGACCAGCGTACATGCCAGAGATTACAAAAGCCGTAAGCATATAAGGCCGTGTTGATACGCCCATGTAGTTCAGTCGCTGTTGGTTTGATTTTATTGACCGCAGGATCAGACCAAATGGCGAGCGGAAAATCCGGATCGCTATGTAGAAAGACAGGATCATGAACAACCCGGCAAGGTAATAGCCGTTATGGAACACAAAGCTCCAGCCGCCGATGTCCCATGTAACGGACCCGTTCATTTCCCAGCCAAACAAGTGTGGCGTCGTCGGGCCATTTCCTAAAAGGAATTGTGGATCATCGTTGTAGACTTGCAACCCGGTTTCACCGTTAGTGATCGGGAAGCCGAGGATTTTGCCGACAAGGTCAGAATAGGCGATTGAATACATCATCTGGGCAAAGGCCAGCGTTAGGATTGAAAAATAAATGCCTGACCGACGTAGTGACACATAGCCGATGACGACCGCGAACAGACCCGAAACAACCACTGACAAGACGATGGCAGGGACGATGTTGTAGGACAGCAGTTTGAACATCCAAACGGCGGCAAACGATCCCACACCAAGAAACGCGGCGTGTCCGAAGGACAGATACCCTGTCAGGCCGAAGAGGATGTTAAACCCGATGACCAGAATGCCAAAGATGACAAAGCGTTGCATAAGGGCAGGGTAGCCCGCGTTGAACTGCGAAAACGCGCTTTCCGTAGGGAAGGGGTTTAGGAAGATAGGGGCCAGTAGCACCATCACGCAAACGACGACGAAGAGTATTGTATCTTTTCTGTTCATACCAAACATGATTATTCCTCCATCACGCCCTTGCGTCCCATGAGGCCACGTGGCCGGGTCAGCAAGATGATGATTGCAACAAGATAGATGATGATTTGGTCGATACCGGGCAGTATTGATTTGACCTCGTTCATGGATGCGAACGACTGCAAAATACCCAGCATGAAGCCAGCCAGCACAGCGCCGGGTAATGACCCCATACCGCCAACAACAACTACAACGAACGACAGCACTAGGAAGTCCATCCCAATATTATAGTTCGGCGACAAGATCGGCGTGTACATCACACCGGCCAAACCAGCTACCGCCGCGGCAAGGCCAAACATAAAGGTAAAGCGCTTGTCGATGTCGATGCCCAGTAGGCCGACGGTTTCGCGGTCTGCCATACCCGCACGGACAACCATGCCAAATGTTGTGAATTGCAGGAAGGCAAACACAGCGAAAATAATAAACATTGAGAACAAGAAATAGACGAAGCGCCAAATTGGATAAATTATGGCGTTGGGTTCAAAACCTAACATGACTCCAAAATCCATAGCACCCGCAAAAGCAGAAGGGGCAGGGGTAGGGATTGGGTTTGCGCCAAAGTTGGCTTTGATGATCTCACCGATGACAATTGCAAGTCCAAAGGTCACAAGAATCTGATCCGCGTGAGGTCGTTTGTAAAAATGTTTGATCAGACCGCGTTCCATAACGAAGCCGACAAGGACCATGAAAGGGATGGCGAAGACAATGGCGATCGGAACCGCCCAGTCAATCAGTGATGCACCAAATTCCGGGCCGAACCATGCATGTACATACGGCGTTTCGACCTTGAGCGGATTGCCAAGAAAATCTGTCTGGGTCTCGTCAATTATTACGAAGCTCGTAGACAAAACACGTGACACCGTAACCGAGCAGAACGCTCCGATCATGAAAAGGGCTCCGTGGGCAAAGTTGACCACACCCAGTGTCCCAAAGATCAACGTCAGACCCAAGGCAATCAAAGCATAAGCAGACCCTTTGTCTAACCCGTTCAGAATTTGTAGAATAATATCGTCCATTGACCTCGCCTTTTTCACCAGTCTTGACTGATACGGCGCACCCAATGGTGGCCGTCTAGCCCCCGATCCCCCGAGGTAGGTGAGACCGGCACATTGCGCCGGTCTCGGATTTGGTTAGCTTATGCGCCAGGGTTACATTCGCCCAGATCGCCGCCCGCAAACATGGGGTGGTCTGGTTCGTACTCAACCTGTGCACGCGGCGTGACTTCCACGATCTCCAGTGTATCGAACTGGTTCGTTGGATTGTCTGTACCCTTCATGACCAACACGTCTTTGAAGCACTGGTGATCGGCGCCACGGTACGATGTTGGACCGTTGCCCATACCGTCGAAGTCGAAGTCTTCAAGAGCTTCGGCAACGCCGCAAGGGTTGAAAGTGCCTGCACGTGTCACAGCATCCGCATAAAGCAGAGTCTGAACGTAGCAAGTGTGCGCCGCACTGGATGGCGGGAAGCCGTATTTTTCGCCAAAGGATTTAACGAAAGCTTTAGTGCCTTCATCCTGCAGCTGCCAGTTCCAGTTCATTGAACCGAACACGCCTTGGATGTTGGAACCCGCACCAGCGGCCATCAGCTCAGAGTAAAGCGGCACAATGATAGTGAAGTCTTTGCCATTGACCTGCTTGTCTTTGAGACCAAACTGAACAGCCTGTGTCAAAGAGTTTACCATGTCCCCACCGTAATGGTTAAGGATCAATGTATCCGCGCCAGAATTCAGAACAGGAGCGATGTATGATGAGAAGTCGCCAGCGCCAACTGGCGTTAGAACGTTTTGTGTGGTCTTCCAGCCAAGTGCTTCTGTCGCACTCTGAATGGATTCCTGCTGTGTCCAGCCCCATGTATAGTCAGCTGTCAGGTGATAAGCGTTACGATCATTCCCGTATTCAGCCTCCAGAACTGGACCAAGAGCCGCACCAGACATGTAACCGTTAAAGAAGTGTCGGAAGCCATTGGCTTTCTTATCTTTACCAGTTGTGTCGTTGGAGTGTGTCAGGCCGGCCATGAAGATCACACCAGCTTCTTGGCACAGACCTTGAACAGCAATCGCAACACCGGAAGATGACCCGCCGTTGATCATGATGCAGCCGTCTTTCTGGATCATGGACTGTGCGGATGCACGGGCTACGTCAGATTTCGTCTGTGTATCGCCTGTTATGAACTCGACCTTCCTGCCCAGAATACCTGTGCCATCGAGGTTCTTTTCAGAAAAAGTGTTCAGCATGCCACCGTCGCCGATGCCATTTAGATGCTCGACTGCAAGCTCTTGAGCGCGCAGTTCGTCAAGGCCTTCTTCGGCGTAAGGACCAGTCTGCGGTACGTTGAAGCCGATTTTGACAGACCCGCTGTCGCCAGGCGCATTTGTGTAGCCAGTGTGGCCGGCTGCGCGCAGATACTGTGGAATAGCGAGACCAGCACTGGCAACCATGCCAGTTTTGAGCACGCCACGACGTGAAAACTTCGAATTGGACATAAATATCCTCCCTAGAGATTTGTGCGGATCCAAACTCCTCGCCAGACCCACAGCCACTGATACAGTGCATGCCTACTTTCCGCCATGATTGGGGCAAGCATCAACAAACCATTGAGGATACTGGACTAATTTGTAAATTCATGCACAAATAGGTAGTTAACTTTGTAAATCGGTTTTCTTGCACCTGCAGAAAGCCACTGAAAATGTTAGAGGAATTAGCATTGGTGACGCAACGTCTTGCAGGTTCGCGGATACGTGAAAAGCGCCTGGATCGCGGGCTACGGCAGGCTGCTGTGGCCGAAACGGTCGGGATATCCCCATCTTATTTGAACTTAATCGAACATAACCGCCGCAGAATCGGGGGAAAGCTGTTGTCCGACATCGCCCGTGTCCTCGGCGTTGAACCGGCGCTTTTGGTCGATGGTGCCGATGCTGACATGCTCGATCAGATGCGCCACGCCGCGAGCCAATTCGAGGCTGATCTGCCCGCCAAGGTTGAAGTCGCCCGCGCCGAAGAAATGGCCGCCCGCTATCCGGGTTGGGGCGCGCTAATCGTGGCCCAATCTGAACGGATAGCAGCGCTTGGCGGACAGGTGCAGGCGTTGTCGGACCGGATGTCGCATGATCCGCAATTGGCTGGATCACTGCATGATGTGATTACTGCGGTGTCTGCGATCCGCTCTGCCGCGCAAATTCTAGTCGGACCGGAAAAACTGGATGAAGACTGGCAACGGCGATTTCACGAGAACATCCACAATGACAGCCTCCGTTTGGCCAACAGCAGCGAAGCATTGGTTGCGTACCTTGAGGCGCCGGATGCAGATATTGATCAAGCTGATCCTGCCGAGCAACTCGAGAGGTACTTGGCCAAGACTGGTTTTCATTTGGCCCCGTTGGAAGCGCCTGACGCTGATCTGCAGAAATTGGTCGCCGATAGCGGTCTAAGAGACGGCGCAAAGGCACTGCTGGAAAGTCAGGCCACGCAATACCTCAAAGACGCGGCACTTCTGCCGCTAGCCGGGTTCGAGGATGCTTGCCGCGTCCGCAACTATAACCCCGCAGCTTTGGCGCAGGCGTTCCAAGCTTCATTTGCGACCGTACTGCGCCGTTTGGCCAGTCTGCCTACGGGGCAGGGCCATCCGCCTATCGGGATGGCTGCTTGTGATGCCGCAGGTGTGCTGACGCTTGTTAAACCTGTGCCGGGGTTTGCGTTGCCGCGGACGGGCGGGGCTTGTCCGCTTTGGCCACTTTATGCGGCTTTGAACCGGCCAGCACAGCCAATCCGGCTTGAGGTGGCTTTGCCCGGATCAAGCGCCACCCGGCTGTTGTGTTATGCAATTGCCGACACGCGACCCAGCCCGCGTTTTGACGTGCCGACGCCTGTGCAAAGCACGATGCTGGTCATGCCAGACCCGCCAGAAACCGCGAGTATCGCCCAGCCTGTCGGCGTGTCTTGTCGCATCTGTCCACGCGCGAACTGCGCCAGTCGCCGCGAACCCGCAATGAAGGGTGTGCGCGTGGAAACAGCACTTTGACTTCACCTCAGAAGCGGGCAATAGTTAACCGCAAGAGGACCCGCTTTGCGAAGTGGATAAGATAGGAGGCGAAGAGATGGGCAAACGCGTCCTTCTGATCGAAGATGAACCAAACATCATCGAAGCGCTCAGTTTTATTCTGTCCCGCGATGGCTGGACCGTCCACACGCACGAGGACGGCACAACCGCGATGCGCAAAGTGCTGGCGATGCCGCCCGATATGATCATCCTTGATGTGATGCTGCCCGGGCGCAGCGGTTTCGATATTCTGCGTGACTTGCGTGCGACAGATGTTACCAAAAATATCCCCGTGATGATGTTGACGGCCCGTGGTCAGGAAAAGGACCGCGAATTGGCGCAGCGTCTTGGTGCAAATCACTTTATGACCAAGCCGTTTTCCAACACAGAGGTGCGTGACTACGTCCGCAACTTTATGGAGGCATGAGCGGTCCCCCCAAGCCGCCGATCTTTTTGCAACGGCAAAATTATCGACAGCGCCGCGTGCGCGATGCGGCAAGGTTTTTGCCCTTTCTGGGGGCAATATTATGGGCGCTGCCCTTGACGTGGGCGCATGACCCAGAGGCCGCACAGATTGGGTCTGCCGGGCTCATTTATATCTTTGGCGTTTGGGTGTTGTTGATTGTGTTGGCCGCATTTCTTGCTAGCCGCATTCGCGCTGACCCACCTCCGGGCTCTGCAGAAGATCCCCACACATGATGTCCTTCAATGCCCTGATTATTGTGGCGCTATGCTATGTGACGATGCTTTTTGCCGTGGCATTTTGGGCCGAGCGGCGTGCGGCCGAGGGGCGTGCGGGTTTTCTGCAGTCGCCATGGATATATACGCTTTCGATCAGTATTTATTGCACAGCTTGGACGTTTTATGGGGCCGTGGGCTATGCTGCGCGGTCGGGATTGGAATTCGTCACGATTTACCTGGGCCCGACCCTCGTGATGGTTGGCTGGTGGTGGGTTCTGCGCCGCTTGGTGCGGATCGGGCGCGCACAACGGATCACGTCGATTGCCGACCTCATTTCATCACGGTTCGGAAAATCAACGATGCTTGGCATGATTGTGACGGTGATTTCGGTCATCGCAGGCACGCCATACATTGCGCTACAGCTTCAATCTGTCACCCTGTCGTTTGCAGTTTTCGCGCAGGTCGAAGGCGTCACATGGCAAACGGCCGAACTGAACGCATCAGCGATGTGGGTGGCTGTTGGACTTGCGGTGTTCACCATTCTTTTTGGCACGCGTAATCTGGACGCGAATGAACGCCACAATGGCATTGTGATGGCCATCGCGGTTGAAGCCGTCGTTAAACTTTTGGCTCTGGTAGCGGTTGGTGTTTTTGTAGTCTGGGGGATCGCAGGCGGCCCCACGCAAATGCTCGAACGTATCGACAGTTCCGAGATCGTGTTGTGGGAACAAAACGGCAGCCGCTGGATCAGTCTGATCTTTTTGTCGGGCGCCGCGTTCTTGTGCCTGCCGCGCATGTTTCAGGTTCTTGTCGTTGAAAACACAGACGAGCGTCATCTGCACGTCGCAAGCTGGGCTTTCCCGCTTTACTTGTTTTTGATGAGCCTCTTTGTGGTCCCGATCGCGGTAATCGGCCTCGATTTGTTACCTGCTGGCAGCAATCCTGACCTGTTCGTGCTGACTGTGCCTTTGCATCAAGGGCAGGGGGGATTGGCTGTTTTGTCCTTTTTGGGGGGCTTATCTTCGGCCACCTCTATGGTGATTGTAGCTACGATTGCTTTGGCGACGATGGTGTCTAACCATATTGTCGTCCCGATCTGGCTGAACCGGCAAGCCAACCAACACGCGATGTTTTCCGGCGATATCCGCTCTGTCACCCTATTGGCGCGCAGGCTGTCAATCGCTGCTATCTTGGCGTTGGGCTTTCTGTACTACCGCATGTCCGGCGGCGGCACTGCATTGGCTGCCATCGGTCTGATTTCGTTTACCGGTGCCGTACAAATCTTGCCTGCAATGCTAGGCGGGCTGTTTTGGCGCGCGGCCACGGGGATCGGTGCGGGGGCAGGGCTGTTGACGGGGCTGTTGGTCTGGATGTGGACCTTGTTTTTGCCCAGCTTTGGCGTCGATGCGTTTATCAGCCAAGCGGTGATGGACAATGGCATCATTGGGATTTCATGGCTGCGCCCGCAGGCGCTGTTCGGGATTTCCGGTATGGACCCACTGGTGCACGGCATCATGTGGTCGATGATTTTAAACACCGCGATGTTTGTTCTTTTTTCTCTGGTGACATTTCCAGCTCCGCTGGAACGTTTGCAGGGCGCGCAATTCGTCAACGTTTTTGATCATTCAACTGCCGCTCGCGCTTGGACGGCCGCAGCAGCCGGCGCAGAGGACCTATTAATCATGTCCCAGCGCATTATCGGCAGCGTAAAATCACAAGAGATTTTTGAACAAGAGGCCATCGCCCAAGGCAAGCCGGGATTTTTGCCAGAAGTCACGCCAGCCTTTATCGAACGGCTAGAGCGTGAATTGGCCGGTTCAGTGGGCGCGGCGACGTCGCATGCAATGATCGGGCAGCTTATTGGCGGCAGCAGTGTGTCGGTCGAGGATTTGATTGCTGTGGCGGACGAAGCCGCGCAAATCCTTGAATATTCCAACCGGCTCGAGGCGAAGTCCGCAGAGCAGGAGCGCACCGCCCGCGCGTTGCGCGATGCCAATGCAAAGCTGACGGCGCTTTCGATCCAGAAAGACGCATTTCTAAGCCAGATCAGTCATGAACTACGTACACCGATGACATCAATCCGGTCGTTCTCCGAAATTATCGGCGACGGGAATATGCCGCAAGACACGCTGAACCGGTATGCAGGTATTATCCACGACGAAGCAATCCGGCTAACCCG
>Ga0075469_10001373_pt1 | contig 11080 bp, 7 predicted proteins | sample DEB08_DNA_13_FD_77577 | JGI IMG/M metagenome (GOLD analysis project Ga0075469, IMG submission 77577) | Aqueous microbial communities from the Delaware River and Bay under freshwater to marine salinity gradient to study organic matter... | ecosystem: Environmental > Aquatic > Marine > Coastal ...
TGGCTTTGGTAATGAATGCTTGTTACCAGCCGGGCCTTTACGTGAGCCTGTCTCGCGGCTAGCATCGGTTCATCAAGTGGTGGTGAATGGCTCAAGGGAAGACCTACTTGCACTGAATTTAAATGTTCGATGTGATAGCGCCAATCTCACGCAGAAAGATTCACTTAGGCTGAGTCGGGCGCCGGCAACGATGCAGGTTTTACCGGTTGGCGCTACCCGCCTAGTGCCTGCGAGTAGCGCATTGGCGGCGCTCGATGTTACGGGCGTTGATTTAACGCAGGTGCTAAGCACCGTTAAGCAAGTGGTGGCCGTCACGGGTACAGGTAACCCGCAGCGATTTTTTTCCGGTATTGAGCCGTTCATAAGCAGCAATAGCAGCCTGCACACCATCGCTTTTCCCGACCACCATCCGTTTACGCTGGAAGATTTTTTAGATTTGGTCAAGCAATTAAACTTGAGCGCTGAAACCGCGCAAAGTGTTTTTTTAGTGACCGAAAAAGATGCGGTAAAATGCCGAGCCTTCGCTGCCGAATTCCCAATAGCCATTTATTCAGTCGGTATTCAGGTGCATCTACCTGAGTCGGCGCTTGCGCCTATTTTACTTGGCATCGATCAACTGCAACAATGGCGTGACCCTATGGGTTCATCGTCAGCTGTCAATTGATCAGGCTGCTACTTCTTGGACCGAGCTACTACGTCGTTGATGGTGCTGCGATGTAGTTGAATCTATTGACGTAACGATTATTTATTAACTCAAAGATTGAGTAATTTCATGTTTAGTATTGTCATTCCAGCGCGCTATGCTTCAACTCGACTGCCGGGCAAGCCTCTGCTAGATATTGCCGGTAAGCCCATGATCCAGCATGTTTACGAGCGAGCTATGGCAAGCTCTGCCGACGAAGTGATTGTGGCAACGGATGATCAGCGCGTACTTGAAGTGGTGCAAGATTTTGGTGGCGAAGGGGTGTTAACTCGCGCCGATCATCCATCGGGCACTGATCGTTTGAATGAAGTGGCTGAGCTACGCGGCTATGCGAGTGACCATATACTCGTTAATGTACAAGGTGATGAGCCACTGATACCCGTCGCGGTTATTGAGCAAGTGGCTAGCAATATGGCCCTTATCGAAGCAGCGGGGATGGCTACCCTGTGCGAGGCCATTACCACTGTAGAGGATCTGTTAGACCCCAATGCTGTTAAAGTGGTGCGTGACAGCCACAACATGGCGCTGTATTTTTCACGCGCGCCCATGCCGTTCCCCCGAGATGCCGTGGACCCTACAGCAAGTTTGGCTGCAGGCCAGTTGCACGGGCCGGCCTTTGATAGCTATATGCGCGAACACGGAGCGAGGGTTGGCTGGTTTCGGCATATCGGACTCTACGCTTACCGCTGCTCGGTGCTGAAAGATTTTGTTACATGGCCGATGGCGGCGCTGGAACACTGTGAGAAGCTTGAACAGTTAAGAGCGCTTTACAACGGTGTTAATATTCATTGCGCCGAAGCGGTTGAACCTGTGCCTGCCGGTGTCGATACTGCACAAGACTTGGCGCGAGTTTGTGCGGTATTTAATAACGCTTGAATAGAATCTAATGCGGTTACGGGATCTGATTGATAAGGCCAGGATTGGCATGGTGTAGCTCGCTTGGGTTATCAATAGTACGGGCCTATTTTTGCCCGAATCACTTTTTACGAGGAATTTACTTTGCAACCGGCAGTAAGCGTTTTATTTGTTTGCTTGGGCAATATTTGTCGATCGCCCACCGCTCACGGTGTTTTTCAAAACTTGGTGGATAAAGCTGGGCTTGCCGATGCCATTTATATTGACTCGTGCGGCACGGGTGATTGGCATATTGGTCATGCACCCGATGAGCGTGCAACCCAAAAGGCAGCACAGTACGGTTACGATTTATCCTCGCTTCGTGCTCGACAATTATGCGCCAATGATTTTAGCCAGTTTAATGTATTGTTGGCCATGGACAAAGCAAACTTGCGAGACATGCGAGCGCTCAGCCCGACGAGTTTTCAAGGTAAGCTTGAGTTGTTTCTAAGCTATGACCGCGCTTCAGATAAGTCTGCGGCCGGTGTTGATGAAGTGCCCGATCCTTACTACGGTGGTGAGCAGGGTTTTGATGAGGTTGTTCGGCTCACTGAACGCGCCGCGCGCGGTTTACTTGAAGAGCTCGTTCGTGAGTACAATTTATCGAGTAGCAGTTTGTGAGTGGTGTGGGTAAAAACAACGCGTCCTTAGAGCCTCACAACACGCTAAAGCTACAAAGTCAGGCGAGTACTTTAGTTGAGCTTAATAAGCACGACCAACTGGATGGGGTCTTTGAGTATGCCAAAGATTTGAATTTATCCGTTGTACCATTAGGTGAGGGCAGTAACGTCGTTCTGGGTGAGCATATTGAAGCGCTGGTGCTGATTGTTAATACGCAGGGTATTAAGGTGCTAGATACCACCGACAACGCCGTTTATGTTGACGTTGCTGCCGGAGAAAATTGGCATGACTTTGTTGTGCATTGTGTTGAACTTGGGTGGCATGGGCTGGAAAACCTAGCGCTGATTCCCGGTAAGGTGGGCGCTGCGCCGATTCAAAATATTGGAGCTTATGGGGTTGAAATCGCGCCATTGATTGAGCGTATTTATTTGGCGCCGCTGCCAGGCAGTGAGCTAGATGTAGACCCCAACCTACAGGGGGTTTTACAGCGGACGGATGACGGCAATCTTTTTATTGCAGCAGGAGATTGTCAGTTTGCATACCGCAATAGTATTTTTAAGAAGGCTCTGCGCGACAAAGTGCTGATTACTTCAGTGCTGTTTAAACTTGGCACGCGTTTCAAGCCTGTGCTTACCTATCCTGCATTGCGCGATTACCTCAGCGCTCAGGCCAATGGTTTGCAGCCCGATCAGGCAAGCGTGAGCGCTACTGATGTGATGAATGCGGTTATTTCAATACGGCGAACCAAGTTACCTGACCCAGCTGAACTCCCTAATGCAGGCAGCTTTTTTAAAAATGTCGTGTTGGACGACGAGCAGTTCGATGTGTTCGTTAAGCGGCATCCGCATGCGCCGTATTACGCGCAGCCCTTAGCCGGTATTGATCAGTCTATACAATATAAAATCCCGGCTGCTTGGCTTATTGAGCAGTGCGGCTTTAAAGGAATTTACGACGGCAATCTTGGTATGCACAACCAGCAAGCGCTAGTCATGGTCAACCGTGCTGCTGGGCGCACGCAGGGCGATGCAGTTATTGCGTTTGCTGAGCGCATACAGCAAACAGTTGCAGAATGGTTTGGCGTGCGGCTTGAGATCGAGCCGCGGTGCTATGCGTGCTAAGTGTTTTGCTCCAGCACAGGCGCGTTATCTAAAATGGCGCGTGATACCGGTCGTTGAGAGAATGCGCGTTGAGATTTCTTCTATAGATACTTCGGTGGTGTTGATAAAAGGAATGTCATAGTGCTCAAATAGTTTTTCTACTTGCTGTACTTCACGAATGCATTGCTGCTCTGAGGCATAGCGACTGTTGGCCATGCGTTCATTGCGAATGGCCGCCAACCGGACGGGTGAGATGGTCAGGCCAAACAGTTTGTCACGATGCGCGCGCAGTGGTTTGGGCAGTGAAAAATCCTCAAGATCTTCTTCGGTAATCGGGTAGTTAGCCGGAAAAATTCCAAACTGCAGCGCCAAATATAAGCTTGTGGGCGTTTTTCCCGATCGTGAAACGCCAATGAGTATGATGTCAGCCTGTGGGTATTTATGCGTGCGGCCACCGTCGTCGTTATCCAGTGCAAAGTGAATCGCATCGATACGTCGCGTGTAATTGGCATCTTGCGTAGCAATGCGGGGCCTACCAACTGCGGCGGTGCTGTGAGCGCCTAGCTCGGCTTCGAGTGGTTTGAGAAAGGTATTGATAATATCAACGCTAAAGCTGTTGGCTGTGGTTACAATTTCACGCAGCGACGGATGAATAAGCGTTTCAAAGACAATGGGCTTAGCTTTATCGGCTATTGCTGCTCGGTTGATTACCTCCACTGCATTATGCGCCTTCGTTTCGGTATCGATATACGACAGTACCTGCCGTTCAAACTCGATGCCCGGAAAATGTGAGAGTAGGCTTTCTCCCATCACTTCGGCTGTGATACCGGTACTGTCAGATATAAAAAATGCGGTACGTTTCATCTGTGTTTTTGCGCTCTAATCGTTTATGCTTTCGCCCGCTAAAACGCGGACACTTTGGCAGACTCACAGCGTATTTTATCGCTTGCTGGCTACCCCAAAGCCGCATTATATGCTAATGCCAGACGATAGTTTAGTCGGGCATAAACTTAGCACATAAACAATTTTATTCTCAAATTCGGAGGTATGAACTTGGAACCGTTGGTATTGTGGTTTAACAAGCTTGGCATGGATGACGTCGATACAGTGGGCGGCAAAAATGCTTCTCTGGGCGAGATGATCAGTAGCCTAAAAAACAAGGGCGTACAGGTGCCCGACGGTTTTGCAACCACTGCCGATGCCTATCGACAGTTTATAAGTTACCAGGGTCTTAATGATCGCATCCAACAATCACTCGATGCGTTGGATGTTGAAGATGTAAACGCGCTGGCTAAAACAGGCGCCGAAATTCGCCAAGCCATTCTCGACACCCCATTTCCTAACGACCTCGATGAAGCCATAGAGGCAGCTTTTGCTGATTTGCAGCAAGGCAATAGCCAATTGAGTGTGGCCGTGCGCTCATCGGCCACCGCCGAAGACCTACCCGATGCGTCTTTCGCCGGGCAACAAGAAACGTTTTTGAATATCAAGGGCATCGACAACGTTAAAGTGGCGGTTAAAGAAGTTTTCGCCTCGCTGTTCAACGACCGCGCCATTGCCTATCGCGTACATAAAGGCTACGACGATGGCGGCATTGCATTGAGCGCCGGCATACAGCGTATGGTGCGCTCCGAAACTGGCAGTGCCGGTGTGATGTTTACCATGGACACTGAGTCGGGTTTTGATGGCGTAGTGTTTATTACCGGCTCCTATGGTCTGGGTGAAACCGTGGTACAGGGTTCGGTAAACCCCGACGAATTTTATGTTTCTAAGCGCGCGCTCAGCTCGGGTCACTTGCCCATATTACGCCGCAACCGAGGTAGTAAAGCTATAAAAATGATTTATGGCGAAGAGGCTAGCGCCGGTTTGTCGGTTAAAACGGTTGACGTTGATGAAGCGGAGTGTCTGCGCTTTAGTATCTCTGATGACGAAGTGGTCGAACTGGCCAAGCAAGCGGTTATTATTGAACAGCACTACGGCCGCCCTATGGATATCGAGTGGGCCAAAGATGGTGATGACGGTAAGTTATATATCGTGCAGGCACGTCCTGAAACAGTAAATAGCCAGCAGTCCTCCAATACCGTCGAACGCTACCTTTTAAAAGAGCGAGCCGAAGTGCTTTGCGAGGGTCGTAGTATTGGTCAGCGTATTGGGCAGGGGCCGGTGCGACTGATTAACGATATATCGCAGATGGACCAAGTTCAACCGGGTGATGTTTTAGTTACCGATATGACCGACCCCGACTGGGAGCCGGTGATGAAACGAGCGGCGGCCATTGTCACCAATAGAGGAGGGCGCACCTGTCATGCGGCAATTATTGCACGTGAGTTGGGAATCCCCGCCGTGGTTGGCTGCGTTGATGCCACGCAAAAGCTACAAGACGGTGCTGCGGTTACGGTGAGCTGCGCCGAGGGCGATAGCGGCTTTATCTATAACGGTGCGCTCGACTTTGCTATTTCGAAAAGCGACGTGGGTAACATGCCCGAGCTGCCTTTTAAAATTATGATGAACGTGGGTAACCCCGATCGCGCCTTTGCGTTTCAGGCACTGCCCAATGCCGGTGTTGGTTTGGCGCGCTTAGAATTTATTATCAACCGCATGATTGGTATCCATCCCAAGGCGTTACTGAACTTCGACAAGCTTAGCGATAAGCTGCAACAAACTATCAGTAAACGCATTGCCGGTTATGCCAGTCCGGTCGACTTTTATATCGACAAGCTCGTTGAAGGTATTGCAACGCTGGGCGCAGCCTTTGCGCCCAAGCGCGTGATTGTGCGCATGTCCGATTTTAAATCTAATGAGTACGCTCACCTAATCGGCGGCGGTGACTACGAGCCAGATGAAGAAAACCCCATGATTGGTTTTCGTGGTGCCTCGCGCTATATCAAGCCCGACTTTGTCGATTGCTTTGCATTAGAGTGTGTTGCGTTAAAACGGGTTCGAGAAGAAATGGGCTTAGACAATGTTGAGGTTATGATTCCTTTTGTGCGAACACCGGATGAGGCCCGTCAAGTTGTTGATCTGCTAGCAGAGCACGGCCTTAAACGTGGTGAGAACGGACTTAAGTTGATTATGATGTGCGAGTTGCCTGCCAATGCACTTATCGCTGAGCAATTCTTGCAGTATTTTGATGGCTTTTCTATTGGCTCTAACGATTTAACCCAATTAACCTTGGGGCTTGATAGAGACTCGGCGTTAGTCGCGCATTTGTTTGATGAGCGTAATGATGCGGTTAAGTCGCTTTTATCGAGTGCGATTAAAGCCTGTAAAAAAGAAAACAAATACGTCGGTATTTGCGGCCAAGGGCCATCCGATCATCCCGATTTTGCCCGATGGCTAATGGAGCAGGGTATCGACAGCGTATCGCTTAACCCCGATAGCGTGCTCGATACGTGGTTGTATTTGGCCGAAGATAATTAGGCGCATTGACTAGCGGCGGTATATGACTATAAAAATTAATTGATTAAAAAGGGCTCCGAAACGGGCAGGGTATAGGGAACGGAAGCCCAGTTTCAATTCGTGATCAAATACGACACAGATAAAAATATAAGCCGCTCCCTCTCGAGGTGGCGGCTTTTTTATGCTCGTTGACAATATTACATTAAAGCGTATGGCGTGTATTTTAGGTTTGAGCTGGATGTCGTATGACCTCCAACGCCTAATAGCAGACTAAGATGATGCTTTTTTAGATGGCAACCGGAGCCAAGTCTGTCGTTCATGATTAGATGGTGCTCATACAAAATCCTTTTTTTTTATGATAGGGTACATTCTGATTTAAATAATAGGAAGAAGAAAAAGATTCGACTGGGAGCCAGAAATGACATTGATAAAAACTGCGTGGGTGGTAATAGTAAGTATTTCCGGTGCTCAGCCTTCTCTAGGTGCGACGTGGGGAGAGGCTACTTGGGGTATCTCGGTTTTCGACTTTATCGAGGAGAACGTGCCGCTTCCTATTGCCGCAGTAATCCTGTTATCGGTGCTCTTATTTTGGATCTCTCGAAAACGTAAACATGCAAATATTATTGGGGTAGTAGCGATTGCTAGCGTATTTTCACTCACTGGAGTTGGTCAATACGCCTATGCTCAGGTAGAGGTTCCAAATGTGTTTTCAAATGGTACCACGATAGACGCGGGTGAGATGAATGAAAATTTTGATACACTTGAAGCTGCTATAGACAATATACAGTTGTTGGAAGGACCTCAGGGCCCTGCTGGACCGCAGGGTGCACCGGGGATTCAAGGTGGAATCGGTCCCCAGGGTTTGCAGGGGCTGCAGGGGGAGGTTGGCCCACAGGGCGCGCAGGGAATTCAAGGTACAGAGGGCGTGGAAGGGCCACAAGGGCCTGCTGTAGATACTACTGATTTGGAAGCCGCTGTTTGCTTAGCATTTTCTGGATTAGGTGTCCCACCACCAAGCAATCTTAGTTGCAATGTTTCAACAAATAAAACGGTTTTCGTCACGAATAGTTTATTCAATGGTTGGGGTATCAATGGCTTACTTGGCGCAGACGCTATTTGTCAAGATGAAGCTAATGCCGCAGGGTTGCATGGCATCTTTAGAGCGTGGCTCTCAGAGCAGTACAGCGGAGTAACCTCGCGTTTAGGGTTTCGAGCCAGCTACAACTACCACAGAACTGATGGAACCTTTGTCGGGAACGCCCATCAGGTTCTCGATTTTAATGGGGCTGATCTCTCTGCACCAATAAACAAAGACGCAAACGGCAATACGCCTTCAGGAACCGCGCGGGTGTGGACAAATACTACGCCTAGCGGAAGTCCCGACGGAGAGTACGATTGCCGGAACTGGACGAGCACAGCTGGATATACAGCGATGTATGGCCTGATGACGAACACAAACGATAGTTGGACGCAATCCAACCGGACTTCGTGTTCGTACTCATACAGACTTTATTGTTTTGAGCAATAAATTGGAGCCTAGTAGAGCTTTCGTGAGCCACGAGTGAGTACTTTAAAAATACCTACATCATTTTCAGCTATAACTTTATTGCTTATCCATACAAAAGCTACCTAACAAGACCCTTTCTGTCCGTTTAGCCGACAGTAGATGGAGTTGGATTTTCCTCTTCATTTCAGCATACTGTCGATCTTTGCGAGGTGCGGGGCTCTCCCAAAACGAGACTCCGTATTTGGGTAACGCATACCACTATCACATGTAAATTCCAGCGCTGCGTTAGCTGAGAGTCAGGCATTAAAAAAATCACCTTGAAAGGCATCGCCTTATATCTTCGCCTGGAAGGTATTTAATCAAGAATCGGAACTGGTTCCTTCTACTATACCCGCGGTGAAATGGGTCCTTTTTTGTTGTACATTTGAACTTAAGTTTTTTCTTGCTGGCGGCCCTTATTGTGGCGCTGTTTTCCAATCACCTTCAGGCAGGCTATCGCCAGGTCGCAAATCGTAGGTTTTGCCCGTGCGCAGTGTCTCAAAGTCGGGCAGTTCGACGATGTCTTCGGCACTATCTTCGCCGGTTTGCTTTTCACGAATGGTCTCGTAACGTTCGGCCGTCTCTGTATAAATTTTTCCACTCTCGTCAAGAATCGTTGGCTTGATAAAAACCATTAAATTCTGCTTGCGTGAGGTCTCGCTAGAGCCTCGGAACAATCGTCCCAAAAATGGAATGTCACCGAGTATGGGTACTTTGCTTTCGCTGCGGGTTAAGCGATCTTCGAGTAATCCGCCCAGCACAAGAATCTCGCCATCGGCCACTAATACTTGGGTTTGAATACTCCGTTTGTCGGTCACTAAGTCTTGCGCGCCAGTCACCGATTCTTCACGAACCGATTCAACTTCTTGTAAAATTTCGAGCGTGATGGTTTTTGCCTTACTAATTTTTGGCGTGATTTTTAGCGTAATACCAATATCTTCACGCTGTATAGTTTGAAAAGGATTGTTTACCGTAGTCGATGATGAAAGCTGGCTACCGGTTACAAACGGCACATTACTGCCCACTAGCACTTCGGCTTCTTCGTTATCGAGCGTAATAATAGAAGGGCGCGACAAGATATTGCTATTACTATCGTTCTCGATCGCTCGCAGTAGCACGCGTAACGTACCATTGCGGAAAAACCCCCAGTTGAGCCCTGACTGTAAAAACGTGGCAGCAGGGTTTTCGCCGCTGAGGCCACCTACGGTGGTATTGGAAGCTAAATTAGCGCTGGTAACGCCACCACTTAAGTCGCCGTTAGAAACCGAATCGGTGGCCCAGAGTATTTCTAAGTCGCGCGTGAAGGTATCTGACACTTCAACAATCACTGCGTCAATCATAACCTGCGAACGTTTGATGTCGAGTTTAGCGACCACACGCTCAATGGTTTCAAATAAGGAGGGCGGGGCGGTGATGATAAGCGCGTTAGTCGTTTCTGATATTTCTATACTGATATTATCTTCTGAGACCTTAGCGCTTTTTTGCTCGTCAACAATAGAACCGGTCATGCCCTTGAGCACGGTTTGCATTTCGGCCGCTTCGATATAATTAAGATAGATAACCTTTGTGTTGCCGCTGCCGCGCAACGGTCGATCAAGATTTTGAATAAGTCGCCGCACATCCGCACGCTTGTCAGCAGGACCCACCATCAAAATGCTGTTGGATCGATCATCACTGGCAAACTCAACATTAATGGCAGCGTTGCCTTTGTTCTTAGACATCAATGGTTGAATGACCGAGACAATGTCTTTGGCTGTGGCATGGCTCAGACTAACGACTTCAACATCTAAGTTGCCGCTGGCATCAATTTGTTTAATTAAATCAGACAGCCGATTAATATTATTGGCACGGTCAGCAATGATTACACTGTTACTGGTGGGAAACGCACCTAAGTGACCTGTTTGAGGCACCAACGGCCGCAGCAGCGTAACCACCTCGTTAGCGGCAATGTTCTTTACTTTAATGACGTGTACCACTAACTCGGCGCTGTCTCTTTCGTCTGTGGTAAAGGCTTCTACAATCGGTAACCCTGATGAGCGAGCCTGCGCGTTAGGAATAACTTTTACATTACCGCCCGATTCCACAACGGCAAAACCATACACATCAAGGGCGGTAAGAAATACTTGGTAGGCCTCATCCATCGTCATGGGCTGACTTGAAAGCACCGATAATTTGCCCTTAACGCGGGGATCGATAATAAAGTTTTTTTGTGTTTGCTCGGCAATCCATTGAATGACGGTGCGAATATCTGCATCGTTCATGTTAATGCGAACCATCTCGTCGCTGTTAACCGGTTGAGCAAGCAGCGCTGACGGTAGCAATGCCAGTGTTAGGCACAGCACCGCAAAGCTTTTTGGCAGCGTCACCTTAAACATGCCCGCGGCGTGAGCACACAAAGGCAGAAAGCATTGCACAATTTTCAAAACAAATAACATCAGGGCGTTAGTGCTTCATTTGGCGTGTGATGGATTGGAGGCTGCGTAACATTGCGTTCTCATTACTGGTGTTCACTTTAAGTTAAGTGGGTCCTTTTAGGTGATACAGTCGATGCTGACGCCCGATTGTGTTGCACACCCTAATAATAGTCTCAGATCTCGCAAATTCAATAACTTACGCATCATACCTTGTTATATTTACCAGTTCATCTAGCAGAGTGTCGCCAGGGCTGTGCTTTTTGACACTTTTAGCCTTAGGGGTGCCGGTATTAGCGCAGCTTGGATACCCTTCCACCGATTTACGGGTTCGCATAATATATATTATGTTAAATAGGATGCCAGCGTAGTGCATGGATGTTCTGAACGAAGCTGGTGCCTGCTAAGT
>Ga0075469_10001380_pt1 | contig 11048 bp, 10 predicted proteins | sample DEB08_DNA_13_FD_77577 | JGI IMG/M metagenome (GOLD analysis project Ga0075469, IMG submission 77577) | Aqueous microbial communities from the Delaware River and Bay under freshwater to marine salinity gradient to study organic matter... | ecosystem: Environmental > Aquatic > Marine > Coastal ...
TGAACGCGGCCAGTATCCGGATTGATGTGTTCCTGAAGCGCGTCTGTATAGGTTGATTTCAGCTTTGCCAACTGCCGCCAATCCAATACGCGGCCCGGCAATTCGTGTTCAGTTGCAAGGTCTTCAAGAATATCCGCACCAGTCGCATAGGCACCCGTCTTGCCTTTTTTCCCGCCGGGCAGACCCATTTCATCAAACAGAATTTCGCCCAGCTGCTTGGGCGATCCGACGTTAAACGGCCGCCCCGCCATTTCCTGAATTTCCGCCTCTAGCCCTGCCATTTTTTGGGCAAACGCATTCGACATCCGGCTCAATGTATCGCGGTCTACCTTGATGCCGTTGCGTTCCATCTGCGCAAGCACAGGCACCAACGGACGCTCCATCGTCTCGTACACGGTCGTCACGCGGTTCACATGCAACAGCGGTTTGAATTTCTGCCAAAGGCGTAGCGTGATATCGGCGTCTTCTGCCGCATATTTCACAGCCTCATCAATCGGGACGCGGTCAAAGGTGATGGCCGATTTCCCTACGCCAAGCAGCGGTTTGATCGGGATCGGTGTATGGCCCAGATATTCCTGCGACAGCGTATCCATGCCATGATTATGCAGTCCTGCATTCATCGCATAAGACATCAACATCGTGTCATCGATCGGATCAACGGTCACATCCTGACGCGCAAGAATCTTGGCGTCATACTTCATGTTTTGCCCGATTTTGATGATCGCAGGGTCTTCAAGAACAGGTTTTAGCAGCGCCAGACACTCCGCGAAATTCATTTGCCCCTCGGCCAGATCATCAGATCCGAACAAGTCATCAGAGGATGCCGATTTGTGGATCAAAGGGATGTAGCAGGCCTGCCCCGCCTCAACACAAAGCGAAATCCCGACCAAATCGGCGGTCATATCATTCAGGCCAGTGGTTTCGGTATCAACGGCCACATAACCACGTTCGCGGATGCGGTTGATCCACACCTGCAAAGCAGCGGCATCACGTACGCATTCGTAATTGTCTGGAGTGAAATCCACCGCCTCTGGAGCGGCGACATCGGCCACCGATGCCGCGATCTCAATCTCGGGCGCCTTAATGCCTAGCTTGTCCGCGATCCGCTTGGTCACCGTGCGGAATTCCATTTCGGCAAGGAACCCCAGCAAAACTTCTGGGTCAGGGTCACGAACTTCAAGGTCATCAAGCGTAAAGTCTAGCTTCATATCACAATCAAGCTGCACAAGGCGCTTAGACAGCTCGATCTGGGCACGGTTATCAATCAGTGACTCGCGGCGTTTAGGTTGCTTGATCTCGCTTGCGCGGTCCAACAACGTTTCAAGATCGCCGTATTCATTGATCAATAAAGCCGCCGTTTTAATCCCAATTCCGGGCGCACCAGGCACGTTATCGACGGAATCGCCCGCAAGGGCCTGTACATCGACAACTCGGTCTGGGCGCACGCCAAATTTCTCGACCACGCCTTCACTATCAATGAGCTTGTTCTTCATCGGGTCGAGCATATCAACTCCGTCACCAACCAACTGCATCAAGTCCTTGTCGGACGATACAATCGTCACGCGTCCACCCGCATTACGACCTTGGTGTGCGAGCGTGGCAATGATGTCGTCAGCTTCAAAGCCTTCAACTTCTTCGCAAGCGATGTTGAACGCCTTTGTGGCCACACGGGTTAGCGGCATTTGTGGGCGCAAATCCTCGGGCATTGCATCGCGGTTGGCTTTGTACTGGTCATACATGTCGTTGCGAAACGTATGACTGCCCTTGTCGAAAATCACGGCAACATGCGTCGCTGCACCCTCGCCATTGTTGCCGTCAATATAGCGCTGCAGCATATTTACAAAGCCGCTGACCGCACCCACAGGCAAGCCGTCAGACTTGCGCGTTAGCGGGGGCAGCGCGTGATAGGCCCGAAAAATAAACGCTGATCCGTCGATCAGATGCAGATGACAGCCTTTGCCGAACGCCATGGTGGACCCCCTAAGATGCGTTTCCAACACCTATACGCGGGGGCCACCCCGGTCTAGTGCGCGGCCTGAATGAAGGTCCCGTTTTGCAGGTCTTTCATCGCTTGGCGTAACTCGGCCTGCGTATTCATCACAATCGGGCCGTGCCATGCGACAGGTTCCTGAATAGGGCGGCCAGCGACCAACAGGAAACGCACACCTTCGGGGCCAGCCTGCACGGTGACTTCGTCGCCATTGCCAAATCGCACCAACGTGCGGTTTCCAGTCATATCGCGAATATTCAATTCTTGACCCGCGACTTCTTTTTCGACGCGGACCCCAATCGGATTAGCTGCATCAACAAAGCTTCCGGCCCCTGAAAAGACATAAGCAAAAGCGTTGGCACGGGTATCCACCGGCAAGGTTTTGCGGCCATTTGGCGGGATCGATACGTCGAGATACAGGGGATCTGCCGCGATCCCGTCCACGGGCCCAGTTTTGCCCCAGAATTTACCCGTGATTATCTTCACCCGGGTCCCGTCATCATCGATGATCTCGGGGACATCGCCACCTGCGATATCTTGATAGCGAGGTGCAGTCATTTTCAAAGAAGACGGCAGATTAGCCCAAAGCTGGAACCCATGCATCTGACCGGCCGCATTTCCCTTTGGCATTTCTTGATGCAAAATACCCGACCCAGAGGTCATCCACTGTACAGATCCGGCACCCAATGTCCCGTGATTGCCCAGCGAATCGCCATGTTCGACTTCGCCCTCAAGAACGTAGGTAATCGTCTCGATCCCGCGGTGCGGATGCCAGGGAAATCCGCGCTCGTAATGTTCGGGAATATCGTTGCGGAAATCATCCAGCAACAAGAATGGATCGCTTTGCGAGGGATCACCAAAGCCAAAGACGCGGTGCAAATGCACGCCAGCGCCCTCCATCGTGGGTTGGGCGTGGGTTGTTTGGGTGACTGGGCGGAATGTCATGACATGCTCCTTAACTGGTTAAGAAGCATATAGCGCAGGCAGTGCTGTGCGAAAACGCGCAGCAGCGAACAATCTGTGTGCGGACGTGTTAGACTTTGCCTTCAAAATCCTTGTGCACCAACTTGGCATCACAATAGGGGCATTCAATCCAGCCATGCTCACTAGGAATTTGCAGCCAGACACGCGGATGACCCAACGCGCCGCCGCCGCCATCACAGGCCACGCGCCACTCATGAACGATCTTTGTCTCGGGTGCGGGTGTGGACATGATTTCCCCTGTCTGGTTGCCGTGGGCCAGTGCCCAGCTTAGATGAGGGTGAACATACCGCAGGTGCGGCACGGGGGAAAGACGGCATGACCGACAATGCGATAGAAATTCAGGGGCTAAAAAAGACCTATGCGGCGACTAAACGCAGCGAAGCAAAAGAAGCGCTAAAGGGCATCGACCTGAACATTCCGCGCGGATCGATCTTTGGCTTGCTAGGGCCAAATGGCGCGGGAAAATCTACACTCATCAATATCTTGGCCGGTCTCGTCGTCAAAACTGCCGGAAGCGTGAAAATTTGGGGGTTTGACCAAGACAAAAACCCGCGCCAATCCCGCGCCGCCATCGGGATCATGCCGCAAGAACCGCATCTTGACCCGTTCTTTACCCCTGCCGGATCCCTCGATGTGCAAGCTGGACTGTATGGCGTGCCCAAATCACAGCGCAAGACAGCCGAAATCCTTGAACTCATCGGCTTGACCGACAAAGCGAATGCCTACGCAAGGTCTTTGTCCGGAGGCATGCGCAGACGACTTTTGCTGGGCAAGGCACTTGTACACTCGCCCCAAATCCTTGTGCTTGACGAACCCACTGCTGGTGTCGACATCGAATTGCGTAATCTGCTGTGGCAGAATGTGCGCAAGTTGAACGAGGGCGGTATGACGATCATTCTGACGACCCACTACCTCGAAGAAGCCGAAGAGATGTGCGACGACATCGCGATCATCAACCACGGTGAAGTCATCATCCGCGACAGCACCAAAAACTTGCTGGGCCGTCTCGACAGTAAAACGCTGGTGATTACACCTGATGCAGACGCCGAAATGCCCGCCCTGCCAGACACGATCACGGGCAAAAAACAGGCGGACGGCACGCTGAGCTTTACCTACCAAACGGGTGTCACGCCCGCAGATCAAGTTTTGTCATTGGTACGCGACGCCGGCATCACAATCAAAGACGTCAAAACCCAAGAAGCCCACCTCGAAGACGTCTTCTTATCGCTGACGTCAGGCCGCTAACGCCCCAACTTCTTTTTCCAAGATAAACTTCCGCCTGAGGCAGCGCAGTTTAATCTGCCAACATGCGCCCCAAAGGACGACCGCCCAAAATATGCATGTGATAATGCGGCACATCTTGCACGCCGTGCACCCGCGTATTGGACACGCCGCGAAAGCCGTCCACTAGACCTGAAATACGGCAAACCTCTGCAACCGCTTGGAAAAACCCAGCTTGCTCTTCTGCAGATGCATCACGGGCAAAGTGGTCCAAACTCATATAGGCACCTTTGGGAATGACCAAAACATGCACCGGAGCTTGGGGCGCGATGTCCTCGAATGCCAATGCAAAATCGTTCTCGTAGACTGTCCTGTTCGGAATTTCACCGCGCAGGATTTTGGCAAAAATGTTCTGATCGTCGTAAATAAATTCCATCGGGTTCCTCAATCAACAAAAAGATGGGGGGTCTGTGCAAGCGTCAGTGCAACTTCGGGCGAGACCCCCAAAAACTTAACCAAAGCCGCAGCATTTTCGTCCACACTGGCCGTTTCACGCATGCGGGCAGCATCTGCAAACTCCGCGTCGCGGATCGCTTCACGTTCATAAATCATATCATTGTAGATCGTCGGCAAAAGGCGCGCGATTGTATCTTCGCTGGTCTGTTCACCTGCAAGACCCACGCGTTTGGCATGCCCGACAAGGTAGTCGTCATCAAAACTGCATTCAATTTCAAGCAGCCTGACAGTTGCGCGATCCTCGTGGAAATCGGACATCAAATCAAGGCTCGCTGTATCAAGACAAATCACCAATCGGTCGCTGCCATAATGACTAAACAACATCCGCATCAAGGCACGACGATGCCTGCTGCGCTTACGCAATGATGTCTCAATCCCCCCCAGATCAGGGAGCGTAGAGTGATCCTCGTTAAACAGGTATTCCAATGCAGGCACATTCGTCTGCGCATTGATTGCTGCGACCAAACGCTTGGCCACATGCCATTGCTTGCAAGCTATGATCATTAACTCTCGGTCACGCCCCAGCTTTGTATCACGCTCCCAAAACCGTGGACCAAAGCGGCGTCCGACACGGCCACGTTCGGTTAAAAAAGAAAAGAGGTTCCGCCCTTCGTCCGAGATATCGAATGCCATCCGCTGACTGGCATAAAGGGCGCCCAAATTCTCGCGCAACGCCTGTGCTTCGACGCTGATCTTGCGGGCAAATAATCCGTTTTGCCCCAAGAGAAGATCGTGGTGATCATTATAAAACGTGACCGGCATTCCGTAGTCAGAGAACATCAAGAATGTCAGCGTGCGGTTTTCGATCTCACGGCCGGGGACCAGATGACGGACAAGCGTCTGGAAAAACGTCTCATCGGGAATCCATGTTGTCTTAAAGAACCGCATGACATCGCGGCGCTCGACGGTAAAAGCAAGCACGGCCTCAATCGTTTGGCGTCGCAAGCACCACCATTGACTGCCAATCATGACTTGCAGATCGCTTGGGATCTGCAGTGTAATCTTGAGCTTTTCCTGAAACCCCAAGGCTGCGTAAAAGCGCCATTTCTGCGTCCGTTCATTGAAATAATGGCGGTAGATCAAGCGTTCTTGGCGGAAACCCGTTTTGATCCAGTTGCTATCAAAAAAGTCGTAACTCTCGATGTAATCCACATCGTTGTGATCCAACATCTGATGGGCGAACTTTGCCGATTTGATCGGCATACAATCGCCGGAAACCATATAGAAGTGGGTAGCGCGGGCAAATGCGTCCGTCGCGGCTTCAACTGCGTTTAATGTCGCTTGAACAAGGCTCCATTCACCCCAACCACATTTAACGCGGCGCTTGGCAAAGACAACATTTGGGTTGCCGGACAACCCGTCTTGAATAGTACGGTAGTCGTCTGCCGAAGCAGAGGCATCGAAGTGGATAGCAATATAGTCGCCTGCGGCCGTCAACTGATTGGCCTGCGTCACGATCGCCGCAGGGTTCTTATGACACAATAGAATAAAGGCTATTCTTGCCATTGGATGCTCAAGGCCTTGTTCACACGGGTTGCCGCTATGATTGACATAGCGCGAACAGACATTGAAGTTACAGTGTTTCTTTGGTCTTAATTGGGCAAAGGCCAGAGCGGTCGACAACGAGGGTAATAGCGTGGCGAGTTTTCCGGGAACATGGATGACCAAAAGCGAAAGCATGGTGTACCGCGTAGTGCCCAAATGCGCGTGCTCTTCGATTGGGCAGATCATGTACTATTCAGATCACGGGCGTTTTTTTGACGGCGACATCCATGACGCCAAGACGGATATCCACAAATGGGCCATCGACAAAAGCCAGCCGCTGATCGGCAAAAACGTCCGCGACCATTCGAGCTATACATTCACCTGTGTCCGCAACCCTTACACGCGGATATTGTCGTCGTTTTTTGACAAGATTTGTGGTATTCAGCGCAACGGCAAATACTATCGCGGCAACCTTGTCCCGCTTCTGGTCCAAAAATACGGTATTGAAGTGGGTGATCCGGACAACGGGTTCGAGTTCGACCAAATCGAGAGTTTCCGTCGCTTTCTGCTATTCGCCCGCGACACCATCCGTTGGCGTCGCCCGATGGAACCAGACATCCATTGGTCAGCTATGTCCGGCCATATCTCGACGTTCATCGTGAACGGCGGGCGATATGACAAAATTTTCTGGACCGAAGATTTCAATACAGGCATGCAAGACGTGCTCGACAATACTCAAACAGCCCATCCCATAGATCTTGCTACAATCCCGCGCTTCAACGAAAGCGAAGGACATGGACCAAAGCGCGCGCATCCAGTGGCCGACTATTTCGATGACCTGTCGATGCATCTTGTCTATGAGATGTATAAAAAGGACTTCCGTATCTTCAAATATGACTTTGAAAATCCGGCCAATAAAATGCCCATCGGTGACATCGACCTTGATGAGGTTCACGCAAAACTTGGTCATTAAAGCCGCAAGGGGGCTGTCTGCCCCCTCGGCCTACGGCCTCTCCCCCGAGGATATTTAGGCTCGGAAGAAGTCGGATTTACGAACGATTAACCAGCGTTAGATATGAATAACTGCGGCACAGGCAGGGATGCCGATGGCCGTCGACGAAGAAACCGCTGTTGCGCCTGAGTGCCAACAGCGGTGGATTCCGCTATTCTTCCGAGCCTAAATATCCCCGCCGGAGGCATTAAAGTTCCTTTTGCCTCGACAGTCACAACGACCGCGTTAGTTCCTTGAAATAGCAAGCAAACGAGGGACGTAGCACGTGTCAGTGGTTTTGATCTTAGGAAGTGGTCCAAACGTTGTTGCTAGCCGTGACTGGCAGCGCGATCCGTTCGACCGCATTGTTGCCATCAACAACGCATGGGCAGTGCGTCCTGATTGGGATGATCTTATTCACCCAGATGATTTTCCTCTGGCCCGGATGCCACTGGTTTTAGCACGTCATCAACGGATTATTCGCGCATCGGACTATGTTCCCTTGCAAAACAATTATGGTGGTTTTGTCTATGCGGGCGGAACTATGGCATTCACGGCATGCTATTGGGCCTTGGCCGCGCTAAAGCCAAAGGTCATCGCAGTGATGGGCTGTGACATGGTTTATGATAACGCCAGCAAGACCCATTTTTATGGCCAAGGAACCGCTGACCCACTCAGGCAAGATGTTACCTTGCGATCACTCGAAGCTAAATCGGCCCGCCTTATAGCGCTGGCCGCGCGCCAAGGCTGTGCAATGGTCAACCTATCAACCGATCCCAGCCGGTTGGTTTTCCCGCGTTCCAAGATTGAAGACTTGGCCACGACACTGCCATGTCCAATGCACGTGCAAGCAATTGACAATGCCCTCGCCCAAGAGGCAACGCTCGACTACTACGTCCCGTCCGGCAAGTACTGGAAAGAAGAAGGCAGATTTGACGCTAGCGCGATTGACGCGCTGGATGCGCTTTGGCTTACAGCAGTCCCTGCGCTTTAAAGATCGCTTTAAGGTCGGCTTCGGGACGTGCCCCGATGTGGCTGATCACCTCGGATGCGGCGAGGTTGCCCATCTTTCCGCAAACTTCCAAATCGTGACCATTGCTAAGCCCCCAAAGGAACGCCCCCGCGAACAGATCACCCGCGCCAGTCGCGTCTACGATATCAGTCGGCACAGCGGGAACATGCCAGCGCTGGCCTTCTGCCAAGATATGCACGCCGTGTTCACTGTCCGTGCAAGCAACGATGGCCACATCAGACGCGGCTTGCGCTAATGCACCGTCGAAGTCTTCTGTCTGGTACATCGACAGCATTTCAGCGCGGTTGCAGAACAGCAGGTCAACGTGATCGCGGACCATATCGCGGAACGCATCGCGGTGGCGCTCAATGCAAAACGGATCAGACAGCGTAATCGACACACGTCCGCCAGCACCCTTGCAAGCATCAATCGCTTTGGCAAAAGCGGCTTTACTGTCAGGCCCGTCAAAGCGGTAGCCCTCAAGATAAATCCATTCGGCCTCCGCCATCTGGTCCGTATCAATGTCGTCTGGCGACAAAAACTCTGTCACCCCAAGATAGGTGTTCATCGACCGCTCCCCGTCGGGCGTGACGATCACAATGCAGCGGCCGGTTTCAGCTTCTTCCGACTTGGGCGCGAGGGTGGTTTCATAAACAGCCCCTTGGGCGCGCAGGTCGTGCGCGAAAATCGCGCCAAGCTGGTCGTCTTTGACCTTGCCAACGTAGGCTGTCCGCCCACCCAAATGCGCAACGCCTGCAATTGTGTTGGCCGCAGACCCACCACTGATTTCTTTGGCAGGACCAACACGGGAATACAGATTAACCGCCCGGTCCATATCGATCAGCTGCATGATGCCTTTTTGCACGCCTGCCTCAGCCAGAAACGCATCTTCGGCACGTGCCAAGACATCCACCATCGCATTGCCGATGCCGACAACCTGAAATTTTTTCATAGGTTTTTATCCTCAAACATACATAGGTCGCGGACCAAACAGGCCGCGCATTTAGGTTTTCGCGCAACGCAAACGTAGCGGCCATGCAAGATCATCCAGTGATGCGCATGAAGCTGAAAATCAGCAGGCACATGGTCTTCGATCGCGCGTTCTACCGCGTCGACATCTTTTCCGGGCGCAACACCACTGCGGTTTCCAAAACGGAAAATATGCGTATCGACTGCCTGTGCGGGCTGACCCCACCACATATTCAGAACCACATTCGCAGTTTTGCGGCCAACACCGGGTAACGACTGTAGCGCAGCGCGGGAATTAGGAACCTCGCCACCGTATTCATCCACCAAAAGCTGGCTCATCTTGATGACGTTTTTCGCTTTTTGGCGGAACAGTCCGATAGTCTTGATGTGGTCTGTCACACCCTCAAGCCCCAGATCGAGCATTTTTTGCGGCGTGTCAGCGATTTTGAACAGTGCGCGTGTGGCTTTGTTCACGCCCGCATCGGTCGCTTGCGCCGACAGGGCGACCGCGACGACAAGCGTGTAAACATTCACATGCTCAAGCTCGCCCTTTGGTTCGGCCTCTGCAGCCCGGAACCGTTCAAAGATCTCGCGGACCGTATGATAATCAAGCTGTTTTGCCATGAAAACGGGTATGCCCTTATGCACCAAAGGGGGCAAGCGCCAGATGCGCAATTTTCGGGTCGCGCGGTGCGCGACGACCCCCTAAGTTCACCTTATGGAACAAAAAGAAACATATCATTACCAAGTGATGCGCCGCGCAATCGAGGCAATCGATGCCGCAGGTGACAGCCCAATGACTTTGGCCGATCTGGCCGCGGATATGAACATGAGCCCTGCACATTTTCAGCGGCTTTTTTCGTCGTGGGTCGGTGTGTCGCCAAAACGCTATCAGCAATATCTAACCCTCGCGCACGCGAAAACCCTGCTCCGCGACCGCTTTACCACGCTGGACACAGCCCATGCTGTTGGCCTTTCAGGCAGCGGGCGTCTGCACGATCTTTTCGTGCGCTGGGAAGCAATGAGCCCCGGTGACTATGCGCGCGACGGCGCCGGACTCGCGATTTATTGGGGCTGGTTCGAAAGCCATTTTGGCCCGGCTTTAGTGATGGGCACCACACGTGGCATCTGCGGATTGGCATTCGCTGCAGAGGCCGGTCCAGAACCCGCAATGACAGACCTGAAATCACGCTGGCCAAAAGCGACGTTTATCGAAGATCCCAGCCGGTTGCGCGATTGGGCAACAGCCGCCCTTGGTATGACGGGCGAAACCCAGTTGCACATGATCGGCGCACCCTTCCAGCTTCAGGTGTGGGAAGCACTGTTAACCATACCTTCGGGGCATGTCACAACCTATTCCGAAATCGCGCAATCCATCGGGAAACCCAAAGCCGTGCGTGCCGTTGGAACCGCTGTCGGGCGCAATCCGGTAAGTTGGCTGATCCCTTGCCACCGTGCCCTGCGCAAGTCGGGTGCACTGGGCGGGTATCACTGGGGGCTGCCCGTCAAGCGGGCGATGCTGGCGTGGGAATCTGCGCGCGTAGACGCGCAGTCACCTCAGGTGTGATGATTGGGCGGAAGTTGACCTATTGTCGGCACGATATTGGATAACACTGCGCAAAGGTTTATAGAAAGAGGTATGAAGCCTGCGCGACATGCGCACCCATATCAAATGGAATCATAACCATGACTTTTAGAAAACTTCCTCTTGTTCTTGCCGCATCTGCAATGACTTTCGTTGCAGCTTGTGACGCTAACGGACCAAACCAAAGCCAGAACACACAACAAGGTGCTATCCTTGGTGCTTTGGGTGGTGCTGCAATTGGCGCAATTGCAAACCGCAATGACGACACCCGTGGCCGCAATCAGGCGGCTTTGGC
>Ga0075469_10001382_pt1 | contig 11029 bp, 9 predicted proteins | sample DEB08_DNA_13_FD_77577 | JGI IMG/M metagenome (GOLD analysis project Ga0075469, IMG submission 77577) | Aqueous microbial communities from the Delaware River and Bay under freshwater to marine salinity gradient to study organic matter... | ecosystem: Environmental > Aquatic > Marine > Coastal ...
ATATACCTGACTCAAAGAAGATTTACCAGAGTCTAGGACAGCTATCATATTCTCACCTAACTCTTGAGGAGTAGTGAATAAGTCTTCGCCTTCTCTATTGAGTAAAGAAGTTAAAGAGTCTTGCACAGCCCCCGCTACTTTTTCTGTGTTCCTTTCTAACTGCGACTGTGAAAGAACACCAAACTGAGCTAGGGCTTCCATCTGCTGCGTTACTTCACTAGCTTTACCTGTCTGTGTAGGTAATAAAGTAGCTCCTCTTTCACTTAAAAACTTCTGTGTAGCTGCTAAAGACTCTGGAGAACCTTCTGCTGCGCCTTCCTGTGCTTGTTTTGCAATAATGTTAGCAGCTTCTTCCGGGGCGTATCCCATAGCTTTAGCAGTAGCTACCATGCCTTTTAGTTTACTACCTAAGCCTAAAGTTAAAATATCAATACCGACAGAAAGACCAGCATCTAACATTGCTTGTGCGTAGTCTAAGTCTTCTTCATTAACAACATCAGAAAGTAAAGACCCTGTGCCTGTGCCTAAAGCTCCACCTATGACAGAGCCTACAATACCGCCTACGGCTGTGCCTACTACAGGAACAGCAGAACCAAGAGTAGCGCCTAAAGCTGCACCACCGGCTGCGCCTCCTAAGCCTAAAGGTATATCTAGGTTTTCTTTTAGAAACTGAGTTATGCTAAAGCCTTGGTCAAAGTCTTCAGGAGAAGCAAGACCTACATCAATAGCATACTCCCTAACCATCTCTTCAGAAGTTCCTTCAGGGAAAGTTACTTCGTTTCCATTAGGTAAAAGAACTGTAGGCATTATCTTCCCCTCGGGTTAACATTTTGTCTTCTAGGCTTATCTTCTTTTTTGCTCGCTGCCCATTCTTCTAACGTAGGTATACTTTCTTCTTTACCTTTAGAGTATGGATTAGCAAAACCAAAGTCTAACAAGCCTCCTTCTTGAAGAGCAGCTTCATATTCTGACTGAGTTGCTGTTAGTTTATATCTATTTCTTGCTAGTTGATTTTTCAAAACCTGTCTAGCTTGCTGTAATATAGCCAAGTTAACGGCTTTAGGATTATTTACTAAATCAGCTTCAAGGGATCTTATAAACTCTCTTTCCCCTTCAGAAGGATTAGCTCCTAACGCTGATATATTTTCTAACACCCTTCTACCTGCCATGTTTGTAATCATAGCTTTATTTACAAACTCTTGAGTAGTTAAGCCAGGAAACTGACTAATAATAAAATCTTTAGCGGCGTTAGCGATGCCTCCTGTACTTTCCACACCTACAGAAAGAAGATTAATCATTTCGTCTGCTAATCTTAGAGTGTCTAAAGAAGATTCTACACTGTTTCTAGCTAGTGCTTGTTGTTCTACCCAAAGCTGTACTTTTCTTTCGTCCCCTTTCTGTTTAGCTAACCTTTTTGATTTTTCGTCTGGAGTTTCCCCTACAGTTGAAGCTAAAGAAGTAGTCCCAGAAGGCGAAGTTTTTACATTGCCATCTTCATCTTGCTCATTACCTGCAATTTGTGTGTAGATACGCTTAATTTCTTGACCTTCTTCTTTAGGATTCATTAGCTGAACATTCCAAATGTCGCCGTTTTCATCTGAAACTTGATAAGAAGATCCTTCAGTGTACTTGCCTTTCTTTGCTTCTTCTTTGTCTTTCCTTCCTTTATCAGCAGCCCCATACAAAGAAGAGATAACTGAAGCAGGTACTTGATAACCTTGGGCTAAATCAGCCACAGTCCTGCGAACATCTGAAGTTGTAACATCATCAGCAGTCATAAGAACATCAAAGATTAAAGAACGTCCTTCTTCCTGTTTACCTTTAAGAGCTTTTTCTTCTTGAGTTTTGCTTTCAGCAGCTAATCTTTGTCTTTCTGCGGTAGCTAACTGTATAGCTCTTGCTGGATCAGTAACAGCGTATGCTTTAATTAGTTCAGCTATAGCTTCGGGATCATTAGGATCTAGCTGAGACAAACGCTGTCTTTGCTGCTCTATTAACTGCTGCTCTTTCTCCTGCGGAGTCCTCAAGTCTCTTCCAAGCAAACCACCAACACTTCTTGCCAATAGGTTTGTAGCCTGACTTCCGCCAATTAACGGTTGACCTGTTGCACTTACAGCGTTTATAGGATTATTAGTAAATAACCCTGCTAAATTGCCTCCTAGTCTAGCCATTACTTACTCCTTAAAATAAATTTGCAAGTGCAGATAACAAACCACCAGAGCCTGTAGCTCCTCCAGCAGCGGCAGCACCTATGTTACCTTGAGCGCCTAATAGCGCAGTGTAGAGACCTGCAAGACCTTCAGTTCTAGTTTTCTCAGCAGCTATACGTCCTTCTAGTCCTGTCATTGCTGATTCAGCGCGTAGACCTGCACCTTCACGTTGTCCTGTGCCTGCAATGTTAGCAAGGTTAATAGCAGGACTTAATGCAGTAAGTAACTGTTGTTCAGGTAGATACTGTGCAGCTTGTGCAAGACCAATGTTTTGCAACTGTCCTGCTTGTAGTGCTTGTGGCAACCCTGCTGCTTTACCGCCAAGACCAAACATGCTTTCAGCAAGTCCCATCTGTTGCAACTGCTCTGCTTGTGCTTGTCCTAGCGCACCTAGAGATGCTATAGCCTTAGCTTCTTCCTGTGCTTGTGCTAAAGCAAACTGCTCAGGAGAACCACCAAACTGTGCTGTACGTAGACCTGTGCGCCCTTGTGCAGCTAGGCGTTCTTCCAGTGCAAGCTGTTGACGTTGTTCTTCAGGGCGTTGAGTAGCTCTAATGCGTTCATAGACATCAGCTTCTCTCTGTGCCATAGGTGCTGTAGCACCCGTTAGAAAGCCACCAACGCCTCCTAGAGCCTGTTCTTGGATACCTGATACATCTGGTATACCTACACCAAAACCTCCTGTAGATGTAGACATAGGTTGTTCTACGCCAAACATAGGTTGTTCTACGAGCGGCTGCGATAAGTTTCTCGGTCTTACTGGCCCACCAGTGAAATATCCGGGGTCTCCGGGCTGTCGGGCGTAATCAGCACCCATGCCACCCATGCCACCAAGCAAACCACTTGTAATACCTTGTAATGCTTGTTGCTGTGCAGCCATAGCAGGAGATAGTGTAGTAGTAAACCCACCTTCAGGTGTTGCCTGGACACCACCAAAGCCAGTAGAGACAGTAAAGGGTCTAAAGGCAGTATCTGCTCTAGCTCTCTCTCCTATGTTAAGTGATTCTTCCTGTGCAGTTCTGCCTAAAGAACTCAACTCATTAAAAAGATTATAGCCTAAGCCTGCACCAAGAAGTGAGTCAGCAGCGCCCCCTGTAAAGAAGTTACCTAGAAGACCTCCAAGTCCTCCTGAGCTACCAGAGCCTGCTGCTCCAAAACCAGAAACAGCATTCATATAATTTTGCGCTGTAGGCGCTAATTGTGTTGTCATTATATATTCTCTCTATGTCAATACTGTTGTTATCACGGAGGCTGCACCTGTTACCACAACAGTAACAACAAGCCAAGCCAGACGCTCCCACTTCAACGCATGGGCAGAAGCTAGTTCTTTAAGCTGTCGAAGTTCAGCAGTAGCTTCACCCCAACGCTCACCACATTCTTTCTCATGTTGAGCTATCTTCTCTAGTGCTTCTAAAGCTAAGTCAAGTGTTTGCGTCTGATCTTGCTTCATCAGTCTTTAGCCTTACCTACGTTTAGTGCAATCATGTCTAGTATCTTATATGCCTTAGCTACTAGCTCATCATCTTTAGGTGTTTCAGTTACTGCTGCAATAGCTGACGCTAGAGCAACTAAAGCAGTAACAATGTTGAAAGCTTCAATTACGTATGGCATTACCAAGGTACTCCATCAGCAGTTGTAGGATTCTTTTGCTCGTTAATGTTAGCTATCAGTGATGCTTCAATTGTATCTTTGTCTAACTGCTCCCACACCCAGCCAAGTACTGTGTCCTCGACAAGTACACCATAAGCAATAAACCCATCAGCGGATGCGTCAGGTGTAAAGCCTACAGTGCCATAGGAAGATGCAGAGTAGTCTCCATCTACTTCAGATACTCTCCAGTGTGCAACAGTTACACCACCGTCAGCAGTGTTGCGTTCAAGTTGTGCGATAGTCCATGTAGCCATTAGTTGTTCTCCAGTTGTGCAACTCTGTTGCGTAGTGTTTGTATTTCTTTAACAAGCATTGGGACTAGCTTTGAGTAGTCCACAGCCATCATTTCATCTGAGTCAGCGTCGCCAGTGACTGCTTCTGGTGCAACGCTTTGTAGCTCCTGAGCAACCATGCCGTACTTCTGGTGTGACCCATCAGCCTTCCAATCGAACGAACGAACTTGAATAGCATCAATGTCATCAGAAGCAGAAGGTGCGTCTGCAATGTTGTCTTTGAGGCGTTGGTCTGATGATGTGTTGTAACTTGTTGAGGAACCATTAGTGAAAATCGTACCAACTGCACCGTTTGCATTTCTAAAAACAACATGGCCTTGTGACCCTGTGCCTGTTCTTCTGGATTCAAAAGTATATGAACTTGTGCTTTGGGCAGTAATTCTTGCACCAAAACTACCTGCCGTAGTCCCCACCAGCAAGTTGCCTGACGTATCGATACGCATGCGTTCTGTAGCAGAGTTTGCAAAAAACTTTAACCCACCTCTTTTATTGCCTATGTCTACGTCAGCTAAGTTGTTACCTACGAAAAACTGCTCTGCGTCAGAGGTAACATTGTTGTTGTAAGTGCTGATCTGGGCTGTTCCGTCTTCAGTGCTATCCTTAACCCGCAGTTCTCCCGCAGGAAGCATAAACACGCCAACAGCGTTCTCAATTAAACCAGCAGAAGAAGAGACAGAGACATTGCCTGATGAATCAATACGCATAGCCTCGGAGGCTGCCGTAGCTATTCTTAAAGAGTCGCCTGAATGGTCGTATGCTATATAGCCCCTGTACTCTGCATTGCCAGAAGTGCCATCAGCAAAGTAAATGTTTCCAAAGTTCCCAGTTCCAGAGTAGATGGTCATGCCATTTGAGCCTGATCCACCACCTAAAACTAAGTTGTCCGCTGTTGCAAAAAAGTCACTAGGATTCGTATTGCCAATACCAACATTGCCTGACGCATCAATACGCATGTATTCTTTGTCGTAGCCTTCAATCGCTAAATAGCCATTAGCTGGGGTCGCAGCCCACGCCTGTATTTTTGTTCCACCAGACGTGTTGCCGTTAGCAATGTTCAAAATGCCGTTAGCGGTGTCAACGGTTAATGCAGAGTATGGTGAGACAGTGCCAATACCCAAACGCTCCGCAGAAGCATCCCAGAACAACTTGGGCGTTGTGCCTGTGTCTTCGTAGAAGCTGATGTCTCCGCCTTGAATACCAAGTGCTTTAGTGCCGGAGCCTTCTGAACCCCCATACTCAAGAAATAAACTATCAGCCCCAGAACTCCAAGTGTGCTGCAAATGCGTTCCGCTTGAGTCAAAGTAAGTAACAAGTCTGGGATTGTTTGTGCCATCTAATTCCTCTAGCTTCACTTGCAAACTAGAGTTGCTAACAGTCAATCCAGCAGCAGTTACTGTGCCTGTAAACGTAGGGCTAGCAAGAGGAGCTTTAGTATTTAACTGCGTCTGTACATTAGATGTAACACCATCGACGTAGTTTAGTTCTGCTGTGGTAGCAGTAACACCGTCTAGGATGTTTAACTCAGCAGCAGTACTTGTGACACCGTCTAGGATGTTAAGCTCTGCTGTTGTGCTAGTGACACCGTCTAGGATGTTAAGCTCTGCTGTTGTGCTAGTGACACCATCTAAGATGTTTAACTCTGCTGTTGTGCTAGTGACACCATCTAAGATGTTTAACTCTGCTGCGGTAGACGTTACGCCATCTAAAATATTTAGTTCAGCAGCAGTACTTGTTACTGTAACTCCATTAATAGAAAGTGCGTCAGTTTCCAGAGTACCATCAACATCAACATTACCTGAGATGTCTAGTGTCTGAGCAGTAGTTGTACCAGTTAAGACAGCATCATTAGCGTTTGCTTTAGTTGCTGATGCAGTTGCAATGTTATTAAACTCTGTATCAATCTCAGAGCCTTTTACAATCTTAGCAGCGTTACCTGAAGGTAGAGAATCCTTTGCTGCAAAGTCAGTAGTTTTCGTATAGTTCGTCATTAGATTAATCTACCTATAAGTGCTTCAATGTTTACTTCTTGTATGGACAGTGATCTTTCGTTAATTGTACAGTCCAAACCAATAGTGGCTACTCTGCCAGATCCGGTTGCTTTAGCTTTAGCTGTGTCAATAATAATTGTAGCACTGTATTCTGATGTGCTTACGTTGTACTCAGATAATCCGTACTCAGCGATACTAGCGTTGGCTACAGTTACAGCTTGCTTTGTGTATCCTTCAGTGTAGTTATATCCCCAGTTAACTGTTACTGGTGCGCCTTGACCACCAATAACTGTAAAGTTAATCTCTTTTAGAATCTTCAGTCTACTAGCGTCACCAAAAGACAACGGGTTAGTGTAGTAACGCATTGTGTAGGTATCAGTGTCATCTAAATATCCGTTGTACTTATTGATACCTTTGACAGACCCTAAGTACAGTGTACCGTCTGCTGCTCTATTACCACATAAAATCTTAGTGCTAGGCCATGTAGTCACACGGTTACTACCGTCCTCTAGTTTACCTCGCATATCAAAACAGTAAACAATAGAGCTTGTGGGCAAGAACAGCAGGTAAAAAGAATGCTCTGGACTGTAAACAGACTTAATGTTGTTAGTCTGCGTGTTGACAGTGAACATCATCTCGTCACGTACATTCTTAGATACGTCACCAATAGGATTAGACTTCTCTTGTATAACTCTGCCTAAGCTACGTACACCAGTGTCGGACAGGAAGATCAAGTCTGTGCCTGTAGACTGCACTGTATCCCTAGCAATACAGCCAATGTTTGTAATAGCGTCTGCTAGTACCATACTAGATGGTGAGCTTGCACCAGAGTACAATAGAATACTACGCTTACCAAAGATAACTAAAAAGTCGTTAAACTCTGCTAAGGCTACAATCTCATCGTGTCCTGTAGGCCATACAGTTGTAACGTCTAAAGAACCTGAAGAACCCCCTGACCACGTATGTCCAGACAATAAGTCAGACCAGTACAACGTGTGCTTGTTACCAGTAACGTCAGCAGCCCACACACGACCAAAAGCTGCTAGAGCTTCATTGGCTTGCGGTGGTGTACCTGTAGCATGGCTATGGTCACTAAACTTCTCTAATACGCCACTGCCAGACTCATCAGTGTAGATAAGAGGCTCTTGTCCACGTTGAAAGAAATAAGCATGATTGTTAAAGTTTATAATCTTCCAGTTGTTTGCACTGACTGTGTAGCTGCCGGGAGTAACATCAGTTAATGTAGTTGTACCAGTAAACACTTTACTGTTACCAGTAGAAAATACTACAATGTCACCGCTTTGATCTACAAACTCAAAGATAGTCTCAATGCCGAGGCTAGACCCTAGTGGCGTAGCGCTGCTTGTGAGCTTATCTAAGCCCTGTCTAGCGCCAATACGTCCGTACTTGTCTACTACCATGTTTTCAGCAATAGACGCAAAGGACGCATCCTGAGCAACAGGAGCATCTTGTGTATTGAGTCCCTTAAAACCGGGAGCAGCAATGTATATGTTCTGTCTTTCTTGAGCCATTATGGAACCGTGTAAATAAATTCTTCAGGGTTCTTGTAAGCATCCAATGCAATGGCATCAGACAAGTGCTTGTCAGCAATCAAGAAGTAATCTTGTGCTGTAGTGCCACCAGTTTCACCACGCTCTCTAGCCAACAAAGCTACAGCGTTGTGGACAATAGCATTCTTAGGTAACACTGTAGTATCTGCATCTCCAGACAGTTCAGCTTCCCTAGCAATCAGGTCAAAGCGCATGTTAAATACACCTGATGGCTTAGGGTACACTCTTACTTTAGTATCACCGGCAGTATCAACCCCACTAAAGGTATATGAGTCAGGAGTGCCTGTGACTTCACCGGAGATGTAGTAAGCGTTGTTAAACCAGTTAGGTGACTCATAACGCATAAAAAAGTTAGAGGTGTCGTTGATGACACTGTACACCTTCACACGCTCTCCAGCATTAGTTAGGCTGTACTCTGTAGTGTCTGCTACAGTAGGAACTACAATAGTTGTCCGTAGTGCAGACCAATCATGTGAGTCTTCCACTACTTGCTTGGCATCGTTAACAAAGTCACTTACCATTCTACTGTAGGTGTTCTGTGTTACACTGGATACTTCTTCTTCCCGTAGCCTACGTAGTACCTCGTTGACTATATTCAAATATGTGGTACTCATCTGATTCCTCTAAATAAACCTTGTATTGCAGGAGCTTGGTAAGGATCAAACATTGGAGCTAACTCTAAAATTTGAGGACGCTGGAAACCGTAAAGATAGTCTGAGAACATAGATGTCCCAATACCCCCTGCTCCACCAATACCTAACCCTCCTGCTCCTGAGCCTCTACCTGTCCCATCTCCTGAGCCATCACCGTCACCAGTGCCTTCTCCTGTACCAGTGCCTTCTCCTGTGCCTTCGCCTTCTCCTGCACCTTCAGCGTCACCAGTATCACCAGCGCCTCCACCGGCAGTAGTGCCGTCTCCAGCAACGTCATCACCGCCTTCTTGACCAGAAGCAACAACACCGTCAGTGCCACTGCCGTCATCCGCACCACCACTAGCACCACCTTCAGCACCAGTACCTTCAGCACCTCCAGTGCTTATAGGGTCTTCAACGCCACCTGTTAATCCTCCACCTGTTGTAACAGGAGCAGTAGTAGTATCAGCAGTAGTATCTTCAAGGATACTTGTAGGCTCTGTAGTAGTTGTCTGCGTTTCTTCTGTAACAGGAGCAGTAGTAGCTACTGGAGTTATTGGGGATGTCTGTGTAACAGTAGAAGCAGCGGTAGCAGCGGGGGCTATAACATCTGAAAATAAACTTGATGTAACTGCTCCCGGTGCAGTGTAGTCAATAGTGGGCGTTACACTTACTGAACCAGAAGTAGTTGTTGTAGCGCCTCCTGCTAAACCAGCGCCTCCTGCTGCTCCACCGCCTCCTCCTGAAGGAGCTTGCTCAACCTGTAAGTAACTCTGGTCAACTACAGGTCTTGGGTCACTTACATTTTCAATGTTTGTGGTGTATGTCTGACGAGGTTCTTCAAACTCAAACACGTTTCTTTCTAACTCAAAAGCAGGAGTTTCTTGAGGAGGAAGAGTATCTGCCCTAGATACACCCGGATCTAATGTTCTTGGCGTAGGGTCTACTATTAAATTACCAGCAGCGTCATATGCCTCTGTAACTGTTCCTGTTCTAAGCTGCGACGGATCTATATTCAAAGGTGGGCGCTCGCCTCGTGGTGCTAGATTACCGAATAGTCCTTGAACAGTTGAAGGAGGAGTAACTAGAAAACCGGAGTCATCAGCTAAAGCACTAAAAAACTGATCGTGTAAGGGCTTGCTGTACTCAAGCATTGCGTCCTTAAAAGCTGTATTAGACAATGCATCATAAGCAGCTTGGCCCTTATCAATAACATAGTCTCTAGCAAAATCTTCTGCGGTAGGGACATATTGAGCAGCCCCTTCAGCTATGGCAGCTTCCGCAACATCAGCAGGAACTATCTCTGGTAACTCAACACTCAGTTCTGGACTAACAGTCTGTAGAGCTTCTTCAGCTACGTTCTCTACACCTTCCTTAACTTTATCAACAGCACCTTTAAGTAGAGTAGTACCCCCGGCTATTAACACAGAGTTAAGAATATCGTCTTGGTCTCCACCATACGCAGCCGTAGTAAACCCTGCTAAAGCAGCTTGAGATGCTGCCTGACCTGCAAGACCTACGCCAGCAGCAGCCTGTGTGGCACCCAACGCACCACCTGTAAGAATACTTACGCCAATCTGCGTAACTGCTTTTATAGCGTTCTTTAGATCATTGTCTTTTACTTCTAGTGTTCTAATCTCACCAAAAGTAAACGGGTCATATAGGTAAATAGAGCCATCTTCAGTAGCTCTGAAAGGCTTAACATCGTACTCGTTGTACAGTGCTTGAATCTCAGGGTTCTGTAGATACGCCTGCTCAACAGCGTCTTTGTAGTCTAACTGTTCCTGTGTCTGCAAACGTGCCATCTCTGGAGCCATCAGAGGCTCAAGGCGAGCTTGGAACTCTTTGATCTGATCTAAAGAACTTGACGTGTGTGCAGAAAGATTACCTTGGAATTCACCTAACTCTCTAGGAGCATAGTCAGGAGCAGTAAAAGCATCAACAGTTGGTTTGGCTACTGCTACAGCACCGCCTTCTGCATAGTCTGTGTCTACAATACCTTGGGCTGCTAAAGTTTCGTTAAGTGCTTGGTCGTAGCTTTCACCCACTGTATCTATATCAGATACTGTAGTTCCTTGACGTAGTGCATCATAGTAACCAGACAAGTCAGCAGTTTGCCCTACAGATTGTACAGGTTGTTGTGCTGCTTTAGCAGCTACTTCAGCAGCAATCTCTGCCTTACGTATATCTAGTGGACTAGGAGCAGAAGTAGTGTCCTGTAAAAGAGGAGACAAGCTAGACAAGTCTAAACTAAAGTCACCTAGACCCGACAAGTCAACATCTAAATTACTAAAATCAAGATTTAGAGACATCAGCTACTTATTTCCTAGTCTTTTCAAATGAACGCATTGCACCTAAACCTAACATACCCATAAGGACAGGCATCATAGTTTCTAGTGGTACTAGAGGTATAACAATGTCTACTTCTGCTAGAGCCAATACAAAGTTAGAAAACGGAATTGTGATAAAGTTACCGAACATGCCTAATCCACATGTCCAGCCAATGAAGGGTCGCCATCCAGAAACAAATAAACTAGAGTGTCCTGCCTCTACTTTGTTTACTTCTAGCTGACCTTTAGCTAACTCTTGAGCATGACGCTCAGACATGGTAGCAATCTCATGAGCCAAAGCATTCTTCTGGTCTTTGTCCTCAATAAACTTATCAAGTAACCCTGTTACTGGGCC
>Ga0075469_10001383_pt1 | contig 11029 bp, 11 predicted proteins | sample DEB08_DNA_13_FD_77577 | JGI IMG/M metagenome (GOLD analysis project Ga0075469, IMG submission 77577) | Aqueous microbial communities from the Delaware River and Bay under freshwater to marine salinity gradient to study organic matter... | ecosystem: Environmental > Aquatic > Marine > Coastal ...
TAATTTAGAGAAGAATTTTACTCGATGTAAATCGCAATTTTTTCGCTAAATTTTATGTTTTCGCTATTTTTTCCTTCTCAGTTTCTCATATTTACAGCTAAATTTTTAAGTATATGTAACTCGAAATAATTTTCACATTTTTCGTATATTTTGCTACATTTTAGGAAATATTTTCATCTTTTTTGCTTTTTTTGCTACATTTTAGGAAATATTTTACATTTTTTTGCTACATTTTAAGAATTTTCGCGAATTTTATCAATTTGATTAGTTTTGATTAATCAAATTTTATCAATTTGATAGAGATTTATCATTTTGATTATTTTTGACTCATCGAATTTTATCAATTTGATACAAAAATCGGTATTTTACGCACATTTAGGTGGGATATGCAGTAACCAGCACGCTACTTAGTTACGACTTTGTTAGCGAGAATCCAGTAGAATAATAAAGATAAATGTAGATGGCTTCACAACGTATCTTTTTCGCCTAAATATTCATTGACTTTACACATATATTACAAAGAATTTATATTTGCTTATAAACTTCCGAGTTCTCAACTGGTTCTCAATTCACCAAAATTATTTTGTATGAAATAATACACAAAATAATTGCAGAGATATTCTTTTCGGAATCTTTACACACATTTATTTTCCAGGATTTGAGAACCATTCGAGAACCAAATCACTTAAAATTTAATAACCTTTCTACGAGTCTTTCTATTCCTATACGATTTTCGTCTTCGATTACTTTTTTTGAGTCTCTTACACGATTTTCTTCTTCGTGGTTTATTACTTCCTCCATGAATATCAACTATTCCTGTACGTGGAGTAACATTAAGAAACCCCACAAGCTGATTCATTATTTCATTCAATCGGAGTATAAGGTGATTTCTCAATTCTAAAAAGTCCCCATTTTGTGCTATTCCGTAATAATAAATGGTACAAACAATAGTAATAACACTATAAATATATGATTGAAATTTACAAATGGTAAATGCTGTGGGTTCATCATCGACAAAACCTAAGCACATCACATTCAGAATAAATATAGTTCGAATTATATCACCTACCAGTCCCGATTCCGCTCCTTCAGGCAGGAATAAGTCGGCCACAAATAACCAAAAAATTAGAAAAGAGCCAAAGTAAATAAGTTTAGCAGTACGTGCTTTTTCTAACATTTCAGCTGGAAGATCCCAACGTATTCTACATATCGGACACGATAATCTTTCATTCATCCAGCGCTCTATACAGTCTTTATGAAATTTGTGCTGATTTGGACAACGAACAAAATCTCTCTCTACAATGTTTTTTACAAATACTACATTCATCTACGTCGTCTCCACCTACCATTTTCTTTGAGTTTCTAAAAAATTCACCTACCATTCTTTTCACATTAGAATTTATTTCTTTTGAAATTGCTCCATATTTTTCAACAGTTTGAGCATCAAGTATTTTTTCGAGTTTTTTTAACGATTTATCATCAAGTATTTTCAGAATCTTATCAACTTCAGATTCATCTAAATTAGGCAAAGTGGTTTTATTCACAACTTCTTTTACCAATTGGAATGACTTCTGTAGTAGCTTTATTAATTCACTTTCGTCCTTTGATATTTCTGCTTGGTTATATATTTCGTCCACTCGTACCAAGTAATCACTCATAAACTATATATCATATGCACATAATTATTGTGCTCACCAAAATCGTTCCAACCTTTCAAAACAAACATAATATAGATAACAATCAAAACACCACTTAAAATTTCATAACCTTTCTACGAGTCTTCCTATTCAGCTTCTTTCTATCCAGCTTCTTCCTATTTGATTTCCGTCCTCGTTTCTTACGCGATTTTTTTCTTGTTTTCATACTTCCCCCATCTTGGTGTTCATTAAGTCGTCCATTAATCTGGGCTATTGAATCTCGAAACATTTGTCGTAAACTCTCATCAACGTGAGAACTATTCTCTAAAATCAGGTCAGTCACTCGTTGAAGTAAACGTGCTGTCTCTCTCACCTGTGTTCCCGAATTCATTTCAGTAACGAAAAATAAAAGGTGAATGATACATAAAATATAAATAAATTGTTGAACCCTGTAAATAGTTATTATAGGGTCCACGTCATCATTAAAAGTAAACGGTAAGCTACTAATAAAATAAAGTATTACATTAGCGTACAAGGGGAGAGGATAATAGGAGATAGTGTGTCTTCTACTAAACATCAAACAAGCAAACAAAATAATTAAAAAAGTTGTGATTCCGAGATGGAATTCGCGAGAAAAATTTGTACTGTTTATTTGGTTCCTTAGAGATAACCAAAAACCTCTCTCTTCCTCCTCATCCTCCTCTTCACCTTCCTCTTCCTCATCCTCATCCTCCTCGCCAATATAATCATTATGTTGATCCGGATTATACGGAGGGTAATTGTCCCCCGGATGTATGAGAGGTAATAAAGGATTCCAATCCGCTCTACATGAAGGACATTTCCCACGTAAACGTAGCCAACTTAAGGCACAATCCCTATGAAATACGTGATGTTGTGGTTGCGATGGACAACATACTAAAATATTTGGGTCTACATCTACATTTGTTCCAAAACAAATAGGACACTCATGTGGATCTCCGCCTACCATTTTTTTGGTTTTATTAGAACTATTTGCTTTTTTTTTAATTTTAAAAACTTTATCAATCATTTTTGCCGTTTTGGATCTTATTTCTGTAGTTATTTTAAGGTTTTTAACCTTATCATCATCCAGCATTTCTTTTACTACCTTATTCATTTCATTTTCATCTAAATCCGGCAAAGTATAAATCATTTTCCAACCCAATTTCACCGACTCCATTAATAATTTCATTAACGGACTGTCTTCTGATAAAGCATTTTTATCCTTTGAAAGCTTTTCTATATTTATTTTGTTTGTTATTTCGATTATATTCTTTACTTTATTTAATGTTTCACTTTTCTTTAATGTTTCACTCATACACTATATATTACGTAAATATATTCTTACTCCAATTTACCACAATTAGTTTGTATGGATTAATACACAAAATAATCACAGAAAGTTAAACCTAAATATTTTCACATATTCGAGAACCTAATCTTATATTCGAGAACCTGAAGAAAGAAAACACATATTTTAGCCAATTAAATACAATAAACTAAAAAACAAATAAAGTATTCAACAATATACTTGTATTATGTCTCAATCAGATTATTATGATATTAACGGAACTAAACTTTGCGACAAAAATGGACACAGTATTGAAAAAAATATGGATTACTTAGAACAAGGAGAAACTTACCCGCTTTTGAGTCACGATGACAGATGCGAAGAAATACAAGAATTCTCGTATTCTGCTTTCATCTGCGCTGTCATTTTACACGTTTTTGATAGTTTATGCGACTTTATCTATTACGTTAAAAACCGTGATGCGTGAAAATGAATACAAACAATTATAATAAAGGATAACATACTGATGTGACTTCAAATATACTTTTCTAACATTTCTTGGAAACGTATATTTTCTTCTTTCTTTTTCTTCTCCGATTTGGCGTCCCTTATTTTATCATACAAGATCTTATCGTTTTTAATCTTCTGAATTGTATTATCATACCTCAGATGAATTGGTATCGACTCTTGATATGTTTTGTAATCTTCAATATCCTTTTTATGTTGGTTGATTAAGGACTGGTGAATCACCGGATGTATTTCAGAAAGGTCTAAATCCATCACCCCTTTGTATCCTGGGATAATCCTTCGTGCCATTATATATTGCATATTGAATAATTTATATATTATTTTATATTTTATGCTCAAAAAATTGATACAATTTCAATCCAACAAACAAATGTCTCATCCTCGAAAACACAGAATATGACTACATTAACTAAGGAATCAGTATATTTGTTCTTTGATAAAAAATCGCAAACAAAACATGACAACGACAATAACAATAAAATAAGAGAACATATCATTTTATCATTAGCCACAAATAAAGTGCCAGACGAATTCTTCGAAATCGAGGAATGGAAAACACTTAAAGAAACTTTGTTTTCTGCCCTCGAAAATGGAGGTATCGACACTAACGATGAAAGTTTCTCTGTGATTCAACGCGGAGGACGCAAATTCAACCACGATTTCGTGATCACCTGTGGGGCTAAATCTTACAATATTGAATTCAAATTTAATGCCTCTACCATATCTGAAACTCCTCAGTTTGTTTCACCTATGAAACCCAGCCAATATATGACCGCAAGCTACGAAGAATTCTTTTACGAGAACCATCTTCAAGACATTTTATTAAATGATCCAATACCTAAGGAAAACTACCTGAAAAGCGTACATCAACCTAAACCCGCGTGCTTACTTTCAGAGTCAGAAAAATACTCGAAAGGATACAAAAAAATAGACGACGAAAGCATCGCATACTACAATAAATGTTGCGAAACTACAAACCGCTCTTTAGTGAATTTCCTCAAACGCCCAGATGTTCAATTAGACGTAGAAAAACTCAATGATTATTTGGAACGCAGCCAACGTGATAAAATTTATTTGTTGTTCAAAGACGGTACGTTCTACACCGAAAAACACCCCAAAGAATCATACACCATCACATCATACATCAAAGAAGAATCTAAACACCGCTTTTTAGCCTCCACAGAAAACGGGGAAGTCGTCAAAATACTACTACGTTGGAAAAACGGAAAAGGCATCGCGTTCCCGGCTTTTCAAATCTCATAAATAGGTAATATACGAGTCAGTTCTGTCGTATTTATCGCACTATTTCCAAAATAAATATTTACAAAATCCTTCGTCCGTGAATCATCCAGTGATGCCATTATCTTCTTATACCTAACTATTAACTCTTTCTTCTCTACTCCTTCACTCACATATTTTATACACATCAAATGATTCTCCACTAAATACTCAAAATCACCTTCCAATAAACAATACGAAAACATATACTTTCCTACACCATAACCACGATTTATCAACAACGTGGGCTCATTTATTCCCGGCCTTTCTATATAATTCTTTTTTTGCTCATTGGTAAACGTCTTCATCGTCAATGTATTGTTCACAATATCAGAACTATATATCAGTCGGGTTTTACTCGAATCATCCGTCAATATTTTCTTGTGCTGATTCCATACTACATTTCCTACACTCACCTTGAACCCCATCGAGTGTAACGTCGTTGAACCAGTGTAAAGCTCTCGTATACGCTCTATGTTTTCACTCGTTCCAAACACCGTATTATATCCACAATACACAAACGGTGATTCAGGCTTTGGCGCCGTTTTCTGTATCACCAATGTTATCGTTTCTTGCTGCGTCTCTATATACTTATCATCGTTTCCCCTCAAATCATACACCAGATAATTTTCGTGTATGTATTTACGCGTCTTCTCATAATACAAACAATTTAAGAAACTCTTTGGCAACACGAAACTCAATACCCCATTGTCCGCCAATAAACACAACGACTTGATAATAAATAAGATAAATATATTTGGACGACCATCATAATATCTTTCATAATACGAGTCTACTGACGATTTTTCCAACACATAATACGGCGGATTTCCTATAATCAAATCGTATTTTTCTTGCGTCTCGAACTTCAAATAATCCTCACACATAATACTGTATGTTGATTTCATTTTCTCGTATATTGTCCGGTTGTATTCAATCGCCGTCAACTCCGCGTCAGGATATACTTCAATCAACTGACGGACATATTCACAAGACCCACACGATGGTTCCAGTATTTTTCTCACTTCGGTACCCATTTGTTTCAATATTTTCAAATTCTTCTCTATCGTTGATGGCGGAGTGAAATATATACCATTATTCTTTTTTTCATCCTTCGATATACCTTTCGTTAAACTATAGGATTGATCACTAAACGACATTTTGTAATACATTCTCATCGACACTATATTTATATCAATTTTTTGAAATTTATCATACACTTGTGTTTATGGGTTCTCAATAGGTTATCAAAGACTCAAAATAATTTTGTGTGAAATAATACACCAAATTATTACGCTGATTTTTAAGTGAGATTTTATACAAGAAATATTTTTTACGGGTTTGAGAACCCATCGAGAACCTTTCAGCGACCATTTAAAATACTATTTTCTTTATAATAGCATCAATACCCTCTTTCCATAGAGCTGCTTCATTCCATCGTTGGTTTCGTTCTGTAAAAACATTCTTTATTTTATCGGTTTCATACGACTGCGGACACGAATTCACGAAATATACATTCGTTTTATTGTAATATTGCGCAAAAAACTTCTGAATTTGAAGCACATCATATGTGCGATATCGGCATAATACTACTATCGGCTTTGTATCTTTCATTATTTGTCTGAACCTCTCAATCCTCCTACTATATTTCTCCAACACAATATCGTGATACTCACTCCATTTTTCTGTTATTTCAGTCCCCTTTGTCTGCGGAATCACCCCTTCACCCAACTCACTTTCGTTGACATCCGCGTTTTTCTTCGGATAATCGTGCGGAAATTTGAACCCGTATTCATCTACCAGTACATCTTTTTTATCATTCAACTTTAAATTTTTGTGATAATTTCGAAAATCCTCTCGAAAACACCGCTCTAAAGAATCTATATATGAAACATTCCAATCAAATGGAAGAGCATACTCTCGCAGATTTAGATTCCGCAACGTATACGCCGGCGAACAATCACTACCCACTGTTAGAAAATTATAACTCATTTATAATTATCATACAAAGTATTATCACAATAACATCGCGCTTGGTTCTCAAACACTCAAAATAATTTTGTGTGAAATAATACACTAAATTATTACGCTGATTTATTTACTCTTATCTTTTACGAGAAGTTTTTCTCGACGATTTGAGAACCATTCGAGAACCCTTCTTTCCTTTCTTATTTCGACCCTTCATCGTTATTGATTTTCGTTTCCCGTTCTTTCTTCCTCCTTTTGGTTGATTTAAATCTTCTTTAAATTGTGACAAATTTAAATACTGAAGTGTCCTTATTTCGTTGATAACATTCACTCTCTTTTTCAAATCTACCAGTCTATCGTTATATTGACTATCGTTATATTGACCTATCTCGTTCTGTAAAACGTTTTCCTCGACAGTCAATGCTTCAATTAGCGTATTCGTTGCATTAATTAGCTTTTTCAAAGCTGTTTGGTGTTCCGACATTATATACTAACCAAAGATAAATTTCCACAAATACATAAAGATAACTCAACAGTATATTCATTTACAAATGAAATACGAAATCAAATTTCAAAACCAGAAAGTATGGGAATTCTTCGAAAAACACAAACAACTCAACGTTGAATCCACCACCGTCGCTTTCATAGACATTATGGAAATGCTTATGAACCACACGAACCCGGCATTAAACACCGAATTAGCATCCAAACTTCTACAAAACGTCCAATCTATGACCTCCCAAATTCAATCCATGAACACCTCGTTTGAACACCAATTCACATCCAAATTCATAGAATTCAAAAAAGAATCCATCGAAGATATCAAACTATTACTAAATAAATCCACCACAGAAACCTCAGACAAAATATCACCCCTTATCAAACAATACTCAGAATCCCTGTTGGACAAAACGCAAATCCTCTTTTCCGACCTTTTACCTAAATCGAACGAATCCTTGTCCAAAGATATTTCTACTCTCGTATCATCTTTCCAAAATGACATCTCCAAAGACACCGAAAAACTCATACAATCATCCATCAATCAAGACAGTCTCCAACATTTCCTCGAAAATATTGAAAGTAAATTCGCCAAAACCTTACTCGACTCACAATCTATGATCAATAATATCGTTTCCACATCGGAATCCCGCATCGACAAAACCATCCAAGATTTAAGAACCAACACAGACAATAAACTCTCAAACATTTCCGAAATTTCAAACAAAAACTCCGCATCTCAAACCACACTACAATCCAACATTTCAGACCTTCTCAAAAAAATGGAAAACTCATCATCCAAAGGGAAAATCTCCGAAAATATCCTGTGTAATATACTCGTCAAAATTTATCCCTCTGCCGAAATTAATTCTGTTGGATCGTCCAAAGAAACCGGCGATATCATTATGCTCCGCAAAGCCAAACCGCAAATCCTCTTTGAAAACAAAAATTATAACACGAATGTCACTCAAGACGAAATCAGAAAATTCTTACGCGATATTGACACCCAAAACTGCTGCGGAATTATGATGTCGCAACAATCCGGAATCGCCAACAAAAACAACTTTGAAATCGGATTACATAATAATAATGTCGTTATCTACATTCATAATGTTGAATATGACTCCGACAAAATCAAAACCGCCGTTGATATCATCGACCATTTTAAATATACACTCGATGAAAAAGATTCTTCCGGCGAACAAACTAATATCGATAAAAATCTACTCGATGAAATTAACGCCGAATTTTCCCTCTTTGCCAACCACAAAATCACTCATATTAAATCCATACGAGATATGTCTCAAAAACTCATCGCACAAACAGAAGAACTCAAAATTCCGTCCTTGGAAAACTACCTCGCAAAACACTATTCCAGTGAAATCATTTCGCAAGAACAATGCCCCATTTGCAATAAATATTTTAAAAAAGGACGACCCTTTGACACCCATAAACGGTCTTGTGAGAAAAAACACGAATCTCAATCTCAACAAAAAATTGACAATCTCGTCATTAAAATATAAATATTTTGACTTTATCACTTAACAAAATATTTATTTACGACTCTTGCGACTCTTACGACGCGTCTTTCGGAATTTCTTCTTGACGGACCGCTTGTTCAACTTCTTTGACTTTCTATTGCGACGCTTTCCTCCTCGTACTACTGTGGTCCCTTCGCCTGGCTCAGCCTCTGAAGTCATGTCTTTTTTGCGCAGTAATTTCCAGACTTGCAACCATCCGCCCCCAGCAGAAACAAACCGCGTGCCATCAATTACTGCTAAACTCATCGGGTCTGACCCTGTCTCGTTGTTCGAAACAATATTTCTCACTTCCACCTCCGCCCTTTCTATTCCTCCTCCCTCCACTTCGTCACCTACCTCAATATTCCATAGTTTCAAAGTTTTATCATTAGAACCAGACACAAACTGCTTGGTATCATTCAACATGCACACTGCAGTCATAGGACCCGTATGCCCACTAAACGTCATAACAGCATCTTCTTCACCAACATTCCATAGTTTCAAAGTCTTATCAGAAGAACCAGACACAAACTGCAGGGGTTGCAGGGGTTCCGTTTTAGGCACCGCGCACACTGCACGCACAGACTCCGTATGTCCACTATACGTCATAACAGCATCTTCTTCACCAACATTCCATAGTTTCAAAGTTTTATCATTAGAACCAGACACAAACTGCGTGGCATTTAACGCACACACTGCACGCACCCAATCCGTATGTCCTTCGTACGTTCGTTCACATTCGCCAGTCGCTGCCTTCCATAGTTTCAAAGTATTATCACTAGAACCAGACACAAACTGCGTGGCATTTAACGCACACACTGCACGCACAGAACTCGTATGCCCACTATACGTCATAACAGCAGTCGGTTTTTCAACATTCCATAGTTTCAAAGTATAATCACTAGAACCAGACACAAACTGCGTGGCATTTAACGCACACACTGCACGCACAGAATCAGTATGTCCACTATACGTCCTAACAGCAGTCGAATCAACATTCCATAGTTTCAAAGTATAATCACTAGAACCAGACACAAAATGCGTCGAGTTCAACGAGCACACACACCACACGTGTGTCGTATTCATATTAGGCCATTTATTTTCTACTTTAATGTCTATTACCGGCAAACTTAAATATACTCTTCTGTTGAAGGCTTCATTCAATTGTTCTTCACTCAATTGTTCTTCACTCATTATATATACATATATATATTAGCTAAATCGTTTGTTTCCATCGTTATGGCAGTAAATATACCCATTCGCAAATATTTCGTGTCTTCATACACAAAATATTTATGTTTAGTTAACAACATATTCTTACTATTCCCTATTACCTTTGCTTCTTCGAAACACCCAATAAACTATGTACCAATTCAACATCACCCCGTTCATTCGCAATCATCAACGCCGTCTTACCATCATTAGTCTTCGCATCCACATCCACACGACCACTTTTCAGAATAAGGTCCACATACTCCATGCGGTTCACATTTCGGTTCAGAGATGCTGCCACGTGAAGAATCGTCCAACCATCGTCATTGACCGGTCCATTCACAGGATAGTCTTTTAGAAGAGCTTCGAATGCATCCATATCACCAATATGCATAGCTGTCAACAGAGGAGTGCCACGCCAAAGAAGATTGAAGAGTGTTTTCATGTCTTCATCGCAGGAAGGTGTATTTCCACTATTATTCTCGGTATAGACATCAGCCCCCCGCTTGATGAGAGCAATGGCTACTTCTTTATTATCATTATTAAATCTATTACCAAGATTCAGCGCACGATGAAGAGGTGTATTTTGGAAACTATCTCTAGCATCAATAGCAGCACCATTGTCGATTAGGATGTTTACAATATCTGTATCACCTTGGCCACTTGCTACGTGCAAAGGTGTATCTTGAGAACTATCAGACATATCAATATTAGCACCATTTTTGATGAGAACCGGAATAATTTTTTCGTAGCCATAAAGCACAGCATTATAAAGAGGGGTTTGCTCGCGATTGTTTTGGTTGTTTACAACAGCCCCATTCTTGATAAGAGATTCGACTATTTGTTCATTACCTTTACTACACGCCATATGAAGGGGCGTATTTCCATTATCATCCAATTCATTTACTTGGGCTCCTTTCTCCAGAAGTTTATCAAATAAATTGACGAAAGGTGGTGACTCTTCGATTGTATTACTCGCAAGATGAAGAGGCGTAATCAAAGAACTATTTTTGATATTTATTTGAGCACCACGTTCAATAAGAGCTATGGCGACGTGTACTCTATTATGATTAATCGCA
>Ga0075469_10001387_pt1 | contig 10996 bp, 6 predicted proteins | sample DEB08_DNA_13_FD_77577 | JGI IMG/M metagenome (GOLD analysis project Ga0075469, IMG submission 77577) | Aqueous microbial communities from the Delaware River and Bay under freshwater to marine salinity gradient to study organic matter... | ecosystem: Environmental > Aquatic > Marine > Coastal ...
ACCCTCAACATGAAACGTATCAACTTTAATGTTAAGTGTAGAGGTTGAGTTTAGTGGTTTTGCAAACGAAACACCTGGCGTGAGCCTATCTCCCATACTTATATCTAGATCTACATCCTGTGTAAGTATGTTAACAAAATCAGTATCACCCGCACCTCTATAGTCTAAGTAAAGTGTTCTACCGTAATTACCAAGTCGAGCTCTTAAAATCTTTACACCATCACTTAGCAGATTAAACGCTCCAATACCACTTGTCTGTACAAAAGCATAATTATCTGCTGCACCACCTCTAACAGTAATCGAGTTTGGTAGTAGCTCTACATCATTTAAACCTGATCTTGTTTCACCTCCAGGCCATACTGTATTCGCTGCAAACATACCTCTTGTATCTAGACCTATACCTATAACACCGCCAGTCATACCTCTCGCGTATGAAAACCCGGGTACTGATGTTGAGGTGCCTGAATAACCGAGATCAATACCACGTCCGCCACCTTCTATAGGGACACTAGAGTCTTGAAGAAAGAAACAAAGACCATATTCATCAGCACCGTTCCAATTTACAATCTCATACTTAATCGACCATACTATATCAAAGAAAGGTGAGAACTCACCGTCACTGATATTAACAGACGCTGCGTCAACTGGTAAATTGGTAGGATAATCCATTCTTATTTATTTAATCCCTCAGCATGAAAACTAAAGTAAAAGAATCAGTGTCACCTACTACTGACTTATGAACCAGCTGATATCTAAACTTCCTTAACTCGTAGTTAATTACTTTTAAGTACTCTTTCTCTACACTAACAACAATACTATCTCTGGTCTCATCAACTAAGACAAAGTCGGTGAACTCCTCTAATAGAACGTAAGCTTTTGCCTTCGATAGCATGTAAGTATTTAATCAAATACTACGATATAACCTGGTAAGTAAGTACTTTGTAGTTAACACCGGTAGATGTACCAGCTCCATTAAATTGAACCACACCATTTGAATCTGTAGTTAAAGTTACAACTCCACCCTGATCAGTTGGACCTGGTGTTACTCCACTAGAGCCCCAACCCGCGCTCGTGCCAATAGCAAATCGCTCAATTACTGAGCCCTTTGTACGGAAAAGCGTTCCAACACCAGTACTACCACCATATACTTCCATCGTAACCTGCGCTTTATTACTACCGACAATACTACTGAGGTCTAAGTCTTGGAAAGATGTGGTGACATTAATTGTACCACCACTGTGATTTGGGTCTTTAAGACCACCAACACCACCAACGACAGCAGTAGTAGTCATCTTAAACCAGTATAAGTTAGTATAGTTAGTAGTAGTTCTTACAAATTTATACGTGGCTCCAGCTGGTATTGTTATATCACCAACAACAGTCGAGTAACCAGTTGGTTCTTGGAAGCCAATTTCTGTAGCAAAAGGTACCGATACATGTGTAGTCTCACCGGCGTGTGTTATATGAGCTGCTAGATTAATATCATCCGCCGATCCAACGGCTATCTTTGCAAATTGTCCCCTAATAACTAGTGGTGAGCCTGTACTATTGGTATACACTGATGTTTCTAGATTACTAGCTTGATCGAAATCATATGTACCGTCTGTAACAGCTTCCCATTTTTGATCAGCGATAACGGCATTTGCCTGATTAGACTCGATACGTACGTTAATTTCTAGGTCCTGCACTGCAGTAGTACCTTCTTCTATACTAAACGTAAACCCGGCTGCTGTTTTTTCCGTAATAATAGGATATCTCATATTATTATCAGCATTAACACTTCCATTAGATATTAGCTCAAACACTACATTGTAGTTATTATTCGGTAGAGACGAGTTAAATGTACATTCAAAAATATCATAAAAACTAGCACCATCGGTACCTAAATCAATTGTTGTAAAGTCGCCGGTTGTAGGTACACTTCCACCAGCTATTGGACCTGGATTACCAACATCAATCGTACCATACTTCAATAGTGATGAACCACCACCAGTAACTTGAGTTGTACCTCCACCACTAACGGTATCAACCCACTCAAACATTACTATACCATCCGCGGTTTTCGGAGGGCGGCTGTTACCTGCCCCGTTTGCATGCATACCAGAACCAGCCGCGGGGTACGCTCCCCAAAAACTAGCCGATCCAACCGATTCCTCATTGTCGCCATTACCATCAACTCCTTGCGATGCTCCTGGTATAATAAAGCTGCCCTGTGATACTACCTGATTACCGGCAACAGTGTATGCTGTATTAAGCGTGCCTGTGTTTGGTGATGCGTTCCAGTTAAATGTGTTAGAGGTTGTGTTTGGGTGGTCAGCTCCGTCAGATCTAACCAGCACAGTTCCGTTATGCACTATCTGCGTGTAATTGCCGGTGGTAACATCTGAACCTACACCTTCACCAACTGTGAGATTTAAGACCGTGCCTACCGGTAAATCTAAATAACCAATACACGTACCAGCACTAGCGCCGGTGTGCCTTACCGCACCACTACCACTACCAGTTACATAAAACTTTGTATAACGAGTTACTGTTGTAAATGTATCAGTACCTGCAGTATCAAAGGCCTCAACACCAGGCGGTACAGCTACTGCAGCATCTGGCTGACCAATTACAATATCACCTACAAGTGGTGAGAAAGCTGTATTTGTCTTATTAACACCATCAACTGTTGCAGTGAGTGGTGAGACTACCGTCAGTGTTGGGTTAGCAACAGTATCTGGTATGGCTTTAATAACGTAAATCGTACCCTGCGCACTTAACGGTGATTGTGTAGATGGTGTTGTGGTAGCTGTACCTTTTAGTACCCAGTATTTAGCCGTATAACCACCACTATGTCCTATTGATGCGCCAGGTTGTAAGATAGCAACAAAAGGCCCCCTATCCCCATCGTCTGCAGGGTGTATATTTAACCATGGATCAGTATCCGAGTTACGAATATACATCGCGCGGTTATATGATAAATTACTACCTGTCGTAACGAACCAGTCGTCGCTTGTATTATTTTTAAGTACCGGGTCAGCAGTTGTACCGTCTATATCCCCTACATCAATTGCAACATACTCTGAGCCTGTGTATGTTGTATTACTGCCACTACTACCACCACCGCTAGCGGGACCTCTCAGCTCCCAGGTATAGAAAGAAGTCAAACCTGTTCGCTCACCGGTTTGAAAGAAATATGTATATTTTTCACCTGGTGGAATAATTACAGTACCGGTACCTAAAACCCCACCACCAGAGTTTGTAGCACCAATAAGCGTTAAGTTACTATTCTGATATATAGTTGTACCGTAGTTAACATCCCCTAGAACAACCCGGACCGTAATTGCGTCTTGCCCGTCTTTTTGGCCTTGCGCGTTTATAACTAAATAATAACCTGTGTCATTAGTATATGTGGTTGCTTGAGCCTGGAAACCACCACTAGGACCATCAAAACGACCAATACTGCCGGGCCCCGCCGTCCACACTGTACCGAAGTTTGCTCCACCACCTAAATTAACATCTGCACCTACTTTATAGACTTGTGCATTATGTGGATCTGAATTAACACCGTAAAGAGTGCTGAGACTATAATCAGGTACTTTGAATGATGCACCTGGGTTTGTTGTTCCATAATTTGTGCCAATAACATCAAATAGATCGGAGTAAGTTGTTTGTGATACTTCTTGCCCGTTACAAACAATATAGCCTGTTGGTATAACACCACCTGCAGTAAACGGTAAAACAGCACCAACTGGAATAGGTCCATTCTCACTGTTATAGAAGAACTCCGCAGCACCAACTGGGTCTTCCCACGTAAGGACACCACTAGCGTCTGTTCTTAGATACTTACCACCTAACGCATTTGTAGGGAAGGTAAACGCCTCACTAGACGAACCGTCGTAAAATCTAACTTTACGTGGTATATTTAAATAAGCCCAGCCAGCAGTGTTAATTTTATTAAAGACTACTGCAGTATTTGTCTGTATTCTACCGTTAGTATCTATACTTAAGTTACGTCCACATGCATTTGAAAGTATATCACCAGCATCAACAGAAACATCAATATCACCAGTACTTTCAGTAAGAGATGATACTCTCTCCCATGTACCGGATCCCTTAAACGCGCATAGGCTCTTAGTATTTGTGTCAAACACTAAATCACCAGTTAAAGCTGTAGTAAACGTAGCAGATGGGTCACTGTCTGAACCTAGATATCTATTACCAGCAACAACACCACCAGGCTGACCATTACCGATAAACAATCGCTCTGTATCAGTCGTATAACCAAGCTCACCCTCAGATAGGGAAATATTACGTCTATCAGTATCAGTACCTCTACGTACGAGGAGCTTTAATAGAGTATTTTCTAGAATTTCAATTTTTTTAGCCATGTGAAAAAGTTATTTTATTGTGGTGGTAGGAATACAGGAATCGCTAGCTTACCAAGTGATGTCTCGACTTGAATAAATCCAGCAGATGATAGACTTACTGTATTTGTACCTGATAGAACGTCAATGATTGTCTGATCAGTATATGCTGTCTGTGTAACAAAACCGTTATACGGTGTAGCACCCTCAGCACATAGTGATTGTTGTAATGACGATTCAGTGTTTGTTACACGACCGTATTGATCGTATGTCAGCGTACCAAAGGTATCAAGCGATCCAGCACCAACAGCTGATAGTGAGAGCTGTCCGGAGAATGTATCAAGTGTGATAGTACTAGTATCACCACCTTGTACAACAGTGTCGAGTTTATTACCGGGTGTAATCTTTAATCCATCACCGAGGCTATCAGCACTGAGTGATGGTACATCAACAATACCGTTAGGTAGTGCTTCAAGTGTAAGGCTGTTACCAGCAAATCCAAATTGTGCAACATTTGCATCAACGGTTATAGTAGTACCACTACCACCAACTAATCCGTTACCAAGCGCTGTAGAATTAATATGCTCTTCGTCAATAGTCTGTACTTTTAAACTATTAGCATCTGTTACTATAGTCTGATTGTCGACGTTAACTGAAAGACCACTTAAACTATCATAATTTACACACCCTGTTATATCAACAATATTCGGGTTGATCTTACCAATGGTGATTCCTTGATCAGCTAGAGTTAACTCGTTACTTACATCATACTCGAGAAAGGTAGTATCTGGCTTTGTTCCAATGAACGTCCAGTTTCCGTTAACAGTAGGACTACTACCCGTTAGCTGGTATAGCTTGTTACTTTCATAAACGATGTCATTAGTAACCGCGCTAGTTATATTTGTTTTTGCACCTAATTGTGGGTGAACCTTATTACCTATAACTGCACCACCAACTGTGATACCGTCACCGATAAAAACACGCTTAAAGTCAGTAGTATAACCCAACTCACCCTGCTCCAATGTTACAAGCTTACGCTGTGAATCTGGTCCACGTCTAATCTTTAACTTTACTATTTCAATATCTGGCATATTATTAAATTAACTTGTTCTTTCCCATACATAGGCACCAAACCAAGGTGGGATGTTTGTGTGTGACGGTGTGTTTGACCCTCCATTATCAAACTTAACCTTATTTGTCGTGCCAGCTGGGGCCGAAGCACTTGAATTATTAATGTAATCTGACATTTGTGAAGAGGCTACGGTCGTGAAGGCTCCAGATGGCTTAATCCACGAGTCAATCGAAATTTGACCAGTAACTTTCGGCACTTGTGTAGCATCTAAAGTAACATTATACTTACCCTGATTAGTTTGATTATTATCATCACCAGCAACTATAGCTACACTATCTGAACCATCATTTCCGGTTCCTACACCTGCTATAAACTTACCTTTCGCGACCTGATCCCATTCTGTACCTGGATATGAAGGCCCGGTTGAGCTAGCTGTTATTACTATTGCACCAACTGGGTAAATTAAATTAACGATTTCCTGTACTGATCCTTGATCTAATCCACCACTACCAACATCAATTGAATCTGCATATATTGTACCGGTGACCCTAATACCCTGACCATCGCGACCTACTGATAATGAGCTCTTATTACCTATACCATCGTAAACTACCTTTAACCCTGTAGCTGGTATCGGCTCACCCTGCGCGTGCAATACACCGGCATAGGTTGTACTAATGTTTGTATCTGTTAAAGCGTTCGGCATATGTTTATATTTATGCTAGTGCTCTAGTTTTCAACCATTTTTAATCAGCTACTTTTAATCGTCACCGATTTAATAAAGCAATCCAGATTAATGGCTCCGCGGTCATAACCTACGCCCCAATCTCTAAGGCTAAAAGTTCCATAAGCACCATTATACATTACTCCGGGACTGCTCTCCGCGTTTCCTTGACGACTGATAATTGCTAACTTTGCGCCTTGGTCACCTGTGTTGAATGAAAAGCTAAAATCACCATCTCGACTCCGTGTTACATAGAGTGGTGCGACGCTGCCAGTAAATACACTATAACCGGGTAAAGCGCCAGAGGGTGAAGCGTTTGCTCCAGTTGTATTCATTAAACATGGTAATGAAGCTACACCTCGCCGTTGTGTAGTACTGCCTGCAAAATCAATCAACCCGGAAAAAACCAAACTAACTTTTACATTTGCAGGGAAGACTAAGCACTTGTTAGTACCACTTGTGATACCATTCACGTTTTGTGCCATACATGTATTAACTTCTGCTACTGTAAATGTACCAACACTCATAGCTAAGGATGCATCCCCAACAGATGTAGAAGGTAAAGTTATCACACTTTGCCCTGAGCACTTACTTACACCATACCTAGCTGACCCTGAATTTAACTCCATTTTTGCAAAAGTGGGGTAAAATAACTCATTAATACTAATGCCTTGAGCTGGTACCGGTATAGTAGACTCAACACGTACGTTGATTTGATTGTTACCAACATTACTGACAGCTCCCTCTTCTACATTAAACCTAAAGCCGGCCGCTGTCTTATTGAAAACAACGGGTGTTTTCAAATTATTATCTTTATTAATATCAGGACCTTTTGAAATTATTTCAAACATCACGCTGTAATTATCGTTAGCTAGTGATGTATTAAATACACATTCAAAGGTAGTATCATGAGTATCACCTGCAATGCTATTCGAAATGACAGTGGTTGTAAAATCCCCTCTTGTTACTGGGTTTGGAGCGACTACTCCAATGTTACCAGCATCTATTTCACCATACTTAATAAGTGAAGATCCTACACCACCACCAGGTCCACCGTGCTGTACAGCGGTGATATTAAAGTATGCATTCAATCTACCACTAGCATCTTTTGGTGAGTTAGAACACTCTACAATAATTTTCGTCGGATCTCCATTGACGTTATTTTTAAAGACCCTAGCAATTGCCTGATCTATTGCACCGCCATTAGTAGTATCACCGTGATGTGCATAAGCAACCTGTATAAGAATCGGACCACCGTTTGGGTCAAACACACCGTCACGTGCTAATATGTTACCCCTACCGGTGTTGGTTCCCTGATTTAATAACCCTGGTTGATTTAAATCAACATATTGATAACCGGTTGTGGCGGCTGTACCCATCTCAGCTGTCGTAGCGGGTCTACCCTGAGCCATACTAATACTTAACTGTGCATTAATATCAGTCCCGGAGCCAGATGTAATCTGTTCTGCACCTAAAATATTCCAACTCCACGTTCGTGTGCTACCTTGATTATTGATGAGAGTAGATAGAGTCACATTAGATTGATTTTTATTTATAGGTATAAATACTAACTTTGAACCAACACCGGTACCGGCACTAGTCTGACCATCAAACTGTGCAATCTCTTCTGTAGAACCATCTGGCATAGTGCTAAAAAATGTAACACCACTATCTGATAGATATTCACCATAAACCCTTACATATATACCTCTAATATCACTTACTTCTAGACCTGGACCAGTAAAGTCAGCCACATTATAGTTAATGCCAGGTTCGGCTGTGGTTGAGGATTGCTGTAGATTTACAGTACCACCAGTAAGACCAACATACTCCTTATCACCTGTACCACTCTCAGCACCTATAATAAACTGCTCAGCACCTAAAATCTCATACGCTATATAATCTACTCCATCCGAAATAATATCAAGTTTAAAACTTGGTTGGTACTTATTAATAGGTAAAAACCGAATTAACTCTATAAAATCATGACCAACGATATTATTGATCTCACTAGTCTGAAAAAACGGTCGCAATGTATTTATGTCATCTGGTAGCGTAGCATTTATAGTAGCACCACCATCACTTGCTCTGCCCTTACATCTAATATAAAGTCCACGTATCTTACTACTATCAACACCTACTCCTTGTAAGTCGCTGATCTGATATGTATATACACCAGTTGTATTTTGAGATAAAGCTGTTGCACCACCTGTACCGGAAATACTGACGTATTCCTTATCACTAGGAGCACTACTTATACCACCTGTAGGTTCCTCCCATACAACTTCACCTGTAGCGTCACTACACGTGAGAACCTTACCGGTAGCAGGTGTACCGTAGCCATATCTCATTTGACCGTCAAGATGTAACTCACCACCTACCTCAAGCGTACCATCAACTGAAGCAATTCCTGATAGTGGGTCAGCAGTATTTAGAATAGATAAGTTTAATACCGTCTCTTCACCGAAACCATCATATACACGCTTTGTTGTTGACGCGTTAGGGGATAATCCACCATCACCAACATGCAGCAAGCCTTCATACGTATCTTTTATCTTTAACCCTGTTAAGTTCTCATCCGCCATATGTATATTTATTACACGACGTGGATTTTACCAAGCAAATTAACTAAAATCTTCATATGATGTTTCCCAATCATATGTACTAGTAGTCTCCCAGAACGTATCCTGAATTTCCCACCTGTTATCATCAATTATAGAACTTACACTTACTACTGTTGTGCCATAGTTTGATGTACTTAAGGTTGCAGTGTTAGTGAGCGTGCTATTGTTATCACCCTGCGTCACTAGATACTTATATCGTACAAAATAACTCTCAGCTGGCGCTATATCAATACTACCTGTGAGTAGTTCGTTTGTACCAGAGACGTATGTTATAGGTGTAAGGTCGTCAATAATAGAGACGTCAGTAATTGTAATAGGTGTGAGGTTTAGGATAGATATATCATAAACAATCTCATCACCAACCACATATGGTCCAGTACCTACTGTTGATTTGGTGACTGCAAACTCACCTGGTGGGACAAGCGGTGTCACCGTCTCGTCAGTAATCGTAAACGGTAAATTACCACCAGTTTGTACGGTAATAGACGCTTGGTTACTTACATTACCATTTAATACATCAGACGCTGTCACTATATAATTATACTCAACCGTCGCCGCAGCACCTGGTGTAAATGTTCTACCTTGACCTAATATACCGGATAAATCACTTGTAACTGTTATTGGTGAAAGAATATCACTAACCTTAATATTGTCTACGTTAGATCCACCACTGTTTGAAACATCTACTCGATATGATATGGTGCTACCTAGGGTATAGATTGTATTTGACGTTACACTCTTAGCGATATTCATAACACCTGAATTATTAATATTAATAAAGTATGAAGCCTGCTCACTTATACTTGGTGAGGTAAGTGTAGCGGTGTTTGTAATACCACCAGCAGTATAATCTGCACCTTTAACAACGTAATCATAGGTAATAAGAGAAGTAAATCCTGCGTTAATGCAAACACCACCAGTTAGTAAACCTAATGGGTCACTAGTTATAGTTATCGGTGTTAAAGATTCAAAAAGTGTCGCGTTTGATAGATCTGTTGTACTGTTATTAGTAACAGCGACCTGATATGTTATAGTATCTCCCTCAGAGTACGGTCCCGTTGATATGTCTGTTTTACTGACTGTAACTGATGCAGGCGCGGTTGACGTCGTACAAACGAGTGGGTTGCTGATCGGGTCAGGTATGGGAAGTGAGCCAGGCATATTATTATTTATTAACTATGTTATTGTTCTTCACACTCAAATAAATCTAAACCATCGTAAAGAGCATTTGCAAAGATGTTTGACATAACACCATTCTCCTTCGACCATTCAGTATACGTATAATCACTATCAATAGTGGTGTTCTTATCCTTAAAATTAATAACTGAGCCTTCAATATCTGTTTTCTCGTAAGTTGTCTTATAGTAAAACTCATAAACATCAAACAATGTACCGTCACCGTCAAGTGTTAACGGCCAACCCCAGCTAGCATTGTAATCACTTAAGTTATAGTAACTCGTACTAAATAATAAGCTGTTATTTGATGTTAGTGTTCCTTCAATACATATTGAGAAGTAGCCAGATTCTATTTTAATTGCGGATAGTGACTCTGTCTGTATACTACTACATGAAAGTGTGGAGATACACGATGAAATATCTGATGTTGGATCAAGCTTTATATTAAACAACGGCGGTGCACTACTAGCACAAAGCGGAAGCATGGTGTTTAGTGTAGTCCACTTACCACTAAACTTCTCAAATGCAACAATATCGAACCCAGCAAATAACACACCATCTTTTGGTATGGGGTCACACCTATCTGCACCGTAGTTACTATTATCACTATAACCAAACGAGTTAAAGTCATCTCTATTCTGATTAACATCACCAAATAATCTTGTCTGACTTATTGATAGTAAGTCCAAAAGTCTCTTAACTTTAGGTGGTGTTGAATATCTGTTTATCCTCGGGAGGTCTACAGATTTTAATATACCTGCCAACTGATCAATGTTTGCATAATCGATAACCGAGTTGTTATCAGTGAAGTTTTGTATCTTTTCGTATGTTCTTTTACCTATTGAATCTTGCGCTGACTCAATATTACCGAATATACTACCTATAAACTCATTAATGAGCATTCTACTATCTGTAAATAACGGCTGTATTGCAACATCCTTAAACACATCTGTAAAATCAATGTCTTCGCCATGCTTTGCTACAACATAATGGTCTTTTGGGTAAATGGTAAACTTGCTACTTGTTCCAACTAATGTATCACCATCGTATA
>Ga0075469_10001396_pt1 | contig 10958 bp, 9 predicted proteins | sample DEB08_DNA_13_FD_77577 | JGI IMG/M metagenome (GOLD analysis project Ga0075469, IMG submission 77577) | Aqueous microbial communities from the Delaware River and Bay under freshwater to marine salinity gradient to study organic matter... | ecosystem: Environmental > Aquatic > Marine > Coastal ...
AAACCCGCCGGTGACTAAATCCTTGTTATCCCTCTTGGACATGCTTCGACTTCCATGCACTATTCACTAAATAATAGTTCATAGATGCGTAGAAATCGAAGTTTCGGCCTCTAGAGAAGCGACTTATTTGGGAGCGCGTTTGCGCAGGTTTTCAGTCAATAGTTTTTTGCGCAGGCGAATACTCTGGGGCGTGACCTCGACCAGCTCATCGTCTTCAATAAACTCCAGAGCCTGCTCAAGGGTGTGCTTGATCGGTGGCACCAGGGTCAGAGCCTCGTCAGTACCAGAGGCGCGCACATTGGTGAGCTGCTTGCCCTTGATGGGATTTACTACCAAATCATTGCCACGGCTGTGAATACCCACAATCTGGCCCTCATAGACATCGATCGCATGACCGAGGAAAAGGCGACCACGGGCCTGAATATTAAATAGCGCAAAGGCGGCAGTCTTACCCTTAACCATACTGATCAGGGCGCCATTTTGACGGCTGTGGGTCTCGCCCTGTTTGACCGGGCCATAGTGATCGAAGACGCTGGTCATAATGCCCGATCCAGAGGTCAGAGTCAGAAAGGCACCACGGAAACCAATCAGTCCGCGAGACGGAATAATAAACTCAAGGCGCACACGGCCTTTGCCGTCTGGCTCCATATTGGTCATTTCGCCTTTGCGCATGCCCAGTTCTTCCATTACCGAACCCTGATGCTGGTCTTCCACATCAATTACTACCTGCTCATAGGGCTCCTGAACTTCGCCATCCACCAATTTGGTAACTACTTCCGGACGTGAAACGCCCATTTCAAAGCCTTCCCGACGCATGGTTTCAATTAGCACAGAGAGGTGCAGTTCACCGCGGCCTGAGACAATAAATTTATCTGGTGAGTCGCCGGGCTTAACCCGCAGTGCCACATTGTGAATCAATTCCTGATCCAGGCGATCCTTGATATTTCTGGTGGTCACATACTTGCCTTCCAGACCTGCAAAAGGTGAGTTGTTGACTATAAAGGTCATGCTTACAGTGGGCTCATCAACACTGAGAGCAGGCAGAGCTTCGATATTATCCGGATCACAGAGTGTATCCGAGATGCCCAGGCCATCTATGCCATTAATACAGACAATATCGCCGGCTTCAGCCAGGTCAGTTTCCACCTGTTCCAGGCCCAAATACCCCTTAACATTAAGCACCTTGCCTTTGCGCTCTTTATCATCAGATGACTTAACTACCACCTGCTGACCTGGCTTCAGGGTGCCGCGGGTTATGCGGCCAACACCTATAACACCCACATAGCTGTCATAGGCCAGTGCAGAGATCTGCATCTGGAAAGGACCATTTACATCCACCTGGGGTGAAGGAACATCGGCGACAATCATTTCGTACAGCGGAGTCATATCCTCAGCCATATTGTCCACGTCAGTGCCGGCAATACCGTTGAGCGCAGAGGCATAGATAACTGGGAAATCGAGCTGTTCATCGGTGGCACCAAGGCTGTCAAACAGGTCAAATACCTGATCCATTACCCAGTCTGGGCGAGCACCTGGACGGTCTACCTTGTTAATTACAACGATCGGGCGCAGGCCCTGCTCAAATGCCTTGGAAGTTACAAAGCGAGTCTGGGGCATGGGCCCGTCCACCGCATCTACCAGCAACAGCACTGAATCCACCATAGATAGTACGCGCTCTACTTCACCACCAAAATCTGCGTGTCCTGGGGTATCCACAATATTGATGCGGTAGTCATTCCATTTGATCGCAGTATTTTTGGCGAGAATGGTAATTCCGCGCTCTTTTTCCTGGTCGTTGGAATCCATAAGACGCTCAGCATCGGCGTCTTTGCGATCAAGAGTCCCCGACTGGCTCAGAAGTTTATCAACCAGGGTAGTTTTGCCGTGGTCAACGTGGGCTATGATGGCAATATTGCGCAAGTTTTCAATGGACATTGGGATACCTAAAATAATCGCACCAGGCGAAAAAGCCGCGATTATACGAGAATTGACAGGAACTGCTACCGATCTTTTTAGTTGGCCGAAGTTTCAGCCGGCGCGCCGGCGTTGCGCTCGATTAACATTCTGGTAATGGAGGTGGGGGGAGACGGCGGTGCGATCAGGTTTCCCTGCAAAAATTGGCAGCTGAGATCCAGTAGCCTATGGTGAAAGTCCGCCTCCTCGACACAGGGTGCTATGCATTTCAAACCTACAGATCTGGCCAGCTCTACTAGGCCTTTAACCAGATTCCAGGAGCTTTCAATTTCTGTGGACTCGGTCATCAGGCGATGGGAGATGCGGATAGTTTCAACCTGCAGTTCGCGCAGAGTCTGCAGCGGCAGACTCTGGTAACCCACATTGTCTACCAGCAGGCCGCAGCCCAATTCATGGAGCCGATTAACCTGCAGCTTTAGGGAGCTATTTATCTTGGGTAGACATTCTGTGTGCAGGCTAAACATAAACAGTCGAGGTGCAACCCCGTGTTTAAGCATAATTTCCTGCACCTGAAGAATAAACGAAGGTTGCTCCAGCTCGCGCAGACTAAGGGTAAATACAATGCGCTGCTGATCCTGCCATATGCCCTGGCTGCGCCAGAGATTGACCTGTTTGCAGGCCTGATCAATCAGCGACAGGGAAATATCCACAATCATCGACCCGGACTCCAGTACCTGAATAAACTCGTGGGCCTCAACAATATCGCCACTGGGTTTCTGCCATCGCAAAAATATCTGCAGGGCGCTAATCAGATTGTTGCTGGTATCGAGAATCGGTTGATAATAGGGCAAAAATGACTGGGCCTGAGATTCGTCTCGCAGGCGCTCAAGCAGTTCCATCTGTTTCTGCATCTCCAGAGACAGTTCGCGATTGTGAAAATAGAAATTAGATTTACCCTCCCGTTTAATAGTGTAAAGGGCCTGATCTGCCTGTTCGAGAATACTGTTGCCATCGCTGGAGCCATCATTAAAAAACACTATGCCAATGCTGCAGCTGATTTGAAATTTCTCGCCTTTAATAATAAAGGGCTCGCTGGCGGCATCGATAATTTTCTCCGCCACCTGAGCAATTTGCAGCCGCGCCGTCTCTCCCTCGGTGCCCAGGCGCTCCAGCAATACCACAAATTCGTCGCCACCCAGCCGCGCCACTGTTTCCTGGGTTCGAATTACTTTGCGCAGACGCTGGGCGAACAGGGTTAGAGCCAGATCGCCATAATGATGACCGCGACTGTCGTTGATTTCCTTAAAATGATCCAGATCTATAAATAGCAGAGCGCAGAAACTCTGGGTTCGCTGAGCCAGAGAGATCACTCGATTGAGCTCCTCCATCAGTCGATGCCTGTTGGGGAGCCCGGTCAGGGGGTCAAAATAAGCCTGCTGTTTAATTCTGGTCTGCATGCGCACCCGGTCTGTCACATCCTCAACAAAGGAGGCGGCGCCTATAACATTCATCTCGTTATCAAACAGAGGAGTCTCATTCCATTCGCAAACAATAATCTGACCATCACTGGTGATATTTTCCGCCGTGCCGGAGAAATCTTTGCCAAATAAAAACAGGTCATGTTCGGCCTGCTCCATTAAGAAAGTTTTTTTGTCTTCAAATAAAAAATCTGTAGTACGGCCAAGGGCCTCGGATTGAGAAAAGCCAAAAATTGCCGTAGCAGCTGGATTCCAGCCAATAATTTCCCGGTTTTGATTCCATTCAATAAATCCCAGTGGCGTCTGTTCGATCAGGCTGGTGATCTTGTGACTGGTATTGAGGCTCTGCTGACAGCGGTCCATCGCCTGAAGCGCCCTTAATGAGAGGTTGACCAAGGCGCGGCGGCAGTTGCTATTGGCCATATCGACCAGCAGGTACAGTACTAGTAGGACTACTGGCGCCTGCACTGCCAGAGAGGGGGTTTGCACCACCAGGCAAGCACCGATTGAGCCGTAGATAAGGGCGGTGGTGAGCCGGCGCAGCCAGGGAGGCTGCAGCACTATCATAGGGCAGATAGAGGTCAAAATAATAATAACAGTGCTAATGAGGATGCCATTCACCAGAGATCCATCACTGATAAACAGAGGCCCTGCCAGAATCCACAATAGGCTGTATACAGTAATTGCAGTTATTGAGATGGTACTAGGTTTGGCGTAGCGGGGCGCCGCCAGCCACAGCAGCAAATGGCTGACGATCAGGCCCATTGTCCATAGGCTTATCGCTGGGTTGAGCTCAGTGCCTAACTCAGTCAGGAACCTGGTCATCACAAGTGCCAGGCCGCCGGCTGCAGACAGCGCAACACTGGCTCCCAGATGGTTGAGCAGAGTTTGATCCAGCTCGAATTTTACGGACTGATCTGGGGGTGAAGAGCCCTTGGTTCCGACCTCCATGCTCCCGAGGAGATCTGACTGATTATGTGTCATCGGCTGCATCCTGCGGCTGATTTTATGACTTAACCTGATTCTCGATACTTAAATATAGTCGCTAATACAAAAAAATGGGCACCAATCGGGATATTACTATGATTTGGTCATTATTTTGCCTGTGAAAACGGCAACCTGTTCGAAGCCCCGGTCGCGCATCAACTGAGCTTGAAGGCGGCTCATAATGCCTTTGTCACAGTAAAGTAGATAGGTTTTTTGGCGGTCCAGATCCTCGATTTGCTGCTCGAGGCTAAAAAATGGAATGCACAGAAGCTGGTTGCTGTGCAGGGACAGAGGTTGAGCGTCCGCGTCTGCCGGATGTCGCACATCGATCAGTATTTCCCCTTCTGCGAGCTTGCCGCGGTGTTCTATGGTGCCTGTGTCAGAGGGAACCATATTAAAACCTCAGTTTTCAATAAATGGCTTGTGAAGTCCCGAGGCCTATAAACAAAAACCGCAGGAAAAGATGACAGACGTTATTCAGAGGGGCATTATAGTCAGGCAGTCCACAATAATACTATTTAAAATCAATTGCGCACCATACAGGTGCAATGCTGTTAAATAAGCACCATTATGGTGCGCATTATTTGCTGTGCTTTTATTGGAAAAATCTCCCAACTGCGCCAGTCGCAGTGTTTATGGTGGTTGGGGTCACTGCAGTTTAAGTGGCTCCATTGGCATGACTATTGCTATTCCTTTAAAGACAAACCTGATACTAACTAAGTCATTTTCGCTTTAATGCGCCGAATGACTCTTTAAACAAAGCATTACTGATTCCATAGTGGAGGAAACAATGTCTGAGAAGACTCTAAATCTGATTAAAGATAGCGAAGCGCGATGGGTTGACCTTCGTTTCACTGACACCAAAGGTAAAGAGCAGCACGTATCGATTCCGGTCGGTGAAGTGGGCGACGACTTCTTTGTAGAAGGTAAGATGTTTGACGGTTCATCTATTGCCGGTTGGAAGGGCATTAATGAGTCAGACATGATCCTGATGCCAGACGACAGCACTGCAATGCTGGACCCTTTCACCGATGAGCCAACGGTTATTATCCGCTGCGGCATCGTTGAGCCTTCCACTATGCAAGGTTATGAGCGTGATCCACGCTCCATCGCCGAGCGCGCCGAGAAGTATCTCGCCTCTACTGGCCTGGGTGATACCGCCTACTTTGGTCCAGAGCCCGAGTTCTTCGTGTTTGACGATATCAAGTGGGGTGCCGACATGAGCGGTAACTTCTACAAGATTAACTCCGACGAAGCGGCCTGGTCTTCTTCAATGGATCTGCCCGATGGCAATATGGGACACCGTCCCGGCGTAAAAGGCGGGTATTTCCCCGTACCACCAGTTGATAGCCTGCACGATCTGCGTGCTGCTATGTGTGGCGCTATGGAACAGATGGGTCTGGACGTTGAAGTACATCACCACGAAGTAGGTACTGCTGGTCAGTGTGAAATCGGTATTCGCTTTGACACCCTGGTTAAGAAAGCTGATCAGGTGCAGATTCTCAAGTACTGTGTCCACAATGTAGCCCATGCCTATGGCAAGACTGCTACCTTTATGCCCAAGCCAATCGTTGGCGACAACGGTTCTGGTATGCACTGCCATATGTCTTTCTCCAAAGGCGGCGACAACCAGTTTGCTGGTGATGCCTATGCTGGCCTCAGTGAGATGGCTCTGCACTACATTGGCGGTATTATTAAGCACGCCAAAGCGCTCAACGCCTTTGCCAATGCTTCTACTAACTCCTACAAGCGTTTGATCCCAGGCTTTGAGGCCCCAGTAATGCTGGCTTACTCAGCTCGTAACCGTTCAGCGGCGATTCGTATTCCTTATGTTTCAAGCCCGCGCGGCAAGCGTGTTGAGGTTCGTTTCGGTGATCCTACTGCCAACCCATACCTGATGTTTGCCTCTATGCTGATGGCTGGTCTGGACGGTATTAAGAACAAGATTCACCCAGGCGATGCAGCGGACAAAGATCTCTATGATCTGCCTGCTGAAGAAGCCGCTGCTATCCCTCAGGTTGCTGGCAGCCTGCGTGAAGCGCTGGATGCACTCAGTGCTGATCGTGAGTTCCTTACAGCTGGCGGTGTATTCACCGATGATATGATCGATGCCTACATTGATTTGAAGATGGAAGAAGTCTACCGCGTTGAGCACACCACTCACCCGGTTGAGTTTGATATGTACTACAGCTGCTAAGTTTTTAGCACAGGCTGTTTTGCAGCAAAATCGGACGAGCCCGTCATTCTTGGAATGGCGGGCTTTTTCTTTGCCGACGGTTTTTCTAATATAAGTCTAATCTTTAAGTAGGGTTATGCGCAGCCAGTTGCCTGCCAGGAGATGACTATGAGAATACTGTATTTTATTGCCTTGATGTTCAGCCTCCCAGTCTTTGCGGAGGTCTACAAGGTGGTCGATAACAATGGCAATATTACCTATACAGACCAGCCTCAGCCAGATGCTAAGCTGGTGCCGCTGGCGCTGCCGCCGGTCAATAAAATGCCCAGAGTACAGCCTGAGCCGATAGGAAAGCCTGAGCCCGCAGCCAACCCCGACGCAGAAGGTACTCAGGAAGCTCAGCAAACACCGGCCTTTGCCGTTTATACTCAGGCCTATATTCTGTCACCAGCCCATGATCAAATCATCCCTAACCAGCAGCGCAATGTAATTATTCAACTGGGCTTGCAGCCTCAGCTTCAGCCCGGGCACAGGGTGCAGTTTTTGAGCAATGGTCAGCCTCTAGGCGCACCTATTGGGGCGACAGCTTACCAACTGGAGGATTTGGAGCGGGGCTCTTATCAAATTGGTGCTCAGATTCGGAGTGCCGAGGGCAAAATTTTGCTATCCCTCAAGCCGATCAGCATTCATGTGCAGCGACACTTTAGGCGTTAGTCCAATCAGGCGACCAGGCGCAACATCACCTTTATTGACCCATTTGCGGTTAAATTAAACCAGATCGCACCAAAATGGTGCATAATCAATCCTAAGATGGCTTTACCTGTGACGGGCTGCTCTACAGGCCCCAAAAACAGGCTCGGGTTTATCTTGCTTAGCAGCCAATATTGGCCTGCTTATTGCTACTTTAAAAAGCAAAAGAGGCGGGCTCTTATAAACTAACCAGATTGCGTAATCTATGACCTCAGATCAGTTACACAGATTATTGCTCGATAACCTGAATACCGCGGTGCTATTGCTCAATGCCGACCTAGTTATCGACTATATAAATCCAGCTGCTGAAGCTTTAACGCAAGCCAGCGCCGCGCGCCTGTGTGGAACAGAGGCCAGGGACCTGTTTGTGGATACCAATATGTCTCTAACCACTCTGCAAGAGGCATTGGACAGTGGCAGCCCCCATACTCGACGGCATGAGCACCTGCGTCTGCCAAGCGCCGAGAGTGCCCAGGTGGATTACACAGTCACCCCGGTGGAACTGAATGGTCAGGCTGTGCTGTTGTTGGAAATGCAGCCTATCGATCGCTTTTTAAAGATAAATCGCGAAGAGGCACTGCTGTCAGTCCATGACACTTCAAGAAGCCTGATACGGGGTTTGGCCCATGAGATTAAAAATCCCCTCGGAGGTATCCGCGGTGCTGCCCAACTATTGAATCAGATGATTGCAGAGCAGGGGCTGGACGATGAGACCAGAGAGCTCTGCCACATTATCACCACCGAGGCCGATCGCTTGCGCAATCTGGTCGATCGCCTGCTGGGACCTAACCATCTACCTCAGATGGAGGCTATGAGTATCCACGAGGTGACAGAGCATGTTGCCGCTCTTATTGAGGCGGAAACCCGGGGTAGCTTAACTCTGAAGAGAGACTATGACCCCAGTATCCCTGATATTCAGGGTGATAAAGAGCAGCTTATTCAGGCGGTGCTAAATGTAGCGCGCAACGCTATGCAGGCGGTACTGGACTCCTCTGAGGCAGATCCTCAGATTACTTTCCGCTCGCGAATTAAGCGCAGTTTCACCATTGCTGGCCAGCATCACAAGGTGATCTGTTGCCTGGAGATTATTGACAATGGTCCAGGTGTCTCCGAAGAGATCAAAGAGCGCATTTTCTTCCCAATGATCAGTGGCCGCAGCGAGGGTTCCGGACTGGGTCTGACCATTGCGCAGACTGCGGTCAACGGTCATCAGGGCATTATTGAATGTGAATCAGAGGCAGGTCATACCAGCTTCTCTATCTACCTACCCGTAAAGGTTTAATATGAGTACTAATTCAGAAATTTGGATAGCAGAAGATGATCGCTCGCTGCGCTGGGTAATGGAAAAAGCCATTACCAGAGACGGAATTACCGTGCGCAGCTTTGAATCGGGCAACGATCTACTGCAGGCGCTCAAGACCGCTGAGCCAGAGATTATTATTTCCGATATTCGTATGCCTGGAATAGATGGTCTGCAGTTATTAAAAGAGATACATGGCAATAGGCCAGATATTCCGGTCATTATTACTACAGCCCATTCAGACCTAGACAGCGCAGTAGCCGCCTATCAGGGGGGTGCGTTTGAATACCTGCCCAAACCCTTTGACCTTGAAGAGCTTGTAGATGTCGCCCGTCGCGGCCTGTCTTTTTCCAAGGAGCAGAAATCTCAGGCCGAGCCAGTCCAGGCTCAAAATGTAGCCAAAGAAATTATTGGTGAAGCCCCTGCCATGCAGGAGGTGTTTAGAGCCATTGGTCGTCTCTCTCAGTCCAACATCACAGTTTTAATTAATGGTGAATCTGGCACAGGTAAAGAGTTAGTTGCCCAGGCCCTACACAAACACAGTCCCAGGCGTGAGAATAAGTTTATCGCTCTGAATATGGCGGCCATACCCAATGACCTGATCGAATCAGAGCTATTTGGCCACGAAAAAGGCGCCTTTACCGGCGCAGCTCAGCGCCGCGAAGGGCGCTTTGAGCAGTCTGATGGTGGCACATTGTTTCTCGATGAGATTGGCGATATGCCCCCCGAGGCTCAGACCAGACTGCTGCGCGTGCTGGCCGATGGCGAGTTCTACCGAGTTGGCGGTCATACAGCGGTAAAAGTAGATGTGCGGATTATTGCCGCCACCCACCAAAATCTGGAACAATTAGTGGCTGAAAACCGCTTTCGAGAAGATCTCTTTCACCGTTTAAATGTTATCCGCGTCCATCTGCCCAAGCTGGCCGATCGCCGCGAAGATATACCCCAGTTGATGCAGCACTTCTTTTATCGGGCAGCCAAAGAACTGGATATGGAGCCCAAGACGCTGTCCCAGGAAGCGGAAGACTTTTTCTTTAACCTGGCCTGGCCTGGCAATGTGCGCCAGTTGGAAAATATTTGCCGCTGGTTGACGGTGATGGCCGCAGGTCGAGAGGTGCTGTTGACTGATTTGCCCCCGGAGTTGCAGGCCGAGGATGCAGAGTCTGAGAGTCGCACCCAGGGTGATTGGCAGCAGATGCTAAAGCGCTGGAGCGAGCGGGAGCTCAAGCTGGGTCGCAGTGACATACTAGCCCAGGCGATTCCGGAGTTTGAGCGCACTATGATTGAGACTGCCCTGGCCCATACCGGTGGGCGCAAAAAGGATGCCGCCGAATTGCTGGGCTGGGGGCGCAATACATTAACCAGAAAGTTGCAGGAATACAGCATGGAGAGCAAGGCGCTGTAGGCTGCGGAGAGCGATATTCCAAAAGCAAAAAACCCGCTGTTAAAAGCGGGTTTTTATTGGGACAGCCTGTGGTGACTAGTGCTGGGTTTCTTCGCTCTCAGGCTCGTCCTTGGCTTTGGCGGCCGCCTGCTGGACAGCAGAAGCAAACAGAGCATCAAAGTTGATTGGTGGAATCATCAAGGGAGGGAACGAACCCTTGGTTAGAATATTATCTATGGCCTCGCGGGCATAGGGAAACAGCAGATTTGGGCAGGTAGTATTGAGTACCTGAGTGAGCTGCTGGTCGGCGAAACCACGAATGGTAAACAGGCCAGCCTGTTCCACTTCAATTAAATAAATAGTCTCTTCATCGCTGCTCACGGTAAGTGTCAGGCGCAGGCTTACTTCAAACACATCCTCTTCAATCTTCGCAGATTTGGTGCTCAGGTCCTGATTGACCTTCGGCTGCCACTGTTTGGTGAAAGCTGATGGACCCTGAGGTGTCTCAAAGGACAGGTCCTTCAGGTAAATACGCTGGATGGAGAATTGTGGCTCTGATGCCGGTGCTTCCGCCGCTACTGCTGTTTCTTCTGTCATGATTATTAACCTTATTATCTACTGTTAAGAGGGCCTTTAAACTTATATGGAGTCGCCCGGGGCTAATTCAACCCCCGGTGCTAACCAGCGGGTCTAGCCCGCCCTGAACATCCAGTTCACAGAGCTCGGTGTAGCCACCCAGATGATTTTCACCAATCCAGATCTGTGGCACAGTGTGTCGCGAACTGCGGTCCATCACCGAAGAACGCAACTCCGGATCCGAGTCCAGGGGGATATCTTTAAACTCAATACCTTTGCTAGTAAGCAGGCGGCGAGCCTGAATGCAAAACGGGCAAAATCGCGTTCCGTAAAGTACTACTTGTGACATGGTGTTCCCTTTATTAACCTAGTCTCTCACTACAGGCATGCTTT
>Ga0075469_10001399_pt1 | contig 10951 bp, 11 predicted proteins | sample DEB08_DNA_13_FD_77577 | JGI IMG/M metagenome (GOLD analysis project Ga0075469, IMG submission 77577) | Aqueous microbial communities from the Delaware River and Bay under freshwater to marine salinity gradient to study organic matter... | ecosystem: Environmental > Aquatic > Marine > Coastal ...
GCCCGAAATATGTGCTGTTGGACGAACCATTTGCAGGTGTCGATCCAATCGCAGTCAGCGAAATCAGGCACCTGGTCGCTGACCTCAAGAACCGTGGCATTGGCGTTCTGATCACGGATCATAACGTGCAAGAAACGCTGCAGATTGTGGATCGCGCTTACATCTTGCATGACGGAAAAGTGCTCATGAGTGGGACCACCCAAGAGGTCATACAAGACGACAATGTGCGCCGCGTTTACTTGGGCAATAATTTCCGCGTGAACTGATTCTTTTCATCCTTTGCATGACTGTATCATTGACAAGACCTAGGGTTTTGTCGCCAACTGTAGAAGATGACGAACCCTAGATCTTTTCCCTTATCCTTGCCGGCACAGCGCTGGCAGTTTGGGATAAGTCAAAAGAAATCAGGATGTTATCATACTCAGACATGTCGAGGTTCCTCGCGCAGGCTAGCTTAGGCTGACCTGCATTCAGACACCTCGTGGCTTAATTAAGGAGAAACGATGCGTTACCAAATCAGCGGCAAGCAAATCGATATTGGCGAAGCACTTCAAACCCACGTGAAAACCGAAATGGACGAAATCCTGAGTAAATATGCGGGACGACCAACCGAAGCATATGTGGTATTTTCAAAATCAGCCCACGAGTATGTCTGCGAATCTGTCGTGCATCTTTCGACTGGCCTAAATGCGCAAGCAACTGGAAAGGCGACAGAAATTTATGCCGCATTTGATGCGAGTTCCGAAAAGATGGACAAGCAGCTTCGCAGGTATAAACGCCGCCTCAAGGACCACCATAGGGATCGGGTACAGCCTGTTGAACTTTCGGATGCAGGGTCATATATCCTCGAATCAAGAGAAGAGACCGAAGGCGCTGATCATGACGACGCGACGCCGATCATTATCGCAGAGATGGAATCTAAGATCCCATCGCTTTCGGTTGGTGAAGCCGTGATGCAGATGGAAATTGCGAGTGCACCGGTACTGGTTTTCAGGAACGAAAAGAATAATGAAGTTAACGTCGTATATCGGCGTGAAGACGGAAACATTGGCTGGGTCGACCCAAAGACATCGGGTTAGTAAACAGCCAACTGACGAGAGACAAAGCTGATGCAACTTGGCACTATTCTCAAGCACGACGCGGTAAAGACAATTTCGTCATGTACCAGCAAAAAACGTCTCTTTCATGATCTGGGCGAGCTTGCCGAGGCAAGCTATGACCTGAATGCGACCAACGTAATTGATGCCTTGATTGAGCGCGAAGGGCTTGGCCCGACGGGTGTTGGTCAAGGCATCGCTTTGCCGCATGCCCGCCTTCCTGAACTTGATCGTGTCGTGGGATTGTTCCTGCGCCTAGAAAAACCGCTCAACTTCGATGCGGTGGATCGCCAGCCTGTTGACCTGGTTTTCGCGTTACTTGCACCAGAAAATGCAGGTGTTGATCACCTTAAAGCATTGGCATTGGTATCACGCACGCTGCGTGATGATGCGGTTTGTGCAAAACTTCGCGCAAACACCAGCGCCAGCACACTGCATACAATTTTGACCGAAGTGCAGGCATCGCAGGCCGCTTAGGCCCAGCTTTCAAATCCAAAAATGCGGTAATCAAGCGCATAAGCACTTTGCGCGGCGCGTTCGATTTGCGGGTCATAGATAGCTGACAAACGGTCATTCTCAGGGTGCGGCCCTGCGACCCATTCAGGGGAATTGCCGATTCCTATTTGTGACGCCAGATGTGGCAAATCGTGATGCAAGTCATCCTCTCGCAAGATCACATCTGGCAATGCAAACTGCGACATTCCCTGCAACAATGTGTGTTGATTGGCCCATGACGGGTCGACCCGAATGCTCGTTTGCCCAGAAAGGTTAGCCTTTAAGAACTGCAGAAACGCCAAAAATGCGGCCCGATGCGCAGCTTCATCATACCCATCTTCGTTTGAAAAATCGGTGCCGTCTGGTGGAACTGGTAATTTATGAACTTTACGCAGATTTGCCCTAAGTTCGGGGAAACTGCCCTTTTGGCGCGACAGAATTCGATCGCAAAACGCGGCGTGCGCCCGCGCGACCGGATGGCGCAAGACCGCAAAGGTCCGGTGTTTACTGCGGGTTATTTGCCAGTCGCGCAATGATCGCTGCGAGAAATTCACGATGACATCCTGCGACTGCCCCCCATCAACTGCACCAAGCCAGCTGCAAATCGCAGCATCTGGACCAGACCGAAGGGGCATATAAAGCAGCCCACTTTTGGGTGCTGCGACATACGTTGGGATCGCGGGCCCCCGCTTTGGTTCAAAATTAGGGGTTCGTCCAAGATCAAAGCGATCCATCCCCCGCAGCGCTTGCTGCATTTCGTCAAAGTTACGGACTTTTTGATCCAACGGCTCTGGGTTTTGTTTTTTCAACTTCTTGTTGATGTTTGAAAGACGTGAATCGGTGCCCAAAAACGCGGCCAAGCCGTTCATCACATCAACATCCCGCAAATCGTCGTAGCCAATATAAAAAGCGGTCTGCCCAGAGGTTTGAAGTGCGTGCTGCACACGGGCCTGAAAGGCCATAAGCGCCTCTAGATAGGCTACAAAAGCGTCCGGTTCAAAGTCAACTGAGATGGTTTTTGCATGCGTCGGGTTTGTCAGTTTCCACTGACCCGTGGCCTGCGCAATCTTCCAACTGACAAAGCTATCGACCGGATTACGGGTCAGAATAACTTTGGCACACCGCGGATCAGCTATGCAGGTCTGCAGTATGCGCGGATCATGGTTGTGAAAGAACCGAAAACCGGCCAGCGCATCGCTGTTCTTGATCTGCTCAAGCAACAATTCTGGGTTTTCTTCACGCGTCGCTTGATCAATGCCCAACAGTTCTTCGGTTTTTGGGCGACCCACAAATGAGGGGTTAAATGCCTCGCCATGGCAGCTAACGCCTGCCAGCGTATTCAAATTTGCTTCGAGCAAATTGGACCCAGTGCGCATTTCAGCCAGCACTATGAAATAGTCAAAATTCGTCATTTCTGGGCAATAATATAAGGTTTACGACGCGGCTTTGCCTGTGCTTTGCGCAAATTGCCTTGGGTGATATCTCCGGTCAGGAACGGGTGCATGCCTTGGTTGCGCAGCTCTTGCAAGAAATCGGCAAGTCCCGTCAGGTCGGCCATCTTAGGCGTTTGCGTCAATGCTCTGCCTTTGTGGCCAGCAATGTCGTCGATAATCGTTTGCAGAACATCCATCGGCGTTTCGATGAATTCGGCCAAAGTCATGATCTTGATCCGTGCATGTGCATGCGGCCCGCGCAACGTCTTGAGGAACTTGCTTTCGATCCGCTGCAAACGAGCAGCCTCGGCGCGCACCTCACTGGCGGAACGCCCCGACCGATAAAGCGGTATCGACCATGCCCCAGAGATCACCCAAATGCTGGCGTTCGTGTCTTTCGCAAGGGTCCATTGTACCTCTTGGCTGTCGGCAGGACCAAATTGGAAGCAATGCTGATCTTCCCGGCCATTCCAGATCAGGTTGGTCAGGAACATCTTTGCGTTATAGTCGCGCAAGCGGGGATGATCCGACAGGCCGCCACGATAGATTCTGCTTTCGTCCGCAAAATGCACACGGTCTTTTGCAAAAAGATGCCCATGCACCTGTGCACCTGTGCGTTCGGTGAGCCAGCTTTTGAAGTCCGGAAAGACATCATCAAAGCCCTGAAGGACCGCATAAGGTGCCGCGGCAACACCATTCTCACGGTCGGCGCTTGGGAATCTGCTTTGCATATAAAGTCCCGGACGTCCCAGTGTTCGCCGTTCCACAGCGTGGGAAAAAAGCCGGTCAACAGTGCCCGTGTTCGGCGCTGCACCCAACCGGTCCGCATCGACGGGCTGGGGAAACATCTTGTACAGAACCTCTGCATCGCGCCAGATCTTGCGTGCGACAAAGCAGTCAGATCGCTGCAAAAGCTCTAGGTGATCGTCAAAGAAAATATGCGGCTTACCTTGATAGTCGAACTTTGCCAGCGTCAGCGACCGGCTTTGGACCGTCCGAGCATGCAATCGCACAACGCTTTGGTAATAGCTCTCGTCAGGGATCCAAACATGGCGAAAAAACCTATCATAAACGGGTCGGTTCGGGTCCTGAAGAATCGCATCAAGCGTTTGGCGCGTCAAACACCACCACTGCGATCCCATATGCGGGACAAGGCCCTCTGGAATCTTGCGTTTGTACCCCACCATTTGCTGCAACGTCACAAACCAATCAAACAGCTTGCGGTGTTTCTTCCAAGCCAGCGGGAACCGCAGCGTAAAGCGTTCGCGGTCCAAACCACCAACAGTCCAAAGTACGTCCGATGTTGTTGCGCTCTCGATAAAGTCGGTATCCGGATGCTCTTGCAAATAGGCCTGCAATTCTTGCACAGGGCGCAATGGCAGGCACGATCCTGATGCCAAAAAGACATGCGAAACATCAGCAAATTCCTCGAGCATCATCGTCGCTGCAGCCTGCGAAGCAGCCACGAGCCCCCATGTCCCCCATTCACAGCGCTGCCGCGCGCAAAAGCGCACCATGCTCAGATCAGACAAGGCGCTGACAAAGTGATCGTGCGAGGCGCGGCTAACGTTGCTATCGATATGGATATCGACAGGACAGCCCGCATCGTTCCAATGGCGGGCCATTTGTTCGGCACGGTCAAAACCGGTGTGGATTAACATGATCACACCCAGCGTCATGCCCAGTTCCCTTTTGACATCAGGCCAAGAATTTCAAGCTGACGCCAGTTAATGTATTGCTCGCTCCATTGGCACCAGAAATCTGGGTCCGCCCCGTGCCTATCAGCGTATGACTTATATTCCCGTCCGGCCTGATAATGTTCGCCACGCAATGCCTCCTCGGTCACGCGTGCGCCAAAAGTATTCAGAAATTTCGCGTGCAGCAAAATGCCAGAGGTTTTTTCCCCGCCCTGCTGGTCATAGACCAGGTTCAATCCGCGCGGCAAAATCATGTGGGTTGAACTGACATAAGCATACGGCTTGCGCCATTTAACGAAAGGAACTTTGTTTAACGCTGGCGCTTGTTTGGGCTTGCTAGCAAAGAAAGTGCGCGCGCGCGGGCCACCTTGTATCCAAAGGTTCTGAAGCAGTTTGTTCTTGGTCATGATGTAGTTGCCCGGATCAAACCACCGCGCAATCACGAATGGATCAGACCCTTTGACATACGCCGTCTGCCCAACCGGACCCTTGGGGTACATATCCAAAAGCATCGCCCCAAAGGACCGCACTTGAGACGCATCAAGCCAATCGGCCAGCGCGCTTATCGGGCGCGTGTCACAGAATGGATAGACAAAAAACTCGTCGACATCGACGGTCAATGCCCAGTGGCCAGGCGCATATTTACCTTGCAGATAGGTGAGCCAATCCATGCCATATCGTGCATCGCCATATGCGGCTTTGGTGGACCAAAGTGATACATCCGGCTGTTCCAAGATGAATGCAGCGCCACCATCTTTACTGTCGTTGTCGACCATGAAAAAATGGTTGATCCCCAACTTTCGGTAATATTCTAGAAAATATGGCAGCCGCACAGCTTCGTTTCTGAAGGTGCAAAAGAGCAAAATATCGTCAGCGCCGATCCGGTTGGTACGATTTGCAACTGAACGCAACGCGCGACCTTTGCGCAATGCACGCATCCGCCAGTACTTGCGTTGCCACCGCAACCGATATGATGTCCAAATTCCCAAAGCTATCGCTTCTTGTTCCTGCGCTTAGATAAACGCATATCAGACCCAAGATCCTTTTGACATCAACCCTTGTTCAACCAACTTCTGATCACTCGAGTAAGATGACGAACCATCATACCACAGGGTTGGGTTCTCTATCATTTGTCGATAGTAATCTGTGTAATGGATGCTGTTTTCAAAATGTTGTTTACGCTCAAGTTCTTCTGATGATTTCGCACCAATGTTCGGCAAGAACTTGGTATACAGCAGAACCCCGCTCGTCTTGCTTTCTCCTTCAAAATCAAAGACATCATGCAGATGCCGGGGCAATATCTGATGCGTAGAGCTCACGTAGGCAAAGCGTCTGTTCCAGCGCACCAACGGCGTCTTATTCAATGTTGGCGCGCGGTCTGGTTCGGCTGCAAAAAACATGCGATCGCGGACGCCGCCCTGAATCCATAGGTTGCCATAATAAGGGTGGTATTTGTGGCGATAATTGTCCGCATCATACCAACAAAGCGTCTTTGTCGGATCCCCGCCAGACAAGTAATTGGCATCTCCAAGCGGCCCCTTTGGATAGAGGTCCAGCAGAAGCGCGCCGAATGATGTCAGGTTTTGTTGATCGAGCCACGCCGTCAACGCCTTGAGGTCACGCGACTGATAATCCGGATAGATCAGCAACTCGTCCGCATCAACAGTCAGGCACCATCGATTATGCCCGTGCTTGGCTTGCAACCAGCCAAGCCAGTCAACTCCAAATCGCGCCAATCGATAGCTGTGCTTTGTCGTCCAAAGCGAAACATCAGCTTGCGCTGCCAGAAATTCTGCCGTCCCATCATCGCTTCCGTTGTCAACAATCAAGAAATGGTCGACGCCAAGCGCACGGTAGTGCTTTAGAAAGTAAGGAAGGCGCAACATTTCATTGCGCACAGTTGAAAACACAAAGATCGCATCACTTGAGAGTTTTGACGTCCGATCATGGACCGCCTTGATCTGCTTTCGCTTGCGCCAAACCCGAAACAAGAAACGCCGCCGTTTCCAGCGCAGCCGATACGCGCCCCATAGACCCGGAAGACCCTTTGCGCGGCTCATTGGCATCCCACTGTATTCGCTACTGCGCAGCCTGCTTCACTGCATGCATATCCGCCAAGAATGCGGCAAACTCATCGTGCAATTCTGCACGGGCAAGTGCAAACGCAACCGTCGCCTGCAAAAAGCCAGCCTTTGACCCGCAATCGTATCTTTGGCCATCAAAGCGATAGCCAAATACATTGCGCCCTGCAGCGACCTCTGCCGAGATCGCGTCAGTCAATTGAATCTCTCCGCCAGCACCACGACCAATATTGTCCAAATTGTCTAAAACCTGCGGCGTCAGAATATAGCGTCCGATAACTGCAAGGTTCGATGGCGCCGCGCCCAATGCAGGTTTTTCGACCAATCCGTTGACGGACACAATCGGTCCATCTTGGCTTGCGATGTCCAAGATACCGTATGACGACGTCTGCGTTGGCAGCACTTCCATCGTCGCAACCATTGCACCGCCAGTTTCTTGATATGCCTCGACCATCTGCTGCAAACACGGCTTTTCGGCCGCGATTACGTCGTCAGGCAAAATAACCGCAAAGGGTTCATCCCCAATCAGTTTGCGCGCACAAGACACCGCATGCCCAAGCCCAAGCGCTTTGTGTTGGCGCAAGTATGCAATCGTGCCGCTTTCCATATTCGTATTACGCAAAGTCTCGAGCAGCTCAGTCTTGCCTGAACTTTCCAATGCCGCCTCAAGATCGGGTGATACGTCAAAATAGTCCTCCAGCGCGGATTTTCCGCGCGAGGTCACAAAAATGAAGTCTTCGATACCAGCAGCGCGCGCCTCATCAATGGCATATTGAATCAAGGGGCGGTCGACCAAAGTCATGATCTCTTTGGGCACGGATTTGGTCGCAGGCAGAAAGCGGGTTCCCAAACCTGCAACGGGAAAAATCGCTTTTGAAACTTTTCTATTCATGTGAGTGCCTTCAATGATCAGTTTGCGCGATAGTTCAAATGTAACTGGTTAACAGTCTAATATTAAGGCCGGACTAACAAGAATGGTCCGGTAATTAGTGAACCTACTTATCCATGGCCCATTTCTACCAACATCGCCTCGATACGCGGTACGTCTTCGGGGTTGTTCAATTCCCAGAACTGACGACCCCTTGCTGCGACCTCAACACAAAGCATTGGCACACCGCGCTCCAAGAAGCGCAGCTGTTCCAAGCCCTCCAGATGTTCCAGAGGGCCGCTTTCCCAGTCGGGGTAAGATTTCAAAGCATCGGGGCGATAGGCATATACACCGACATGATGAAACACAGGCGTATCGTCATCATCTGAATAAGTTGACCCTGTGTAAGGGATTACTTCTTTCGAGAAATATAGTGCGTTGTGATCGGCCCCGAAAACAGCCGTGGTGCCCCCAACGCGTCCTTCACGGCGATCTTGCAGCAGTCCATTCAGGGCGCGCCCTTCGGTCCGCAAAACTGGCGTTGCCACTTGGGCTTGCGGGTTGTCGCGCAAGCCTTGCACCAGATCTTCGACAAACCAGGCAGGCGTCAAAGGCGCATCACCCTGCAGGTTCACAATAATATCGAAATCACCGGCCATGCGCACCAGCGTCTCTGCGCATCTTTCGGTGCCATTCGCACAAGTTTCAGAGGTCATTACGACCTCGGCCCCGAATGCCCGTGCTGCATCCGCAATTCTGCCGTCATCAGTCGCAACGACCACCCTGTCGACACCCTTAACCGCGCAGGCAGCATCCCAGGATCGTTTAATGAGGCTTCTTGCCTCGCCTGTTGCACCACGCAGACTGACGAGTGGTTTCCCGGGATACCTCGTTGATGCGTAGCGTGCAGGAATAACGATAAGAACAGACATTAAGCTTTCTCCAACGCAACGCCCGGGGCGTAAGCAATAAAAAACGGATTTTCAAATATCGGTTTACCATAGGTAAGGTCACTATGATCATCAAACCGCACAACGCGGCCACCTGCACCAGTTAACACAGCATGACCGGCCGCGGTGTCCCATTCCATCGTTCGGCCAAGACGCGGGTAAAGATCGGCCTCACCAGTCGCAATCAGGCAAAACTTGAGCGACGATCCGGCGCTTTTCATATCCTTAATCGCATACTTGCTGATGTAGGTATCTGTTGCCGCGTCGCGGTGGGATTTTGAAGCCACAACCAAAAGCGCCGCATTGTCAGGCGTAGACACCTTGATCGGCTTTCGTGGACCGGCGATCGACTTATCGAACTGGCCCGTTTCTTCTACAGACATACCCGTTTCATCGGTATAGAAAAGTCTGCCTTTTGCGGGCGCGTAAACCACACCACGGACGGGCTGCCCATCGACAACATAGGCGATGTTGACCGTGAAATCACCGCGCCTTTTGATGAATTCCTTTGTGCCGTCCAATGGATCAACGATCAAGAATGTGCTGACCTCTTGCGCGTGAGAAGCTGATTGTTCTTCGGTCACCAGCGGCACATCGGGAAATGCAGCCCGCAAGCCTGCGCTGATAATCGCATCAGCGGCTTCATCTGCAGCGGTCACGGGGCTGTCATCACTTTTGGACCGCACATCGAAATCATCGGCGGCATAGATCTCCATGATCTTGTCGCCTGCCCGCAAAGCCAAGTCCCGCATCACCGCCGTCAGTTTTACATAGTCCATTCAGCAACACCCTGTCGTTGAAAACTCTCGCGGGGTTGCTTATGCTTTGGCGTCAAGAGATCAGCAAGGTTATCGTGCGAGACTAAGCGTCAAAGCCGTCACCGCAACCAAAGGCCCCTGCAAACAATGTTCCAAACCCCCGTCCACAAAAGCAAAACTCGCATCTTTTTTGCGATGGCAGGTGTGACCTATTATACGATTGTGCACACGATGCGCGGCGGACACCGAAACGCGGTTGTCGGGATCTTGCTGGATATGCTCAAAGGTCTGACATTGGTCATCGTATTCTACGTAATGTTCCAACTCATCGGACTGCGAAGCTCCCCGGTACGCGGCGATTTTATGCTTTATATTATGAGCGGCGTCTTCCTATTCATGACCCACATTGCAGCGGTAGGCGCAATTGCCGGTGCCGGCAGTCCGACGTCAGCGATGATGATGCATCCCCCGATGAACACACTCATTGCGATTTGCGCAGCGGCTATGACAACGTTGTACAAACAATTCCTAACCATTCTTGTTGTCTTGACGATTTATCACATTGTCTTTGCGCCCATTACGATTGATCAACCTATCCAAGCCTTTGGGATGTTTGTTCTTGCGTGGTTCACGGGTTGCGCAGTTGGGTTGGTATTCTTGGGTATAACACCATGGTTTCCAAACGCCTCGGGAGTGATAAGGCAGCTCTATATCCGGGCGAATATGATCGCCTCTGGCAAAATGTTTTTGGCAAACACCCTGCCTGCGTCAATGGTTGCTCTTTTTGATTGGAATCCGCTATTCCACATCATTGATCAAAATCGTGGTTATATTTTTCTGCATTACAATCCGTTTCAATCATCCCTGATGTACCCGATCTATGTGGGTATTGCCTTGTTAATGATCGGCCTCATGGCAGAGTTTTTTACCCGTCAGCATGTATCACTCAGCTGGACAGCTGGCCGCTAGCGCATTGCGTGCCAAGTGCGCCGGCATCAATTTACCTCGAACGCCGCTAATTATACCATTTTCATCGTCTTGCAGACCTTCTAGCGGTTGCAGCCCCAATTCCGCATCCCTATATACGCCAAGATCAAAGTTTTTGGGCGACATGCCCGGACTTCAGACATGTAACTGGCGCGGGTGCCGAAAGTGGGTTCGCGCTGCTCAAACCGCCTAAAATAAAGGGATTTGAAAAATGGCCAAAGTTATTGGTATCGACCTCGGAACTACCAACTCTTGCATCGCGATCATGGATGGCGCTAAGCCACGTGTCGTAGAAAACGCCGAAGGCGCGCGCACAACGCCGTCTATCGTTGCTTTCACCGACGATGAACGCCTTGTCGGTCAGCCTGCAAAACGCCAGGCTGTGACCAACCCAGAAAACACCATCTTTGCTGTGAAGCGCCTGATCGGTCGTCGTTTTGACGACAAGGACCTCGCCAAAGAAAAAAAGAACATGCCATTCGAAATCGTCGATGGCGGCAATGGCGACGCATGGGTCGAAGCCAAAGGTGAAAAGTATTCGCCTAGCCAGATCTCTGCGTTCATCCTTGGTAAGATGAAAGAAAC
>Ga0075469_10001402_pt1 | contig 10943 bp, 6 predicted proteins | sample DEB08_DNA_13_FD_77577 | JGI IMG/M metagenome (GOLD analysis project Ga0075469, IMG submission 77577) | Aqueous microbial communities from the Delaware River and Bay under freshwater to marine salinity gradient to study organic matter... | ecosystem: Environmental > Aquatic > Marine > Coastal ...
TGGCAGATGTCGCAGGTATTTTCATTGATGGCCGATACCGCGTGCAAGTGCGCACGCAAGTCGCGGATGAATTTACGCCCGTAGATTGGCCTGAACAGCGGCTAGCCGATTGGCTGCCGACGCAATTGCAAAGTGGGGTTCTGGCCTATGATCCGTGGCTGCATACCGTGTCGGAAATCGCAGACTTGCGCAGCGATTTATCGCAGCTCAAGTTAGCGCCGACGGACAACCTTGTTGATCTTATTTGGGCGGACCAACCGGCAGCACCCGTGGCACCGTTCACAGCCCATGCTATTGAACGCGCAGGCGAGCGCCATGACGCCAAGCGCGCGCGCCTTGCGGCAGATCTCAAGCAAGATGCCGCAATTCTGACCCTCCCGGACAGCATCGCATGGCTGTTGAACATTCGCGGCACTGATATTGCGCGCAATCCTGTGCCACAGGCTTTTGCGATTTTGCACAAGACTGGCCGTGTTGATCTTTTTGCGGGTTTTGGCAAAGCCGACGGCATTTTGGATCATTTGGGGCCAGATGTTGCAGTGCATGACATCACAGGGTTCTTGGGTGCATTGAACGGTTTGAGAGGCAGCGCGCTGATCGATGCGCGGACCTGTCCGGATATTGTTGCAACCACTTTGACTGATGCCGGCTGCGAGGTTGTGCAAGCGAAAGACCCCTGCATTTTGCCCAAGGCCTGCAAGAATGCTGTCGAAATTGCGGGCGCGCAAGCTGCCCACAAACGCGACGCCGTCGCGATGGTCCGGTTCTTGGCATGGCTTGATGGCCAAAGCCCTGATGCGGGGCTATCCGAAATCGATGTTGTCAAAGCCCTCGAGGGCTTTCGGATGCAAACAAATGCACTTCGCGACATCAGCTTTGAAACGATCTGCGGTGCGGGGCCACATGGGGCGATCGTTCATTACCGCGTCACCGAAGATACGAACCGCAAGCTTGGTGCGGGCGAGCTGTTGCTTGTAGATAGCGGCGGCCAATATATCGACGGAACGACCGATATTACCCGCACGATGGCTATCGGCACCCAGACTGCGGAACATCGGCAGTGCTATACCCGTGTTTTGCAGGGAATGATTGCGGTCAGCCGCATTCGATTTCCACACGGCGTCGGCGGTCAACATCTTGATGCATTGGCGCGCGCGCCTTTGTGGCTTGCGGGACAAGACTATGATCATGGTACGGGTCATGGTGTAGGAAGTTATTTGAGCGTCCATGAAGGGCCGCAAGGTATTTCGCGCCGCTCTGAGGTGGCCTTGCAGCAAGGTATGATCTTGTCCAATGAGCCGGGCTATTACCGCGAAGGCGCGTTCGGTATCCGGATCGAAAATCTGATTTTTGTAGCGGATGCCCCTGCGCTTGATGGAGCCGACGACCGCAAGATGCTCGCGTTCGAGACGCTCACGTATGTGCCGTTTGACAAACGCCTCATTGACACCAGTTTACTGACGCAAGCAGAACGGCACTGGATTGATGGTTACCATGCGGATACATTGAGCCTGCTTGCGCCCCTATTGGGCGCGGGTGACCGCGATTGGTTGACGACGGCCTGCGCCCCGCTGTGACAGCTATTTGTTGCATGACGTGATGAAATTGCGGCCTGCCGCACCTGACGAGAGGAAAGACCACATGGCCGACCATATCAAAATCCGCCCTGCAACGGGAACTTGGGTTGTACGTGCCGCCGGTGCTGTGCTGGGCGAAAGCAACAATGCGCTTGAGTTGACCGAGGGCGATTACCCACCTGTCATCTATTTTCCGCGTGCTGATCTTGCGATGGCGTTTTTTGATCCAACAGACATGTCGGCGACTTGCCCTTATAAAGGTGCTGCCAGCTATTTCACCATCGTCGCAAAAAGTGGGCCGATCCCGAACGCGGCTTGGTCTTATGAAAACCCAATCGAAGCTGTAGCCGCGATCAAAGATCACTTGGCATTCTTTCATGAAAAGATCGCGGTCGAGCAGGTTTAAGAACCCGCGCCCTACGAATGCTCTTCGGCGGCCGTCTCTGACAATGCGCGGTTCATGGCGCGCAACGCGTCGACCTGAAATAACGCGCCCCACAGCTCTGGTGGGGTGTCTTCACCGCCCAATGTCACGACGGGAATAAAGCGTGGGCTGCCACGCTCAAAGATTGGCATAGCTTGTTCGAGCGTCGCGTTGCCGTCCAAGTAAAGTCCATCGCGCACAAGATCCCAACATGCGTCTTCCGACGCAGCATCATCAGCCCCCACTTCGCGCATGATACTTGATACCTTGAAAGTCGCCAAAAGATAAGCCTGCGGGCCTGCTGCCAGATGAACGTTGCGCCGTTCAAGCTGGGTAAGAAAGAACGAGCGGTCCACGAGCCGCGAGGCAAGGGCCGTGGACATCGAGACAGCGACCATCACGGCAAGACCGGTTTGCCAGTCACCTGTTAGCTCGAAGACAATGAGAGTGGTTGAAATTGGCGCACCAAGCACGGCTGCAGCGACGGCCCCCATGCCAGCCAGCGCATAAAGCGTACCGCTGCCTGACACTGTCGGAAAAATTGCCGTGGCAATGATACCAAAGGCCAGCCCCGTCAAAGCCCCGACCATCAGTGACGGCGAGAATACGCCGCCGCCCATGCGCCCACCCATCGTAATTGCGACTGCAATCACCTTGAGAACCACAAAGACGATCGCTTCGTGCAGTAGCAATTCGCCAGTCAGAGCCGCAGAGGTCGTTTCGTAACCGACGCCGATAATATGGGGCCACCAGATCGCTAGCCCGCCCAGCATCGCGCCAGCCACAGCGGGGCGCAGATAGCGCGGAAGTCTCGACTGCTCTTGCAAGTAACTGCCAAGATCATCGGCCCAAAAAATCGCTTTCATAAAGGCCACAGCAACCAAGCCACACACAAGCCCAAGGATCAGAAAGGCAGGCAGCTCCACATAAAAGCCAAGCGCGTTTTGAACTGGCAAAGTGAATTCCGTGACATCGCCAAAAACAAGCCGGTTAATTACGGTGCCGACGGCTGCAGCAATGACAATCGGCGCAAATGCGTGAACCGCAAAGTGACGCAGGACCACTTCGAGCGCAAAGAGTGCGCCCGCAATGGGCGCATTAAAACTGGCCGAAACAGCAGCAGCGACCGCGCAGCCCAACAGATCCCGTCCTGTGATGCCATTCGCGTTGATCCAGCGGCACACACCCGTTGAAATGACAGCCGCAAGGTGAACGACGGGCCCTTCGCGGCCCGTTGATCCACCCGTCGACAAGGTCACCATCGATGCAACCGCAGAGGCCAGCCCCCTGCGCACTTCAACCCGGCCTTCGGACAGTGCCGCACTTTCGATCACATCCGCCACGGATCGCGCGCGCCCGTCATCGGTAAAGTGATGCAAGATCAAGCCGACGATCAAACCGCCGCAGATCGGGATGATCAGAATTTGATACCATGCCAGTCCAGCCGCAAAGGAATGCAATGTAAGGACGTCATCGGTGCCATAAGCCGTCGTCTGGATTGCATAGATCCCAAGTCGAAACAGCACGGCCGCAAGGCCCGACGCTATCCCGATCGCAAGTGCGATGAACCAAAACTGGATCTGGTTCGGCCCATGCGTTTTCATAACCCGGCCAGCATCCTGACAAGTTGAACAAAACTGCGCAAACCCTTGCTTAAGAAACTCTTTTACTGGCTTGCCCATGTGCAGTCTTTCTTGCGACGTGTAGTGAAAGCCTCTTTTGGCGGACCTACTGTCGCTCCTTCGTGATCAGCCTATGTCAAGTAAATCGGGCATCCAAGTCCGATTTTGTGCATTTGAACAATGAAAAATAAGCCGATTTATCAATTACTAAAGCAGCACAAAGTCGCTGTTCAGTGGGCAATTCGCTAATTCCAATTCGTATTTATCAAAACGGCAAATGCAAAAAATGACGTTACGTCAACTGCTTGTGCAATCAATTTGGATTATATGAATATCAAACCTGAAATTATTCAATTGAGAAAAGAAATCGAAAATTTATTGGGTGATATTATATAAAATCAAATAGTTATGCAAACTTTACTCACGAACCCTGATTTGTTTAGAAGAATAAGCCTACTCCGCATCGTATACTTTGGTACAGGTTGCGTTGACGCCACTTTCTTTGTTACGATAACGTCAATGGGTGGTATTTCGCCTTGGGTGGTAAAAAAGTAAACGCGTTTTCTTAATTAAATTTATTGCGAAACGCTTGTTTTTTTGGACTACATTTTGTCCTCAAATGAATGAACTGCATGTACCGCGGAGGTGAGTGGCCAAAGTACATGAATGATGAGTGGGCTGGGTAACTGGTATAGGTTCAGGGCGTCGCATTATTGCGGCGCCCATCTTTTTTGTTAACCCTCGATCAATGCCCGTGCCGCCTGTCGTGCGGCGTCAGTGACTGTATCGCCTGAGAGCATGCGCGCGATTTCGTCCACTCGCTCGTTGGAATCAAGTGCCACCACAGTCGACCGGGTTTCATTTGCTTCCTGCACTTTTTCGACGCGCCAGTGATGCCCGCCAAGTGCTGCAACTTGGGGTGAATGTGTCACCACAAGTATTTGCCCGCCTTCAGCAAGTTCAGCAAGCCGCCGCCCGACTGCGTCGGCAGTCGCGCCACCCACGCCACGATCGATTTCATCAAAAATCAACGTCAGCCCGTCAGTCGCTTGTGTCAGGCAAACTTTGAGTGCCAATAAAAAGCGGCTTAATTCTCCGCCTGACGCGATCTTGTTCAACGGCCCCGCAGGCGCGCCCGGGTTCGTCGCCACAGTGAAGGCCACCGCATCAATGCCCTCGGGGCCGGCATCAGCATCTGAAATTGTCGTTGCGAACACCGCCCTCTCCATCTTGAGGGGTGCGAGTTCCTTTGCCATCGCATGATCCAAGGCGGTCGCAGCAGTTTGACGCCTCGCCCGCAACAAAGCTGCAATCGCGTCATAGTCTGCCTGTGCGGCTGCTACCGCTGCCGTCAACGTCGCCAAATCGCGCGCGCCATCGTCGAGCATGCTCAGCCTTGCACGCAGTCCATCCGCGAACTCTGATAGCGCATCAGGCAAAACATCATGTTTTCGCGCCAATCCACGAATTGCAAAAAGCCGTTCCTCTACATCTTCGAGGTCAGACACATTGAACGACAAGTCGTCAAGGCAATGGGAGACACCCACCTGCGCCTCGTCCAAAGCGAGCATCGCACGTTCAATCGCTTCGAGTGCGCTGTCCAAACGTCCGTCAGCGTCTACTGCCACGCCTTGCAGCCAACGCGACGCATCACTAGTCAGGCCCTCGGCCCCATTTAGCCCCAGTGCATCACCCGCTTTGGCAATATCAGTGCGGATTTTCTCGGACGCTTGCATCAGTCTGCGTTGAGTATCGAGCGACGCTTCTTCGCCGACTTCGGGGGACAAAGCATCAAGTTCAGCGACGGCATGCCGCAAATATTCTTCCTCGGCGCGGGCTTCTGCAATCCGCGCTTCTGCGGCAGTCAGGGATTGTTGGATCTTTGACAAGGCGCGCCAAGCAAGCCGTGCGTTTTGGATATCTGAACCAAGCTCGGCATACGTATCCAGCATTTGACGGTGACCGCGCGGGTTCAGTAACCCGCGGTCATCGTGCTGCCCATGCAATTCAACCAGTGTGTCAGACAGTCGGCGCAACACTTCGCCGCTTGCACGGCGGTCGTTGATCCAAGCGGTTTTGCGACCGTCGCGGGAATTGATCCGGCGCAAAATCAGCTCGTCTTCGACCGAAATACCTGCGTCTTCCAAGACCGCGAATGCGGGATGACCGTTGGGCAGATCGAACCAAGCGGTCACTTCGCCTTGATCGGCACCTTGGCGGACCAATTCGGCGCGGCCGCGCCAACCCAAAACGAAACCCAGCGCATCCAGAAGGATCGATTTTCCTGCACCTGTTTCACCGGTCAGCACGTTCAACCCCGGCTGAAACGCAAGTTCCAACCGATCAATGATCAGCATATCCCTGATGTCTAGACCACGTAGCATATGGCTGCCCTTAGGTCGGGACGGGTCCCGCTATCGTTAGAGCCATTCACCGCGGACAACCTGCCGGTAAATCGACGACAACCAATTGTTACCAATCGGATCAGCCCGAAGCCCTTGCCCAGTCAGCAAGGCAAAGCTGGATTGGTACCATTCGCTGGACTGGTAATTATAGCCAAGAATTGCGCCCGCAGTCTGCGCCTCGTCGGTCAGACCTAGCGACAGATAGCTTTCCGTCAAACGGTGCAGCGCCTCTGGCGTATGCGTCGTGGTTTGGAAATCCTCGACTACTGTACGGAAGCGGTTGCTGGCGGCCACGTAGTTGCCGCGCTTAAGATAGTAGCGCCCGATTTCCATTTCTTTGGCGGCCAAGTGATTGAATGCCAAATCAAATTTCTGGACAGACGCTTGTGCATATTCGGTGTCAGGGTACTGTTCAATCACGCGACGCAGCGCTTGCAAGGCTTGGAAAGTAAGGCCTTGGTCGCGGCCAATGTCGTCGATTTGGTCATAATACGACAGCGCCAGAAGATAGGCCGCATAAGATGCGTCTTGCTGGGTCGGATAAAAATCCAAATAGCGCTGCGCGGACGCGCGGCTGTTCGGGTAGTCTTGATCGCGGTGATAGGCAAAAGCCTGCATGATCAACGCGCGTTCGGCAAACTCGGAATAAGGGTAAAGGCGCTCGATCTCGCCAAATGTGAATGCAGCGTCGTCCGGACTACCATCTGCAATCTCGCGCTCGCCACGTTCAAAAATGGCTTGTGCCGTCAATTCATCTAGCGGCTGCCCACTGCGTTCCAATCCGCCACAAGCTGCAAGCGCTGCAATTGCGACCACAGCGCCCAAGCGTGTGACCCAACGGCTTTTGTTGTCTTGATTGGCTGACATATTGACGTCCTCATTCACACCGAGCTGTGCATTCTTAAAGGCATATTAACGCCTATAGCGCACGGTCTAACATAGAAAAATGAGGTGCAAAATGCCTTTTGCGCATTGGCGTGATCAACTGTCAGTGGGGTTGCTCAGGCAACGGCGGCCAGATCGGCAACGCTGACGCCCACACCGGGCAAACGCGCTGCTATTTTCGCGTCACATTCGACCCAGCGCCAAGCATCCGGTTGTGCGAAAAGCGCACGCAACAGCTTGTTCGTCATTGCGTGACCAGCGCGCGTTCCGGTGTAGCGTCCTAGAATTGGCGCACCGGCGGTGTACAAATCACCCAATGCATCAAGCATCTTATGGCGCACAGCCTCGTCACTGTGCCGCAAGCCACCGGGTGTCAGGACTTTTTCACCATCGACAACAACTGCATTTTCCACGGTCCCGCCCAAAGCGAGTCCGTTCGCACGCATCGCATCCACGTCAGCAGAGCGGCAAAAAGTCCGGCTATCGCAAAGTTCGCGGATAAACGCACCATTCGCCATATTGAGCGTCTTTTTCTGACGGCCAATGGCCGCATCAGCAAAATCAATCTCGAATGCGATCTGCAATGTCGTCGCAGGACTAAGCCGGGCAACAGCCGTGCCATCAGATACCGATACATCCCTGAGGATTTCAATCGCCCGCAAAGGGGCAGACAGACGTGTCAGGCCAGCCTCGACGATACCGCGCACAAAACTTGCAGCACTACCGTCCAGAATTGGGACTTCTGGTCCGTCGATATCAATGATCACATTGTGGACGCCACAGCCCGCAAGTGCTGCCATCAAATGTTCAATCGTAGATACGGTCACACCCGATGCATTTGTCAGCCGCGTGTTCAAAGGCGAAACAACGACATCGCTCCAGTGGGCGCGTAATGTCGGGTGCCCAGCTACGTCAGTGCGACGAAATACGATCCCCGCATTCGCTGGCGCAGGCCGCAGAACAACGCACACAGGTGCGCCGGAGTGCAAACCAATGCCCTCGAACTTTACCGGTGATTTTACTGTCGTTTGCAAAAGAAAGAATCCGCTTTGTTGTTAACGATGAAGTAGGCCGCTTGCCCCCTAGTCTCAACTCACTCTTTGCGACGGACTGAAACATGTGCAACAAAGTTTGAAACATTGGCGCGAGGTCGCATTTAACTCATTGATTAAAAACAAAAAAGGCCGCTTGTAAGCGGCCTTTCTTATCACTGTGACTCAGCGTCCGTATCAGCGCAGACGCGCCATTAGTTTGCCTGACGGCGCAAGAATGCGGGAATTTCGATCTTATCTTGATCTTCGTCCTGATCCGGCTCTTGGTGCAAAGCCGTTACTTGTGGCTGCGCGCGTCCGCTATGTTGTGCGCCGGATTCGGCTTGCGCGCCGGTCATCCGGTTGATCAAAGAATTGATCCCAAAGCGTGGTTTGTCTGCTTCAGCAGGTGCCGCTGCCGGTCTTGCCGCCTGAGGCTGTGTATTGCCATTTGGCACGCGACCAACGGCGGCGTGCAAACGGGCCAAAGCCTCTGGTGACGGTGTACCTGGTGCAGGTGCGCGCGGTGCGACAAAACTGTCTGCTTCCGTCAGTGTCGGCTCTGGGCGTGGTGTGTAAGCTGGCGGTGGCAGATCATTGCTTGCCGCTTGCGGTGCAAGTTCAGCAACTGCTGCAGGTGCGTAAGTTGCTGTTTGTGCAGGCACATCCAGGTCTTCAAAAAGCGTACGTTCGGCAGCAACAGGTGCCGCTGCTTCGACCTCAACAGGGGCTTCTTGCGTTGGCGCAGGTGCCGGAGCGGCCTGTGCTGCCGGAGCAATTGGCGCCAGTGGTGCAGCCATAGACCGACGCGGCGCAGGTGATTCCATGTTTCTTGCAACAGCATCAATGCCCGTTGCCACAACAGAAACGCGCATTCTGCCTTCCATGCTTGGGTCAAGGGTTGAGCCCACGATGATGTTCGCATCGCCATCGACCTTTTCACGGATCTTGTTGGCCGCTTCATCAAGCTCGAACAATGTCAGATCATAGCCACCGGTGATGTTGATCAGAACGCCCTTTGCGCCTTCCAATGAAATCTCATCCAGAAGCGGGTTGGCAATTGCTTTTTCAGCAGCCTGAATAGCGCGGTTTTCGCCCTCGGCTTCGCCTGTGCCCATCATCGCCTTGCCCATTTCGTCCATCACGGCGCGAACGTCAGCAAAGTCGAGGTTGATCAGACCGGGACGGACCATTAGGTCCGTCACACCCTTAACACCTTGATAAAGCACGTCATCTGCCAAAGCAAAGGCTTCGGTGAATGTCGTGTTTTCATTAGCGAGACGGAACAGGTTCTGGTTTGGAATGATGATCAGCGTATCCACAACCTTTTGCAGGGCTTCGATGCCTGCTTCGGCTTGCTTCATGCGCTTGGCGCCTTCGAACTGGAATGGCTTGGTGACAACACCAACCGTCAGAACACCCAATTCGCGTGCGGCTTGGGCAATAATCGGTGCAGCACCAGTACCTGTACCGCCGCCCATACCAGCAGTAATAAAGCACATGTGCGCGCCAGCCAGATGATCAACGATCTGTTCGATGCTTTCTTCGGCAGCGGCGGCACCGACGGTTGCCCGCGCGCCTGCGCCCAGACCTTCAGTGACTTTCAAACCCATCTGGATTTTCGCACCAGCACGCGACTGCTGCAGTGCTTGCGCGTCAGTGTTGGCCACAACAAAATCAGTACCATCAAGCTCTTGCTCGATCATGTTGTTCACAGCGTTGCCGCCTGCGCCACCAACACCAAACACTGTAATACGTGGTTTCAGTTCATCGTGCCCCGGGAGGGAAAGATTTAAAGTCATAATGCGATCCGCCTGTTTTTTTATTTGCCCGTGCCCCCGGGCGTTTACTGCTTATTACTGATCAATATAACCAAGTGGTGCCGAAAGGTCACGACAAAAACACAAAATCGCCACCAAATCTGGACAAAAACATTTCCTTAACCGCCGGATTTCGACAGATTGGCAAGATGTTGCGCATTACCAGTTGTCTTTGAACCATTTCACCGCTCGCTTGAGCGACCGTGCCGGATAACGATCGGCAGGAATTTCGAAATCCCACCATTCATCTTGTGGATTCGCAGCAAAAAGCGTCAATCCGACGGCGCTTGAAAATGCCGGACCGATTGCCGCTTGTGGCAAACCCTGTACCCGCAATGGACGCCCCAAGCGCACCTGCTGTCCCAGAATTTTGCTGGCCAATCCATCAAGCCCCGGAATTTGGCTACCTCCGCCCGTCAGCACGATTTGCTGCCCGGGCAGATGTTCAAACCCTGCCGCATCCAAACGTGCGCGGACTTCTTCAAGGATTTCTTCGACACGCGGCCGCATGATGCCAATCAGCTCGGCACGACTAACCGTGCGGCGGTCGTGTTCCCAATCGCCGGTATCGCCACCGATCTCGATCATTTCACGGTCGTCCATGCCAGTTGCGACAACGCCGCCATAGAATGTCTTGATCCGTTCGGCGGTTGCCGCTGGAATTTGCAAACCCATCGAGATGTCAGACGTCACATGTTCGCCGCCCATGCGCACGCTGTCCGCATAAATCATGTGTTTCTTCATAAAGACCGAAATGCCTGTGGAACCGCCACCAAGATCGACACAAGCCGCACCCAATTCCTGCTCGTCTTCCACAAGCGACGACATGCCAGAAACGTAAGCCGATGATGCGAGCCCCGCCAATTCCAGATCGCACCGCTTAATGCAGTAGAACAGGTTTTGAATTGCCGTGGCATCAACTGTCAGCATGTGCATATCGGTTGTCAGTGTATTGCCGATTTGACCGCGCGGATCACCCAAACCAGAGCGATGATCCAGTGCAAAGTTCACCGGCTGCGCGTGCAGTACTTCGCGGTCGGCCCCATAGTCGGGCACATCACATGACGCCATGACCTGGCTAATGTCTTGTTCGCTGACCATGCCGCCCGCAACATCCAGCGACCCATCTAGACCGTATGACCGTGGGCGCGCGCCGGAAAGGCAAGCAATCACATGGTC